>Ga0126381_100005989_pt1 | contig 13438 bp, 12 predicted proteins | sample PanSoiMetPlot_28_FD_96465 | JGI IMG/M metagenome (GOLD analysis project Ga0126381, IMG submission 96465) | Tropical forest soil microbial communities from Panama - MetaG Plot_28 | ecosystem: Environmental > Terrestrial > Soil > Tropical forest > Bulk soil | place: Panama | collected 2016-02-17
GACTGCAACGCCTCTGCCGCGTCCTTCACGCTCGCCTGCGCCGCATCACGCTTACCCCCACGCTCCACGGGAACGAACTGCCCCATCCTCATCGCTCGCCCCAGGATCGGAATATTCATTAGCTCCTTCTTCAGAAGCACCGAGCAGCGCCCAGGCAGCTTCGGAATCAGCACTGGAGGATCGAGGTTCGACACATGATTGCTCATAAAGATGCAAGGCCGGCCCAGCGGAATATTCTCCAGCCCCATAACATCAATTCGGATTCCCGCCGCCCTCACACCCGCATTCGCAATCCACATCGCCACGCGATACAGCAGACTGATATCTCCCACCACGAACGTGTAAGGTATCCCCACTGCGCCGGCCAACGTACCCAGCGTTAGGTACACGAAAAGCATTTTTAGCGTCGCAAACATTGGATGTTTCAGAATATCGCAATACTGCGTTCGGGCTTGGCACAGCTTCCTCTCTCCACAGAAGAAATCTCCTGTACTGACGGGCATTTCCGAGCCCGGTCAACCTACGGACCTACCTCGCATGCACAAATTTTTCTCTTCGTAAAATCCAAAAAATTAAAATTTTATTTATCTCTTCAAACTCGGTTTTTCGGAAGTGCACTGTTCGAAGCATCCAACCGACTAAGAAGTCCTGTCGCAAGCGTGTGCGGGAGTAGGCCATCCGGCACTTCGGACAGGGCGGTCTTGAACGAGTTGCTTCTCTTTTTCCATTTTCAATTGCCAGCTACACCCAACCCGGAGGATTCATGAAACTTCACGCAAAGGTTTCTGTCTTTGGAACGGTGCTTGCGCTAGGGACCGCTCTTGCATCGGCAGATACGATTCAATTAGGCAGTTACCAAACTGGGGGTCCAAACCTCGGAAATAACAACACCGCGGTTGTCTTTGTCGGATCACCCAACACTACGTTTGCTCTCGATCCAAGCACGGTCTGGGCCCCTGCTGGACCCAACTCTGTTTGGGTATCCAATAACGCAGGTTCCGGCCCCACCGGAAGCGTCACACTTCCGGCCGGGACGTATTCGTACACCACCACCTTCATAACCATGCCCGGAAACACCTACACCGGATCCATTTCGGTGTTCGCCGATGACACAACCGATGTGCTCTTCAACGGCAACCCAGTGCAGGCACTGGGTACACTCGGCGCTGACACTCACTGCGCCAGTGGCCCACCGAACTGCCTCACACCCACATTGGTCACTCTTCCTGCGGCAGACTTTTTGACTGGTCTGAACACACTCCAATTCGATGTACTACAAACCGTCACCGACACGGGACTTGATTTCTATGGATCAGTGAACGGAGTCGCAGGCGGTGCCGTCCCTGAACCAGGAACGCTGTTGCTCTTGGGGACGGGCCTGGTCGGCGTCGCTGGAATGATCCGCAAGCAGCTGGCAACTGCACATCCATAACAACCAACCCGCAACATGCAGCAGGCACCCCGCCCGAGCTCCCGTAAGGGCGGGATGCCTTTTGCAAAAATGAAACCCGCGTCTTGATCCCACGAATCCGTAAGCAGTCAGTTCGTCAGGAAGTCACGACCGCAGCCGAGATCGCCCGCGGCAGCTTCTCATAGATCCCGCCGAAACCTCCGTTCGACAGAATCGCCACCACATCGCCGCTCCTCACCTCCGGAGCCAGCGCCCCCACAATTGCATCCGCATCCGGATACACCGTCGCCGGAACTCCGCGCGCCGCCAGCCTAGCGACAACATGGTCCGGCACAAGTCGCTCCGCCACCGGAATGCTCTCCGACTTGAACACCGCCGCAACCACCACGCGGTCAGCAAGCGCAAGGCTCTCCACCAGAGCTCCCTCAAAGACATTCCGTCGTAATGTATTCGACCTCGGCTCCAGCACCGCAATCAGACGCTGCCCAGGATACCGCTCCTTGAGCGCCCGCAGGGTCTCGCGGATCGCCGTCGGGTGATGCGCAAAATCATCAATGATCGTCACGCCCTCCGCCACCGCCTTCACCTCGAGCCGTCGCTTCACGCTCTTGAACGTGGCCAGCGCTTCAACAATCGCCTCCAGCGGAACGCTCTGCCCCGCCGCCAGCGCCGCCGCCGAGGTCGCGTTCAGCGCGTTGTGCTCGCCCGCCATCGGCAAGCTCAACTCCGCAAACTTCTTCCCGCCGCGCAGCAGTGTCCAGCGCGTCATGGGACCATCGTGGCGCAAATCCGTCACACGCCAGTGCGAGTTCGCCGCAAAGCCATACCGCTCCACAGCGCAAAAAGCCTTCGCCACGCACTCCGAGACATTCTCGCTCCCGTCGAACGCAACCACCCGTCCGCGCCGCGGCACGAGGTTCACCAGCCGTCTGAACGCCGTCTTCACCGACGCAAGATCGGCGTAGATGTCCGCATGGTCATATTCGACATGCGTCAAAATCACCGCATCCGGAAAGTAGTGCAGAAACTTCGGCCCTTTGTCGAAGAAAGCCGTGTCATACTCGTCCCCCTCCAAAATGAAAGGCTCCGTCCCCCGAACCATAAAGCTCGTGCCGAAGTTCTCTGCCACACCGCCGATCAAAAACGAAGGCGCAAACCCAGCGTCTCGTCGCGAAGCAACTTCGTAGATCCAGGCCAGCATGCTCGTAGTCGTCGTCTTGCCATGTGTCCCGGCAACCACAAGTGGCTCGCGCCCCACCAGAAACTCATCATGCAGCATCGCCGCCATCGAGCAGAAGGGAACCCGCTGATCCAGCACATACTCCAGCTCAACATTGCCCCGCGAGATTGCATTGCCCACCACAACGAGCTCAGGCAGCGGCTCGAGATTGCTCTCTGCATAGGGCTCGAGCACCGGAATCCCAAGCTCGCGCAACAGATCGCTCATCGGCGGATACGCCGCCGCATCCGACCCCGTTACGTGGTGGCCCTGCTGTTTCAACATCCCGGCCAGCGAGGCCATCGCCGTGCCGCAGATTCCAATCAGGTGAATATGTTTTGTGCTTTGCATGGTTCCAATCTGAGGCTAGGCCTTCACAGCCGCCTCAGGAAAGTGTATCTGCGGATTACCCGCATCGGTAAAGTCCAGCCGTACCGGCACACCCAGCGGCAGCGTTATGTTCGGTTCGTTCACATGGCCGCATCGCAGCCCGATCGCCACCGGTCCCTCGAAACCACGCAAACCATGCAGAATCGCCCGTTCCAGTAACTCATGTTCATCTGGGGCGACGCACTGCGCCATGTCGCCAAACACGATCCCGCGCACGCCCTCAAGCTGCCCCGCATACCGCAGATGCAGCAGCAACCGGTCCCACTGATACGGCTTCGTCCCAATGTCCTCCAGAAACAGCACTGAATCCCGCAGCGCCGGAGCATACGGCGTCCCCAACCCGGCTGCCAGGATCGAGATGCATCCACCCCTCAACTCGCCCTCGGCCGATCCCGTCTTCAGAACACGCAGCCCATCGATGGCCCCAAGCGACCATCCGGCATCTCCGTTGAACGTATGCCACCAGCTGATGAGATCTACGCCCTGGTCTCGCCCAAAGTCCGATGCAACCATCGGCGCGTAGAAACTCACGAGTCTAGCCTCGTTCTGCAGCCAGCTATGCAGCGACGTATGGTCGCTGTATCCAATAAACGCCTTGGGATTCTCCCGGATCAGCTTCGCATCCAGATGCGGCAGCAACTCCGCCGAACCCCACCCGCCTCGCGTGCAGATCACCCCGTCGATCCTCCGATCCGCAAACGCCGCATGAAAATCCTTCAACCGGTCCTGCAGTCTTCCCGCATAGTAGAGCGGCCCGCCATCCAGCGCATGCGGCCCCAATATCACCCTGTAACCCAGCGCCTCTAGCTCCGCCAGCCCGCGCTCCACCAACTCCCGCTTCGGCGTGCTCGCTGGCGAAACCAAGCCCAGTCGGGCTCCAGGCTTCAAGGCAGCCGGACGTATCAAACCCTTTCTCTCACTTGTCACCGGCCAAAGACCTCACCCCGGCAGATAATCTCCGCCGGCCCAGTCAGCAGCATCGCCTCTTCGTTCGAAGTCCACACCGTGCGCTGTGCCCCGCCCTCGGCCACAGCTGTCAGTTCGCGATCCACTCCGCGCAGCGCTATCGCCGCCGTCGAAGACGCGCACGTCCCCGTCCCCGACGAAGTCGTCGGCCCGCACCCGCGCTCGAAGATGCGAAACGCAATCTCCGACTTCGACTGCACCCGCACAAACTCCACGTTCGTCCCATGCGGAAACAGCGGGCTGGTGCTGATCCTCGCGCCAAGTTCCTGCCAGCGAAGCCCATGCGCGCTGAAGTCATCGCTGTCAACAAACAACACAAAGTGTGGATTCCCAACATGCACCATCGCGCCTGGCACTTCACCAACGCCATCCACGACGATCGTCCGCTGCATCACCCGCGGCACACCCATCTCGCTCTCGATCAGGTATACCGGGTCAGCATCCTCAACTACACGGCACCGCCTCGGCCCGCCATGCGTGCCCAGCACCACATCGTCCATTCCCTCACTCGAGGCCAGCCAGGCTGCGACACATCGCGTCCCATTACCCGAAAGCTCCGCCTCGCTGCCGTCCGCATTAAACAATCGTAGGAACAGCTCCCCATTCGGCCGCCGGTCCAGAAACTCAATGCCGTCCGCGCCCACACTCGTGTTGCGGCTGCATAGCTTTCGCGCCTGCTCCGCATGCTTCTTCTGAGCAAATCGCTCTTCAATCACAAGAAAGTCGTTCCCGCAGGCATGCGCCTTCACAAATGAAATCTTCACCCGTTTATTCTTCCTCAGTGTCGCGGAAAACGACAACTTCATCAGCGTCGTCGGTAGCGCGCAACTCTGCCAGCAGCCGCGCATGCTTCCTCAGGTTGCAGGTGATCGCAAACGTCATCCTCTGCAGTCCAGCAAAATTGTCTCGATCCACGATGTTCAATCGTATGCCTTCGCTGTCGAGCACCTTTAGAACCGCTGTATACATCCTGCCTTCATCCAGACCGCGCACCTCATACAGCATGGGAAGGTTCTTCCATCCCGCGCGCGATTCAAACAATCCAATCACAGACAAAGAAATTAAAGTAATCACGGTTGCCAACGCGGCCTCAACGTACAATCCCGCACCGCACGCCATTCCGATCGAAGCAATCACGAACACCGTAGCTGCGCTCGTAAGCCCCACAACACGGTTACGCGTATGCAGGATCAGGCCTGCCCCGAGAAAACCAATGCCCTGAACAATATTCGACGCGACCCGCCCCTTGTCCGGATTTGCATCCCCAGCCAGCACAGCCGAGAGCATCGTGAAGAAGGCGCACCCCAGGCACAGCAACATATTCGTGCGCAGCCCTGAAGCCTTATGCCTCCACTCCCGCTCCAGCCCGACAAGCCCTCCCAGCAGACACGCCGTCAGCAGCCTCTTCGCGGTTGTCATCGAGAGCAGCATCTGGTCGATCTGAGTGAAGTGAAACTGCGTTGGCGTCAGCATAGCGTTCGGAGCGATAGTAGCATCGATATCTGCCCCCTAGCGGGTCAAAGTCGCAAAGCGGTCAGACTGGTAAATACGCGCGCATGGCTGCCCCGTCGTGCACAGCACAGTCAGCTCCGTCAGGCCCTCCGGGTGCGCCTCCACCGCCTTCGACACCGGATCGCCCGCAATCGCCACCACGTAAGCAGCCTTGTCCGCCGGAGCGGCCAGCGCCGCGTTCCAACTGTCGCGGTCATATTCGTTCAGAAACTGCCGCAGCGGCAGCCCGGCCTGCTGCACCGCACCGATATGGTCTGAGCTGTACATCAAAATCGGCACGCCCGCCGGAATCGAACTCAGGTTGTGCGCCAGCGCGGTCTCGAACGCCACCCGCGTCGTCGAGTTCACCATCGACTCCTTCAGCACCAGCGGAACCTTATACATCATCGCCACCGAATTGAAACCCGCAAGCGAAAGTGAAACCGGATAGAGAATTCGCGCCAGCAAAGGCTGCGCTGCGCTCAACCTCCGCGCAACCCATGCCAGCGCCACAAAGGCCGACACCGCAAGCGCCGGCAGCATCTCTATCCCATAACGTGAGTTGTAATACGAGTGCGGCCAGAACGGAGGAATGAAGATCGGAACCGATCCATAAGCGATCGAATACACATAAAACGGCAACGGCACCCACAGCAAAACAGCCGGCCACTCCGATCTGCGCCGAAGCAAAATCACGAGTCCGGCAAGCGCCGCCGCCATCACCGCAAAGCCTGTCTCCCCGGCCGCGGCAACAAGCTGCGCCGTTCTGGTATACAGCATCAGCGCACGCCACGGATCGTGCCAGCCTGGATAGTGCGGCGCTCCCGGCGGCGTAGTCTTCCGGTCGATCGCCACAGCCGAGTACGGCCCTCGCATAAAATCCAGCGGATCATGAAAGAAGTGCTGATTGTAGACAAGCCACCCCAACGGCGCCGCAGCCGCAAACAGCGTAAACACCACATAGTACGAAGCCACGTTGCCCCATAACTGCGGTTGCTCCTTCCTCGCTGCAAACAGCCGCCACGAAACCACAGCCCACACCGCCGCTCCGAAGATCCATCCGTCGTAGCGCGTGTACACCGCAGCAATCACCAGCAGCGCCAAGTAAATCTGCCGTCGCCTTACCAGTGCAAAGCTGCCCGCGCGAATCGCCGCGACACACTCCATCGTCAGCAGCGTTCCCCAGATCAGGATTGCCAAGAACAGCGGCTCCGTCATCGCTGTCGTCGCGAGGTACAACAGATTCGGATTCAGCGCATAGAACGTCGTCGCGGCAAACGACCACGACGGCGTCAACACTCGCCGCGCCAGCCGGTAAAACCCCATCACACCGAGGATGTAGCAAAGCAGCGAAGGCCACGTCCCCGCAAGTCCGTTCTGCCACCACTCCATCTTCTGGATAAACGGCAGCATCAGCAGATGAGGCAGCGGAAGCCACACGCCTCCCAGCTGCGACAGCCCGGGATTCCGCGAGTCCAAGATTCTCCGCGCAATCCCAAGATGCGCCACCGCATCGCCATACAGCAGCAGATACCCACGCGAGAAGCTGATAATCAGCGCGATAAAGCCCAAAACCACCGACGCTATCGCAACCGGAAACGTCTCCTCACGGCTGGCCGGCCTCACCTCATCAGCCGCGCCGGCCGTGGTCAAAGCAACCGGCGCAGTCCTCCGAACGCCTCTACGCCTTCGCATAGTCAAGGTGGGAGATCTGACAGAACAGCTTGAACCGCTCCTCGATCTCCTCGAGCGTCACATTCTGCAGACGCTCCGTACCGAAACGCTCCACCGCAAACGATCCCATCACGCCGCCATAGAACATCGCGCGGCGAAACACCTCCGGCGTCAGCTCAGGCTGCGAAGCAAGATACCCATAGAACCCGCCCGCAAACGAATCCCCCGCGCCAGTCGGATCAATCACCTCGGCGAGCGGAAGCGCGGGAGCCCGGAACGGATGCAGCATCTTCGCGTGGCCATTGAACGACTGTTCGCCGAAGAACGCCGTCGCCCCGTACTCGCCATGCTTTACCACCAGTGTCTTCGGGCCCATGGCCAGCACCTTTCTCGCCGCCTGCACGATATTGTGCTCGTTCGTGAGCATGCGCGCCTCGCCGTCGTTAATCAGCAGCACATCCAGTTCGCGCAGCACCTTCGCCAGGTTCTCACGATGGTCGGAGATCCAGTAGTTCATCGTGTCGCCGCACACGCGCCGCACATTCGGCATCTCGCTCCGCACACGCGCCTGCAGCACAGGATCAATGTTCGCAAGGAACAGGTACTCCGTGTCCTTGTACTCAGCTGGAATCTTCGGCTCAAACTTCTCAAATACATTCAAATCCGTGCCCAGCGTCTTCGCCGAATCCATCGCGCCCGCATACGAACCCTTCCAATGGAAGCTCAGCCCGTCTGCGCGCTCAATCCCGCGCGTATCAATCCCGCGCCGCATCAGCACCGCCTCATGCTCGGCGGTAAAGTCCTTGCCGACCACCGCAATCACCCGCACCGGAGTGAAATAGCTTGCGGCAAGCGAGAAGTGGGTCGCCGCTCCGCCTAGGCAATTCTCAACCTTGCCATGCGGCGTCTCGATGCTGTCAAAGGCTACCGATCCAACTACAAGTATTCCCATGAACTCCCCTTGAAATCTTTGAAGATCTCTAAATCGTGAACTACTGCAGATACTTATCCAGCAGCAATGACAGACGCTCGCGAGCCTCCGCCGGAATCGCCTTGCGGTCCGTCAAAATCCCATACTTCAGCGCATCGCCGCACGTACATTTCCGCTCAACGGGCAAGACGCCAACTGCAGCCTTCACTACCTTCGATGCGTTCTCCGCATTTTGGTGCAGCACCGCCACAACCTGGTCCACGGTCACGGCATCGTGTCCATCATGCCAGCAGTCGTAGTCGGTCACCATCGCGACCGTCGCATAGCAGATCTCAGCCTCGCGTGCGAGCTTCGCCTCCTGCAGGTTCGTCATGCCGATCACGTCCGCGCCCCAGCTACGGTACAGGTTCGACTCCGCGCGCGTCGAAAACTGCGGCCCCTCCATGCAGACATAGGTCCCCCCGCTCTTCCCCACCACGCCAACCACATCGCACGCCTTCTTAAACGTCTCCGCAACCGTTGCGCAAACGGGATCGCCAAACGCAACATGGGCCACAATCCCGCCACCAAAAAACGTCGAAACACGAGCAAACGTGCGGTCAATAAACTGGTCCGGAATCACAAAGTCCGTAGGCTTGTGCTCTTCCTTCAGCGACCCCACCGCCGAGATCGAAAAAATCCTCTCTACTCCCAGCATCTTCATTCCATAGATGTTCGCCCGGAAGTTCAGCTCACTCGGAAGCAGCCGGTGCCCGCGTCCATGCCGCGCCAGAAAAGCCACCTTGCGGCCTTCGAGGTCCCCGAGCACGAACGCATCCGACGGCTCTCCAAATGGAGTCACAACCTTCTCTTCGCGCACATTCGTAAGCCCGGGTATCGAATACAGACCGCTGCCCCCAATAATTCCAATCTCTGCCTTCTTCAAACTTTTCTCCTCAAACCGACGGGCGTCAGCCTATGGGCGCCCTTCAGAAGTATATCTGTAGCCGGCCTGATATCCCGCACGCATCACCCCGAACGCGTTCAACGTCCGCGACAGGTCAAGCACCGGCTCACGGTAGTTCTCCGCAACCTTCATCGGCCCATCCGATTGCACGCTTGCAACGCTGTCGCGCAGCTTGCGCGCAAGCTCCAGAGGAAATCCTTCCGCGATAAACACACCCTTGTCCGAGTTCGACAGCAACACATCGCCTTCGCTGGTCGAGTAAATCTGCTCGCCCTCTTGCTCGTCCTGTTTGCGTCGGCTCACGCCCGAATACTTCCGCGGAATCTCCGCCGCATAAATCCGCAGAAACGACCTCGCCGAATCCGAATTCTTCCACTTCGAGTAATAGAACAGCGCAATCGAAGCCGTCGACTCCTTCTCTGCAGCCGTCGCAGACTTCTTCTGCGCCGCATAGTACAAGCCGCCGTTCCACTCCGGAGCCAGCGCTTCCGCCATCTCGCGCCCGCCAAACAGCTCCGTCACAATCCGCACATCCAGCTCGCCCATCACCCCCAGGTCATAAGGCGAATAATCTGCATCGATCAACGGATGAATATCGGGAAGCCGGAGCAGCGGAACCGGCGTATGCCTCATATAAGCATCCGGATGCATGATCTCGAAACTCGACGACGGCGGATTCACCAGCGTTCCCGCGAACGCCACGTCCCTGCCGCCCCTGATCAGCAGCGCCTGCTCAAATCCCAGCCCCTCGTCATACGGAAACAGCAGCGACTGCTGCAGCAGGAGCGGGGCCCGCGCCAGCACCGGCGAGCCGCTCATGTCGGAAACCGTATCCTTCAACTTGTCCGCCAGCTCCGGAGCATCCGCAATCGTCTTGCCCGTCGGCTGCAAAGAATAATCGACAAACACCGCCATCGCCTGTCCCTCGGCAACCGCCGTCCGCGCCGTGTCCGCCTCGTCCATCTGGATATGCTTATTGTCATCCTGCACATTGTGCGAAGGATCGTTGAAACTCACATCTGACCACTTGGTCAGATCAATCTTCTGGTCCTGCAGCGCATGCGTCAGCTCATGCGCCAGCACCGGTTTCTGCTCATCCGGCTGAATCCAGTCCAGCAGGTTCACCGTCTTCGTCTTGTTGTCGTAGAAGCCCGCAATCTGCTCTGTTAGTAGCGAGAGCAAAAACGGCCGCAGCTGAAAGTCGCGATCCAGCAGCCCGAACTTCTTCAGCACGATCTCCGAGCGCTCCATCCGCTTCGTGCTCTCGTCTTCATCGAACTTCTTCCGCAGAAACTTTGTCACCTCGTCGCGCGAGATCAGCTTCCGCTTCACACTATGCTGAATCGGAAGCTTCGTGTCCTTGCTGACAAAGTTCAAAATCTCGTCGACCGAGCGGAACAGCTCCCTCGCCTGGTCCTTCGTCATCGGCGCCTGGGTCTTCTGCTGGTCGTCGGTCCCCTTCTGCGCCTGCCCCCAACTCGCCGGACACACCACGATCCACAACGCGGCTGCCGCACATCCTGCCTTCCAATGCATCACTCGCTATCCCCGAATTCTTGCGGCAACCTTTGACCTGACCTGCGACCGCTATAATCAAGTGTACGGGAGTTTTCCCCGGTCGCCATGATGTCCGCCACCCATCCCGTCTCCGACATCTCAAACTCCACCGGAACCGCCTTCCAGCTCTCCGCGCTGCTCCACCGCACCGGCATCTCCAGCCTCGACCACACCAGCTGGATTCAGGTCACCGGCAACGACCGAGTCCGCTGGCTCAACGGAATGGCAACCAACGCTATACAGCAGCTTGCCAATGGCGCCGGAACCTACAACTTCTTCCTCAACGCCCAGGGCCGCATTCAGGGCGACGGCTACATCTTCACCCAGTCTGAAACCCTCCTCATCGAGACGCACGCCAGCCAGGTACCCACACTCATCCCCTACCTCGACCACTACATCATCATGGACGACGTCGAGCTCAAGGACCTCACCGGCGCCCGCTCCGGCCTCACAATCATTGGCCCGCAGGCCGCCGCGCTCCTCACCCAGAGAGGCATCTCTGATCCGGACATCAACCTCCTGGAGCTCCGCGACCTCACTTGGAACAATGCCCGCCTCACCGTAATCCACGCCCACAGCCCGCTCGTCCCCCGGTACGAAATCTGGGCTGACTCCGACACCATCGATGCGCTCTTCCAATCCCTTCAAACCGCAGGAGCAACCACCGTCGCCTCAGAGGCCCTCGAATCCCTCCGCATCCTCGAAGGCACTCCGCGCTACGGCATCGACATCCGCAACTCCGAGACCGTACGCGATCTCCCCCAGGAGACCAACCAGACCCGAGCCCTGCACTTCAGCAAAGGCTGCTACCTCGGCCAGGAGATCGTCGAACGCATCCGCTCCCGCGGCAACGTCCACCGCACCTTCCAGGCCTTCCGCCTCGAAGGTCCCCTGCCGGCTGCCGGAGCACTTCTTGAAACCGCAGGCAAGCAGGTCGGCGAACTCACCAGCGTCGCCGCCGTCCCTCTCGATGGCGCTCCCACCCGCCTCGCCCTCGGATACATCCGCTGCGAGGCCCTGGACCGCGGAGGCACCATCACCTATCCCGGCGGCACCGCTGTCCCTGTACCCTCTCCATTTCATCCCGGCGAAGCCAATTCGCCCGCCCCAGCATCTGAATCGTCTGAGAGAAAATAAAATCATGTCCGAGCAGAACAAGCCCTTTGTCGTCACCGATCGCCGCAAGTTCACCCTCGACGGCACACCCCGGCCCGATGCAGACCGATCACCCGAACAGGAAGAAGAAGCCCGCGCCACGTCAGCGCCTCCTGAGCAGCCCACACCAGTAGCCGAAGCCAGGCCGCAGCCCGACCCTGCTCCCGAGCCTCCCGCCGAAGAACTTCCTCCCGGCCCGACCGCCGAGCAGGCCGAGCGCTCGCGCGCCGCCTACGAGGCCACTGCCGACCGCCTCGACACCGCCGTGCGTGCCGCCAATCCCGGCGCCGAACACCTCCCGCCCATGAACTTCGAGCGGCTCGTGCAGTCCATCTACATGACCGCCATCATGCAGCTCGGCGAAGCAACCCCCGAGGGCGAGCAGCCGCGCGTCGATATCCTCGGCGCGCGGCAGAGCATCGACATGCTCGGCATCCTCGCCGACAAGACCAAGGGCAACCTGAGCCCCGACGAAGAGCGCCTGCTTGACAACGCTCTCTTCGAACTTCGCATGGGCTTCCTTGAGATCACCCAGGCGCTCGCCCGCTCCGCGGCCACCAAGGTGCCAGGCCAGCCCGGCCAGCCGCCCACCCCGGGCCGCCCCGGCCCGAGCATCGTGCGCTAAAGGATGCAGGCAACTCTCACCTTTCTCGGAACCGGCACCTCCATGGGGGTGCCCACGCTCGGCTGCAACTGCGTCGTCTGCGCATCGGCCTCCTCACCCACAGGAGACCCGCGCAACCGGCGCACACGCCCGTCCCTCCGACTCGCCTATAACGACCGCATCGTCCTCGTCGACACCGGCCCCGACTTCCATGCTCAGGCCATTCGTGAGAACGTCCAGCACGCCGACGCCGTCCTCTACACCCACGGACACGCCGACCACATCATGGGCTTTGACGACCTCCGCCCGCTCAGCTTCAGAGTCCCCGGCGAGCTCCCCATTTATGCCGACGAGGAGACCCTCAGCACCCTCAAGCGGGTCTTCGAATACACCTTCCGCACCGAGCACCGCTATCCCACCAGCGCCCGCGTCCAGCTTCATCAGATCGACCCCACCCCCGGCGCCTGCTTGGACCTCTTCGGAGCCTGTTTCCGCCGCGTCCCTATCACCCACGGCCGCGAGGAGATCACCGGCTACCGCTTCGGCTCCGCCGCCTACCTCACCGACATGAGCGACATCCCGCCTGAGAGCCTCCCGCTGCTCCAAGAACTCGACGTCCTCATCCTCGACGCTCTCCGCCGCAAGCCGCATCCCAGCCACTCGCATCTCGAACGCTCCATCGCCTACGTCGATCAGCTCAAACCCAAACGGGCGTACTTCACCCACATCAGCCATGACCTCGACCACACCGAAACCGAGGCCGAGCTGCCGCCCCACATCCGCCTCGCCTACGACGGCCTCCAACTCCAGTTCGAGATCGTCTGATGAAGCTCTACCGCTCACTCTCCGAGATTCCCGCCGGCTTCGGCCCCACCGTCGCCACCATCGGCAACTTCGACGGCGTGCATCGCGGCCACCAGTGGGTTATCCAACAGGTCATCTCCCGCGCTCGAGAGCTCCATCTCCAATCTCTCGCCATCACCTTCGACCCCCACCCCGCTCGCATCCTGCGCCCCGAATCCGCGCAGGCCCTCATCACCCCGCTCGCGCAGAAGATCGAACTCCTCGCCGCAACCGGAATCGACGCAACCCTC
>Ga0126381_100005990_pt1 | contig 13438 bp, 11 predicted proteins | sample PanSoiMetPlot_28_FD_96465 | JGI IMG/M metagenome (GOLD analysis project Ga0126381, IMG submission 96465) | Tropical forest soil microbial communities from Panama - MetaG Plot_28 | ecosystem: Environmental > Terrestrial > Soil > Tropical forest > Bulk soil | place: Panama | collected 2016-02-17
ATCGGGAGTGGCGGTGTTGTACTCGCGTCCCTCTCGAATGGAAAGCAGTTGCAGGTAGGACAGGTCGCAGTCGCGAACTTCACGAATCCCAATTCGCTGATCGCAGTTGGAAATAATGATTATCAAGTGAGTGGGTTGACTTCCGAACCGGCCATCGGCTCAGCCGGTACTGGAGGGAGGGGCGATGTGGAAGGAAGCACCCTGGAGTCATCAACCGTTGATATTGCCACTGAGTTTACCCGCCTGATGACCTTCCAGAACAGCTACGAGGCGAACTCCCGCGTGATTACAACCGCCAACACTCTGGAACAACAGACCGTCAACTTAATACCGAACGCTTAGTAATATTGAATTCAGGTTGGTAGTGCGCTTGTGTGCACTATCAGCCTGAGGAATACGAATTTCGTACTTACCGTTTATGTCCAATTGCCCCAGAGAGGTGGGCAGTTGGCTGATGTCTGCCTTACCCCACAGTCTCCGACGAATCCGTGATGTGAAAACCGCGCTTCGTTCCCTTCGAAACGATCTGCCCTCTGAATTTCCGCGTACCATTCAAATGAAAATCGAGTGCCCGTGTAACTGGATATCCAAGCGAAATTACATCTCCTATCGTCATCTCCACCAGATTTCGTAACAGCAGGAGTTGACCGTTCAACCGAATGTCGGCGTTTACCTGGGCCGGCTGGACGAGTCGAAGCATGCGCTCGTAATCACTATCGTTGCGTTTACCCTTCTTGAGTTTCACTTGTTGGTTCAACTTTTGGCGCTGCATCTTCACGATGATCGAAGGAATGGAAATAGTGATCATTCCCTTGTGTTGACCCATCGTCAGCTCCATGCTGACCTCGAGCATGGCTTCATTGGGCGGAAAGAACCGGAAAAGATCCGGGCCGCTCTGGTAGCCCTCGAGAAAAAACTCAATCTCAGCCATCGTTTGCCACGCTACCGTCAAGTCTTTCAGAACCAGGCGCAACACGCCATCGAGGATGCTGCGTTCAATCTCTGTCGTTTCACGATCAATATTGCGCGGGTTCTTTCCCGTTCCACCAAGAAGAATCTCGATGATGGGAAAGACGATTGAATTGCTTACTTCGAGCAGAGCGGCGCCTTCATGCGGCCGCATTCGCAGGGCTACGATCGAAGTGGGAGCTGATATGGTGGCCATTACTTCGGAGAACGACAATTGCTCGACCGCAATGAGCTGGCTGGATACGTACGTTCGCAGATAGGCGGATAAGCTGGACGCGACCGATCGCGCAAAATTTTCGTGCAGCGAGTGAATCGAGCGAAGCTGATCCTTCGCGACACGATCGGGTCGCCGAAAATCATAGAGTGCCGAACGCTTGGCGGGATCTTCTTGATTCAGACCGTCGACAACACGGTCTGGTTCATTCTGCGATACAACTTCTTCCGGCATGGTCGGCCCCTTTGGTTATCCGATTACCCGGCGAGTTGCTCGGAAGCGACGAAGAGCAGATTCCCGTATTCGTAACGATCCTGAATCTGATGCCTCTTGATCTGGCCGCCGCTGATGTCGATCGGAGTATAGCCAAAGCTGCACGCCAGGTTGACTAAATCTCTTGTTGAAGAAACTCCCTCTAGATCCATGTCTCCGGTCTCTATCGTAAAAGCGGGACGAATTGTAAGGAGGGTTTCGGCCATGCCCTTCAAAATGTCGGACTCGGCGCTTTCAGCGTCGATCTTGATGATGTTCGGACGGACGCCTGCAGTCTTTACATAATCATCGATTGATATTGCATGAACACGGCGGTTCTCGACTGGAATCCGTTCAGCAACTTCCTTCGACATCCGCGGCGGGTAAACGGAATTGAAAGCCGGGGCGCAAAGGCCGTAGTCGTGGAAGGTGAGCTCTTTGGATTCCGAGAACACTGCGACATTATTCACGAGAATATGACTGTGATGGCGAACGTTCGACGAAAGAAGTTCGTAGGTTCCCGGTGTTGGTTCAAAGGCATGTACTTGACCAGTCGGACCTACCAGTCGCGCCGCTAACAGTGAAAAATAGCCGCGGTGTGCGCCAATGTCGAAAAAGACCATGCCCGGTTCCAAAAGCTGGATCAAGGCAATTGTCAGATCGGTCTCGTAGGCCCCCGACAGGGCGATCTCGTTCGAAACCGCTTCCGGAAGGATGACGTTCATCACATCCCCCCAAAACGTGTAGACACTACACTGCACTGGCAGAGCGAATCGGAGTTGGTGTCCGGTGGAACCGAGCGCAGCTTGCATCTGGTGCAGAAGCTCTCGCTTCTTTGTAAGCGGAGTATCGCCTGATCCGGCAATGCCATTTTTAACTGAAGCAAGCTCGGCTGTGTCGCTGAAGGAGGTGCTCACTGAGTCATAGTGGAATTATCCGAGGTAATGTCTCTCAGCAGGGTAGTACCGCGGCGAATAGCCATCGGCTACGCATCGACCGAGATCAACTCGTTCCCCGCAGTCGGCCCGACTTCATATTGCGAAATGAGGTGCTTGGCATTCAATGCCGCTGCTAAATCACGAGCGTAGCCAGAGCGCTGACTACGTACAGTAGTTAGGGCCCAAACGAGGAATTCGGAGCCTTCGCGCACCAGCGTCTGAGTGTGCGGATCGGAGATCGGCCTTAAGTTCAGCAGAGCTCGCTGCTGTCGCAACAACGGTTCGAGGGCAGGGTAATTACGTTCCTCTATCGCTCTTCGAAGGATCTCGAGGTTGTCTTTGATCCTCTCGAATACTTCAAACTCTTCCTCCATGTCTCTATTGCCCACCGATCAAGTTCGCCGTCTGGGTCTGGAAGAGTTGTGTGAAGAATGTTTGCTGTTGAGTCAGGCTGAAAATCGCGGCGTCGCTTGCAGCTAGCTGGTTATAGAGATTTTGTTGAAATTGGTTTATCTGATCAATCTGATCTGAGATCTTGGAGGTCAGGCTTTTCAGAGTTGCCGAGATGGCGTTCTCCTCAGATGTCAGGCTGCCCGAATTGGCGTCTTCCAGGCTTTGTACCGAAGTGGTCGCTGACGCGATAAAGCCGTGGGTCGAATCTCCCAGAAACTGCGATAGGGATGCGAAATTGTTTCCGAGACCTAGAGCAAATTCGGAGGCATTGAATGTGAGATGTCCAGTGGAATCCAGGTCCAGACCAACCGAACTCAAGGTCGACCCATTTGCGCTGTAGCCGTTCATCGCCGACAGAACGCTCTGGGCTTCAAGAAGAATGCTGTCGCCGGATAGCGCGCCCGCATTTTGGCCATGCTGGGCTTCCAACTGCGTTACCACTTGGTTATAGACGCTTGCAAACTGCTGTAAGGCCTGTGCCGCGCTGGCGGTCGACTGAGAAACGGTGACCGTCGTCGGATTTCCGGGCGATGCCTGCTCCAGGTTGACCGAAACTCCAGGCGCCAGTGTAATCATGTCCGATGTCCCGGTGATTGGCGTGCCATCTACTTGGTAACTGGCATTTGCGCCCGTCGAGATCACAGTCAATATGTTCGAAAAAGTTTGGGAAGAACCCACCCCTAAGCTGATCGTAACCGGGCCTAAAGCTGTAGACTGAATCGCGAGCCGGTAGTCGGGAGAAGCAGGAGGGCCAACATTCACAATCGAGGCGGAAATGCCAAGGCCAGGAGTGCCATTAATCGCCTGCATCAGACCTGTCAGCGTTCCGGAGGGATTATCGAGGGTCGTATATTGGGTTTGCCCACCATTTGCGGACGGATCTGTCACGGCAAGCTCGAATGTGGTTCCGGCAGCAATGTTTTGCGAATTCGGGTCCGTAACAGTCGCATTAGATGACGAACTCAGCACCTGCGTGGGAGATCCAAGACTGTCGACCTCAAGTTGATATGAGCCGGAAGCCGCTCCGCTTCCCAGGGTCACCGATGCGAGTGAGGGATCTCCAATTGACGCGGATAACGCGCTAGGGCCCAGGGCGCTTGAAAGGGCGTCAATTGCCGATTGCAGAGTACCGAAAGACTGATCAAGCCCCTGCAATGCTGTTAGCCGGTTCTGGTCGGTATTGGCCTGATCGTCAAGGCCAGACAGTTGAATTGAATCCAACGTAACGGCTTTGGACAAGATATTTTGAAAATCGGATGCGTACTTGCTTTGGCCATTGAAGGCGAGAACCGAGATTTGGCTTGCAGCGTTGTAACTAACGGAACCCATATGATGCCTCTTTAGCTTTATCGGCGAAACTTGTGGCCATTTCCAAAAAATCTGCTTCAAGTGGAAACGGGGCGCTCAAGCGCCCCGCTTCGTTATTCAACTGAACGAAAGACTACATATTCTGCAGGAGCTTGAGCACGCTTTGCGGTATTTGGTTGGCTTGCGCCAGTGCCGCCATGCTCGATTGCATCAAAACCTGCTGTTGTGAAAGCGTGGTGGCTGCTTGCGCCATATTCGCGTCCCGAAGTTGCGACTGGGCGCCGGAGTAGTTCGTGATCTGAGACTGTGCCAGGCTTACAGCGAAGTTAAGCTGATTGATGCCAGCGCCCACGACACCCTGAATATTCCCGAGTGTAGTAACGGCCTTCGCCACGGCGGTGATCGCTGCCGAGAAATTGGCGGCGTTCGTCAGGTTCGACGTGCTGTATGTACTCAGCGCCAAGCCACCGGCATCCGCAGCCGAAGCAGTCAAATCGATGGTTTCTGTGGGAGTTCCAATGACATTGCCGTTGTTGTTTCCAAGGCCGCCGCCAACATAGATAGTTAGGGCCGTTCCCTGGAAGTTGCCACCGCTGTTCAAGCCAATATTGCTCGCCTGCCGGGTAATTTCAGCCACATCGTTAACGAACTCACTGGCCAGGGTGCCGAAGTTGCCTGTGAATGTGCTCGAGGCGCCTTCGGTGGCTAGTGTCTGCAGACGGTCCAGAATCTGGGAAATATTGTTGAGGCCACCATCGATGATCTGTAACTGGCCGACTGCATTGTTACCGTTCGAGACACCCTGTGTCAGCACAGCGCCCATGTTGCGCAACTGGTTGGCTTGAGCGAGCCCGGCCGGGTCGTCGGCGGAGGTATTAATGCGAAAACCCGAAGTCATCTGCTCGATGGTGTTCTGTTCCTGCATCTGGGTCTTCTGCAGGTTTTGCAACCCGTAAAGGGCTGCGACGTTTGTTTGAATCGAAATCATTCTATTTTGCTCTCCAAGTGAATCTGCCTGCTGTCTTCTCTTGCAGCCCGACCTCTTCTTGTCGGTGTCTGCCTTCAGAAGCTATATCGGCAGTTCCAGATGCAATTCAAGCGCTTGTTGAAAAATTTTTGTCGGCGACAAATTCTTGCCGGTGTCATCGAGCATCAGATAAGTCCCAAAAATAGAAACGGGGCGCTAGTGAGCGCCCCGTTCTGGTATTCAATTGAGCGAAGTATTACATGTTTTGTAAAAGCTTGAGCACGCTTTGCGGGATCTGGTTAGCTTGCGCCAATGCTGCCATGCTCGATTGCATTAAAACCTGCTGTTGTGAAAGCGTGGTAGCTGCTTGCGCCATATTCGCGTCCCGAAGCTGGGACTGCGCACCGGAGTAGTTGGTGATCTGAGACTGCGCCAGGCTCACGGCGAAATTGAGCTGATTGATGCCAGCGCCGACGGTTCCCTGGATGTTTCCAAGCGCGGTCACGGCAGCCGCTACGGCTGTGATAGCGGACTGGAAATTTGCAGCGTTGCTCAGATTTGAAGCGGCGGTGTAGCTCGTGAGCCCGAGCCCGTTCATATCAGCAGCATTGTTTGTGCCGCTTAGCGCAATTGTCTCCGTGGGTGTACCGATGACGTTGCCATTGTTGTTTCCAAGGCCCCCGCCAACATAGACGGTAAGGGCTGCGTTGAAATTGCCGCCTGAACTCATGCCAATATTAGCTGCCTGGCGGTTGATTTCAGTAACATCGTTTACAAACTCGTTAGCTAGCGTAGCGAAGTTGCCTGTGAAGGTGCTGGAAGCGCCTTCGGTAGCGAGTGTCTGCAGACGGTCGAGAATCTGGGAAATATTGTTGAGACCACCATCGATGATCTGCAACTGGCCGACTGCATTGTTACCGTTCGAGACACCCTGCGTCAATACCGCACCCATGTTGCGCAACTGGTTGGCCTGAGCGAGCCCGGCCGGATCATCCGCGGCGGTATTAATGCGAAAACCCGAAGTCATCTGCTCGATGGTGTTCTGTTCCTGCATCTGAGTTTTCTGCAGGTTTTGCAAGCCGTAAAGGGCTGCGACGTTTGTTTGAATCGAAATCATTCCGTTTTGCTCTCCAAGTGAATCTTCCTGCTGTCTTATCTTGCAGCCCGACCTCCGCTTGCCGGTGTCTGCCTTCAAAAGCTATATCGTCCGTTCGAAGTGCGATTCACATGTTTCTCGAAAATATTTTGTCTGTGACAAATTCTCGTCATTCTCCTCGTACCACTTGCGAAATACTTCGATATATCTCATCTCGAGGCCTTTTGTGAATGTCTTCGAGTCGAAGACGGGCGTATTCGGCAGGTGGATGCGAAGCTGCTGGCGCAGTTCCGCAACGTGCTTCGGATCTTTTGCCAGTTGGACCGCCAAATCGATGTACTGCCGGGGCGACTCCGTAATCAGATCCTGCAGCCCTGTGTAAGTCAGCAAAGATGCCCCGACACGCGAGACGAAGCGATCTCCGCGAAGTGCCACTACCGGGACACCCATCCACAACGCCTCGCAAGTCGTGGTTGTTCCGTTGTATGGAAAGGTATCGAGCGCAATATCGACGTCCTGATAGACACTGACAAAATTTGCCTTACCCTCAAGCATTTGATAGCGGCTATCAGCAATTCCACATTCACGGAACATTTTGGCGATTCGCTCTCGGACCAAAGGATCCACGAATAAGGCGTATCTCATTAGCAGCACGGAGTCCGGGATTGCTTTCAAAATCTGAGCCCACCATTCAACCACGTACTTGTTGATCTTCGAAGGGTTATTCATGCAGCCGAACGTAATGAAGCCGTTCCGTTCGAAGGGAAGAGGGCCAGGTTCGAGTGAATCGCGTGGAGTGAAACAGACGTATGCTGCCGGCAGCCGGAGCGCTGTCTCCGAGAAGTGGGTCTTCTCGCCTTGCGGAGCAAGTACATTATCCACAATGATGTAGTCGATTGTGTCAATGCCGGAAGTGCCTGAATAACCGCACCACAACATTTGAATCGGCGCTAGCCGCCGTGCCAGAAGCGGTAATCTGGAAACTCCGCTGTGGCCGGCAAGGTCAACAAGAATATCCACTTCTTGTTCCCGAATCAGGGATGCAGCGCGAATATCTTCGATCTCGCTGATGTCGATCCACTGATCCGCGTAGCCGCGGATACGTCTGGTATTTTTGTCCTCCTTCAGGCTGGTCGATATCAAGATGATTTCGAATTGATCCCGATCGTGAGCGGCCAATACCTGCTCCACAAACCGCATAACGACGTGCTCCTTGAAGTCGCTTGACATATACGCCACTTTGAGGCGGCGCCCCGCCTGCCCCCGATTTGCAAACACGATTTGTGGCGGGCCGATCTTTTCGCGCGCAATCCTGCCGAATGCAATGTGCTCCCGGAGAACCGCCTCGTTCGAGAGTGCCGGTTCGTACTGCATCGCGAACAACATATAGGACTTGAGCGGCCACAGCTCAGGATCCATTTCGAAGATTTTCCGAAACATGGGAAGGGAAACCGACGGCTCTCCAAGCGAGACATAGTTGGAGGCAAGCCCCTTGCGTGCCTCCACACTGTTCTGATCCAGAGATAGCGCCAGCAGAAAATTCTGAACCGAGAGTCCGTATTGCCGAGTCTCCTTCTGTCCCTCAGCCAGGTTCAACAAAGATTCAAGATGCTTTGGCTCGATTTTCAAAGCCAGCTTGGCGGCGGTAATACACAATCTCCAACGCTCGGTAAAGCGGTATACCGCGGCAAGGTTTGCGTATGCTTCCAAAAGATTGGGATTCAGCTTTGCGCTACGCCTCAGTGCTCGTTCGGCGTCCTCAAATCTCTTCTGATTGAGCAGAACATACCCTAGGGCGGCGTTGGGCGTTGCGGCATTAAAATGATTCCGTTCAAAGGCTGCGACAAGCTCCCGGTATACCCGCTCCGCACCGGCGAAGTTCTTGGCCGACTCAAGCGCCTTGCCGTCCTTGAAACGGCGTTCTAAATTCCGCGTTACATGCGATCGAATGTTGGATTCACGCGTTACCAGTCGCTTGAGCTGTTTCGTGCTGTGGCTCATAGATAAATTGCGCTTCATAGAAAATGTCCTGCGCGCCATGAGTTAGTTTCCATTTGGAATATCAGAAAACTCTTAAGCGCCGGTTCCTCGGCGGTAAGTACGAACTTGGAAGTGAGGAACATCCTGATCTGTATGGCGGTATCTGCTGCCGCCTCCATTTCTGTTAGCGCAGAAAGCCCGGTCGAAATTGCTGAGAGAATTGTTTTTGCCCGAGGCGGAAGAGCCAGAATGCAATCGATTCAAACGGAAAGAATGAGCGGCCGCATCTTTGCGCAATTCGAAACGGGATCGTTCGAAATGGAATTGAAGCGTCCGAACAAAGTTCGGCTGGAGCTGAACCTGGCCGGCACGAACGTCGTCAGGGCATACGATGGCGGCACTGGCTGGAAACTGAGATTGCCGTCTGAGCACATTCCGCAAGGAATGGATGATAAGGAAACGAAGGAGTTGATCGGACAAGCCGACATAGACGGCCCGTTTCTCGACTACAACAACAAGGGAACGCAAATCGAAATTGTGGATAAGGAGATGCTTGGGCCTTCCTTGGTTTGGAAACTGAAAGTAGCGCTGAAAGACGGGCGGGTCGAATACTACTACGTAGAGACCACGGGCTACATGGTATTGATGCGAGAAGAGCCTGTGGGAAAAGATGGCTCACTCTTCTCGCGGCAGTTCTACCGGAATTTTCAGCGTGTGGAGAACATTCCGTTTCCGTTCGTCGTGATTTCAGAGCCGGACGATTCCGAGGATCCGGTCCGGTTGGAGTTCGACAAGATTGAGATCAATGTCCCAGAAAACGACGACCGATTTAATCTGAAGGTCGCCGCTAACACGACAAAGTAAAGCTCAGCCAACCACGCTCAGACTGCCGTCTTCGGCATGCTGACTCGCGAAATGCGCGCCGGCAGCGAACTCAGCGGTGCGTTCGGCGCTTACTCGCGTGACAACTAGCTGCCACGCTTCCTGGAGATCCCCGATGAGCGATTGCACTTCTGCCAGGATCGCGTCATCCTGCCGGACATTTCCTTCAACAAGGCGGCGCTGGCAATAGTCGTAGATTCTCGCGTAATTTTGTGCGATCTCTTTGCCGGCCTCGAAATCCAGGCCGGTGTTAAGTTCCACGAGAGCTGAAAATGCTGTATTGATGTGGCGTACGCGGCCAGGGATATCCTTGTTCTCGACGCATTGTCTTGCCGAGGCAATCGACCGGACCGCGATGTCGTATACGATCTGGACCAGGCGTTCCGGGCTGGCATTCAGGACCTCCGAGTCTCGATAGGCGCTTTGGGCGGCGTAGGCCATATATAGATGAACAGGTTCTCCCTCTTACTTCATCGGCAATTCAGAGCCCAAAGATCATATTTATTTAGCAATAGTTGTTCGCCGCTAGTCCGAAGTCTGACTGCTCGTTCGTAAGGCTGCTGGCGTTAGCGTGCCGCACACTAGTCCGGCTCGACTGTCAGATCGTCGAATTGCGCTCGGCCCCAGTCAGTTCCTATCGCGAACATACCGCTTTTATGAGTGGAATGATGAACAGACGTGAGCCGTTTACCGTTGATTGTCGCCGTGATCAGGTCGCGATGAAATGCTAGGCCAAGGTGAAACCAGCCACCTACCGTGATTTTGCCGGAAGCGAGGGTCCTCACAGGGGCTTTGTAGGCGGCGGAGAGAAGATCCCATGCTCCATCCCTTGCGACACGCAGAATGTATCCGCTCGGCCACAGCGCTTTGTCATCGCGAAATACGTCGGCGGAGTCGACCCGGCCCATCACGGCGGCCTCCTTAGCCGTCAACAACAGCGCGTCGGTGTCGACGCTGTAGTCAATCCAATTCGAATCACCGGTGAGAGTGAAGGGGTTCGGAAGTGGTCCCCACGGAGTCGGTTTTTCCGTGATCACTTGTTCCAGGCAATTACCGTGTCGTTGTTGGCATGAATGCACTTCAAATGCCCCGTCCTGATCCGCGAGATATTTCGCTGCGCGGCTCGGCGCAGTGTGCTCGAAATCTTCGGAATATGGCAAAGGGAACCGTTTGTCAGATGGCGGCTGCGCACCTCCCTTGCCCTGACCAGTAGTCGTCGTGAGCGAGTAGAGCGAATCGGCATCGAACCTATAGGTGAAGTCGTTGGCTTTTGGCGAAAGATCGGCAACGTGTTCGAATGTTCTCTTTGAATTTGTCTCCCAGATGTGGACCACGCCGCTGGAAAGCCCGCCGGCAATCCGGAACTGGAGCTCTTGTGGTGCATGGGCGCGAATCGTTTCGAGTACAACACTCCAGTCCTTCGACAGCGGTGACTTCAAAGCCACGTAGCTGCCCCCATCTTTCGGAAGAAAACCGGAAGCTGAATCCATGTATTGCCATCCGGGCCGCGCAAATTGCGTCGTATGGGCGGTAGCCCAGATCGTGCCCTGCACGTCATAGTGACCTGACCACGGCGTGTTCGCATACATAAGCCCGGAGTGCGGTGCGGCCAGGTTCTCGAAATACGACGTGATTGGACTCCAGATCTCTGTTTTCGTAAATGCACCCTCGAGATAGTTGCGGTTGTAGACCTGGGCCAGAATCCGGCCGCCGGCTTCCCAGTCCCGCGAAACGAACGGGCCTCCGCCTCCGTTCGGCTGATCCTCGCTTGACCACAGCTCCTTCCCGCTCGACTTGATCTGCGGTGTGGTCGAGTACTGATCAGTCCCGGTGGCGCGCGGATAGTGGACTCCTACTGCCGCGACTGCCGGCGCCAATTCGGGATCCTTTCTCATTGCATCGATGACTTCAAACTGCTTGTCGCGATGGTAGTCGTCGCAGCAGACAATCTGCGTTGCGATGCCCTGCTGCAGCAAAGTCCGGTGCAGCAGCTTGACGTATGCCGGGTCGTAGGGCCGTTCATTCCAGATGCCGGTGTAGCGGATATACAAATGGTGCACCCGCTTCGCGCCTTTGACGAAATCGGCGACATAATTAGCCATATCTTGCGAATAGAGATGGCCTCCGCCGACCCAACCTGGTGCGCCCCAGGCGAGCGCATCCAGGATGACCTCTGGATTGCGCTTGTGCGCTTCCTCCATCAGCCACCATTCGTAGCCACGGGTGTAATCATGATCGCTCCGAGACCGCATATGGCTCGGCTCTGAGCCGTCCGTTGAATTGACGTCCGCCCCAATCTCAACTTTCAGGTGCTCTAAGGCCGCGCCGTATCCGGGTTTGAACAAATAGTCGAGGATCTGGCTGCGATACGGCTCGGGATAATCAATGAGCAGCCGCGAGGAAGCGCCGGCGCTGACCGCGCCCAGTCCTTCATAAATCCGGCCTGTCGCGTGACCATCGAGAACAATGGTCTTTTCCGCCCCAAAGATAGCGGACGCTGCAAAATACAAAAGAAGAACCGCGCAGGTCAAGTTGGGCCGACGGTCAGCATGCGCGGTACGCGTACGTACAGCCCCGTTTCCTTTGGTCGTTTGATCAAGAACTGAGGCCTGCACAAAGACGCTAAGTGACCTCAACATACCTGAACATACTCGAGACCAAGCAGGGCTGCGAATTTTCGGAGCCTGCTCGAAATATGCCCTACTCCAATCGTGCAGTGATGCGCCGGGCCTTGCGCGTTCCAGCTCTCGATGAATCTTCTGGCTCCTGGTGCGAAGCGGTATCGGCTGTTCGTGTTTCCGATCTCCAAGATCGGACCAGGTTCCGATATCCCCTCCGCCACGACTAGTTTCAATGCGCCATCGGCGGTCTGCGCAACCGAAAGTAATGTCACCGGCCCATTCCTAACGGACATCTCGATTGAAAGCCCGCGGCCGACTTTGCCGTGATAAACACCGAGCGGCCTTACTTTCACTTTCCCTTCGGCGATGGCAATATGACCGGGGCCGTCGTGGCCGAGCAAGACGACATCATCCAGGAAATCGGTCGCATAGTATTCGGAAAATGAGCCGCCCGAGCCGAACGAGTCCATGATTTTCATGGCCTGTGCGTTCTTGACTTCATATTCACCCGCGACCGGAATTCCTCGGCCTGTAAGCAGGCTTGTGCCGAGGATGATTGAGCTGATTGCGTCCTCATTCTCTGGATTGCCGGTTCCGCGGTAGTAGTAGGCAAGCGAGCCCAGACGATGATCGGCAACCAGCCGGTCTAAGGCAACCGATGTCCTCGCCGCGCGCCTTAGTTCCTCCTGGACGCAGTCCGATTGCACGTCGAAGCTCTCGTAGAACTGCGCGACACGTTCTTCGATTGCCACATTTGGGACTTCGTGCCGCCGCGCAGACAGTTCGTCTACCTCGATCAGCTCAATATGGCCACCGAAAGTGGCGCAGTGCTGCGTCAGATCGGAGTAAATGTCGAGCATGCCTCCGTAATAATGGCCCATCAGGCCGAGACGGTTGTGCTCCATGACGTGCACCACGCGAGCGGCTTCCACCCACTCACGGATTTCGTTCCACGCGGCATCTTCCTTATCGAGCGTGCCTGTGATTTGAAAGAACGGAATGTGGGCGCGTTGAAAAACGTTTGCGATCTCGGGCATTGGACACGCCTGGCACCAGGCCAGCCATTCGCCGGTCATGCTGCCGCGATCCGCCATCCGGTTAAACCCGCTGTAGTCGATGGCAGCGCCAGGTGCTAGATTCAAAACAATCACTGGCGTTCTAGCGCGCCGTACAACCGGCAGGACTGTAGACGAGACTCCATAGGTTGCGACATGCAGAAACAGCAGGTCCACGTCGGCCTGCCGAAACTGATGTCCCGCGGCGAAAGCCCTTTCAGGAGTGTCGATCAGGCCGAGGTTTTCAATTCGAACGGCGCTTCGTGCCAGGCGCTCTGCGATGAGGCCGTTGTAGCTCAGCAGCCGCTCCTTGAGACCCGCAAACTGGGACCAATACGCTTCCAAACCAAGGCTGAATAGACCTACTTTGAGTTCATTTCCGGTGGTCATTGGTAAGCTGCCACTCGATCTGCTCCAGAGTTCGGCCTTTCGTTTCTGGAACCCGCCGCCAGATAAATGCAAACCCTACGAAACAAATCAACGCATACAGCCAGAACGTCGCGGCGGAGCCCATTGCGTGCAGAATGACGGGAAATGTGAAGGTCAGAATAAATGACGCGATCCAGAGCGCCGATACGGCAATCGAAACGGCCGTCCCGCGGATCCGGTTCGGAAAAATTTCAGAGATCAAAACCCAAGTAACTGGAGCCAGCGACATCGCATAGCAGCCGATCGCAGCCAAGGTGAAAACGAGCAGCGGCAG
>Ga0126381_100005991_pt1 | contig 13434 bp, 10 predicted proteins | sample PanSoiMetPlot_28_FD_96465 | JGI IMG/M metagenome (GOLD analysis project Ga0126381, IMG submission 96465) | Tropical forest soil microbial communities from Panama - MetaG Plot_28 | ecosystem: Environmental > Terrestrial > Soil > Tropical forest > Bulk soil | place: Panama | collected 2016-02-17
AGGTTCCTGTCATTTTGAAAGCCTAATCAATCGGCGCCTCGCCTTTATGCGACCACGCAGATTCACTGTCTTCGAGAAATTGCTGCAATACCGCAAAATGGACCTCGCCGTAGTTCAATGCATAGCGAAGGTCGCCGCCCTTATAAACCCAGGTTGCTGGAATCCACGAGAGCGGCAGGCCAGCAAACAGTGTAATGTGATTTTTGCCGCGCGGACCGGGATCCGCGAGAACAGTCACATTCGGTCGATCGGGGATGGCGAATTTCTTTAACATGCCGCGCCCATCCTCGCCATCATTCCAAACAGAAACAAAATAAAAATGCACCTGCGGATTGTCGTTCACCATTTTGAGCCAACTGCGGTTTTCAACTCGGCCTGGCAGTTTGAGCACCACGGCGCCCAAAGATGCACGACAGTCAGACCGGGCGATTTAATTGCTTCGAGAATTCTTTGTTCGGCGGGTGATGGATCGGCACGAAGCGATGCCATTGCGGCGAGCGCAGTCAAAGCGGACACGCGTAGGATCAGCACGGCAGGTTAAACTAATTGGGAAAGGCGGAACGCTCAATGCCCAACCCAAACCGCACAATTCAGATGGTTGACCGCTCGCCTGAACACGCCTACTGTGGCGTCTCCATTTCCGCTTCCCGCAGCCGCGGGATGCACGGAGATTCAGTCTGCCTTGAAGGAGGCCGTTTTAATTTATGGTGCAAATGCAGGATGTCATGTCGAAGCCGATGCCGGACTTCCGCGAAGGAAGCATCGTCAAAGGACGGATACTGGAGGTTCGCCCGCGTGAGGTGTTGGTTGATATCGGATACAAATCCGAGGGGGTGATTTCACGAACGGAATTTGATGATGTCGATTCCCTCGAAGTAGGCGACGAAGTGGATGTATTGCTCGAGCGGCTCGAAAACGACGAGGGCATGGTCGTCCTTTCAAAGGAAAAGGCCGCCTATCGCCAAAACTGGAACAAAATCGTGAGCGTTTTCGATGAGGATGGCTTGATCCAGGGCAAGGTAAAATCTGTGGTGAAGGGTGGCCTGATGGTCAACATCGGAGTCGAGGCGTTTCTGCCTGCATCCCAGATTGATGTGGCTCCGCCGAAAGATTTGCACCAATTCGTCGGCAACACGTACGACTTCAAAATTGTCAAGCTCAATGACGACCGTAAAAACGTCGTGCTCAGCCGGCGCGAGGTCATTGAACAGGAGCGCAGCGAAAAGCGACAAAAATTCATGGAGAGCGCCAAGGTTGGTGACCGGGTGGTGGGCACGGTGAAAAACCTCACCGACTTCGGCGCGTTCATCGACCTCGATGGGATGGATGGCTTGCTTCATATCACCGATATGACTTGGGGTCGGCTGGGACATCCGAGCGAGTTGCTCAAAGTTGGGCAGCAGTTGGAAGTCGTTGTGCTCGACATCAACAAGGAAAAAGAACGCGTCTCCTTGGGGCTCAAGCAGACCCAGAAAAATCCGTGGGACCAGATCGAAGAACGCTTCCCGGCTGGCCAACGCATCAAAGGCAGGATCACGAATCTTGTCCCTTACGGTGCTTTTGTTGAAATCGAGGAAGGCGTGGAAGGCCTCATTCACGTCTCCGAACTTTCTTGGACGAAACGGATCATGCGCCCATCCGATATACTTACTATCGGGCAGGAAGTGGAAGCTGTAGTCCTTGGCGTAAACAAGGAGGAACAGAAAATTTCATTGGGCCTGCGCCAGCTCGAGGCGAATCCGTGGGATGAGGTCGAAAAGAAGTTCACCATTGGTAGCCGGGTGAAAGGCAAGGTTCGCAATATGACGGCGTACGGCGCATTCGTGGAGCTCGACGAAGGAATCGATGGCATGATCCATGTCTCCGATTTGAGCTGGACTCGCAAGATCAATCACCCGAGCGAACTTTTTAAAAAGGGCGACGAAGTCGAAGCCGTCGTCATCGACATCGACAAAATAAACCAGCGGATCAGTCTCGGCGTCAAACAACTGACAGAAGATCCGTGGAAGGCCATCGATCAGAAATACAAGATCGGCGACCTAGTGAAAGGAAAAGTGACCAAGCTAGCCAGCTTCGGTGCCTTCGTGCAGTTGCAGGACGATATCGACGGCCTCGTCCACATTTCGCAGTTGAGCGAAGACCACGTGGCCAAGGTCAAAGACGTGCTCAAGGTCGGTCAGGAAGTTGATGCGCGCGTCATCAAGGTGGACAAACTCGAGCGCCGGATTGGCCTCTCGATCAAGGCCGCCAACTATTCTGAGGAGCAGTTGCGCAAGGAAGTCGAAGCTTTCGACACGCTCCGTCCGGGCGAAGACATGGTTGGCTTGGAGAAGGCTTTCGCCGCCGCCGAGCAGGAGGAATATCGGCCTGGTGAATCCAAAAAGGCAACCCAAGAACCAAAAGAGCCCAAGCGCGAATCGAAGAAGGCGAAGAAATAATCAACCGCTAATTCGCAGATCAACACAGAGCGACGGCAAATCATCCCGTGCTTCTTTAACCGAGTGTTTTCAGCTTTTAACTATCGCTACTCCCAGTAAGAATGCGTGGTGGCATGCGAGTGATTTCGCCTCGGGGTCGATCTCAATTACGGATAATCGCTCTGGTAGTTTTGGTGTGTGCTATCGCCGGTTGCGGAAATCCTGGTGTCGTTGGCAAATGGCGTATGTCAGGTGCTTCAAACGCTATAGTCTGGGAGTTCTTTAGCAATGGCTTGGTTTTCGTCGGGAATGTTCGAGGCAAATATACGTTTGGCGACCAGGACCGGATTAAAATTGAAACGCCGTATGCCATCTCGGTTTATCAACTGGAAATCTCAGGCGACCACATGATGCTGCAAGAACCGGGCGGCCCGAAGCTCGAGTTTGCGAGGGTACGGGAAACACGACCGTGATTTCGCGGAGTCAGGTGAACGGCAAGCGATTCGTTGACTCCGCTCGGAAGGACAAACGGGCTAGAATTCGGCGCTGCCGGGTGTTCGTGCGAAAGGAATCACATCACGGATATTTGGAACGCCCGTGACGAACATCATCATTCGCTCAAAACCAAGGCCAAAGCCGGAATGTGGGACCGTGCCGTAACGTCGAAGATCGAGATACCAGTTGTAATCAGCCGGATCCATTTTGTGCCGGCGCATGTTTTCTTCCAGAACTTCCAGCCGTTCTTCGCGCTGGCTGCCACCGACGATTTCGCCGATTCCCGGTACCAGTAGGTCCATCGCGGCAACTGTCTTCTTATCATCGTTCAAGCGCATGTAGAAGGGTTTGATCTCCTTGGGGAAATTAAAAACTGTCACGGGACATTTGAAATGTTTTTCGGTCAGCCAGCGTTCATGCTCCGATTGGAGGTTTAAACCGTAGTCGATCGGGAATTCGAACTTTTCGCCGCTTTTCTTTAAAAGATCGACAGCGTCGCTGTAGCTGATCCGTTGAAACGGCCGATCAACTACGAAATTGAGCCGCGCGAGCAGTTCCTTGTCTACGAACTTCACGAAGAGCTCCATTTCTTCGGGAAAATGTTTGCGTAGGTCCGCAATTAGGTATTTCACCATTTCTTCCGCGAGATCCATGTTGCCGTTGAGATCGCAAAACGCCATTTCTGGCTCAATCATCCAGAACTCACTGGCATGTCGCGAAGTGTTCGAGTTCTCCGCGCGAAACGTTGGGCCGAACGTATAAACCTTGGACAATGCCAGGGCCAAAGCTTCCGCTTCTAACTGACCGCTAACGGTCAAATAGGTTTGCCGAGCGAAGAAATCCTTCGTGTAATCGATCTCACCATTCCTTCGCGGTGGATCTTTGACGTCGATGGTCGAAACGCGAAATAACTCGCCGGCGCCTTCGCAGTCGCTGCCGGTGATTATTGGTGTGTGGACGTAAATGAAGCCGCGCTCCTGAAAAAACTGGTGGACCCCAAATGCGAGCCTGCTTCGAACGCGAAAGACGCAGCCAAACAGATTCGACCGAGGGCGGAGATGTGCGATCTCGCGCAAAAATTCAGGCGTGTGCCCCTTTTTCTGGAGAGGATAGGAATCATCGGCGGTTCCCAGAATCTCGATCCTGTCCGCCACCAATTCCCATTTCTGTCCTTTACCCTGCGAAGGGACCAGCGCGCCAGTCACACTGATTGAGGCACCTGTCGTCAGTTGTTGCACCGTGGCGTAATTGGGCAATATGCTTTTCGCAATGACCTGAAGGTTGCGCAGCGATGAGCCATCGTTCAGCTCGATAAACGAAAAATCCTTGGAATCACGGCGCGTTCTTACCCAGCCCTGGACTTGAATTGCATCGATCGGGGCATCGCTTTGCAATGCATGTTTGATTGGCGTTGGTGAGGGTGTCGTCATCTAAACAGATCGAGATTTGTCTCAGCCTTCACACAAACTCGCGGTGCGGCAAGCGACACTTACATTTGGAGGGCGGCACGCAGATGCGGGACAAGACGTCTCGTGAATTCCACCGAATCGCCGGCGGAGAGGTGCGACCATTCCGGACAGGTGAATCCGGCGAGATCGGGAAAATCGGAATAATAAATTCCCGGTGCGCCGGTCATTTTCAAAAGCGGATCCCATGTTTGGTCCCGCGGCGTGGTGCGATCTTCAAGTTCTTTCAAACCGCCACTGTGCGGAAACCGCACGAACACGATCTTGCCACCGCGCGCCCGAATTTTTGCGACCGCCGCAGTCACGTCCGCAAAACGTTTTTCGATCCCCTCCTTGATCTTCACCATGAAAACATCTTTCGGGATGTAACTTGGCGGCGGAGGCGGCGTGAAAAGTGGAATCCAGATTTGCTGAATGCGTTTCGCGAGCTCGCTGTTCGGCCGAGCGCATTCTTCGATCATTCGGGAGCGGCGTTCTCGATCTTCCGTGCCAAAATACGGCGGGGATCGCGGCGGGACGAGCGCGCCCGGGCGATTTGGAATCGGCAGTTTCTTCAAGTAATCATCGAGCGTCAGTTCTTCCTGTTTTAAAAACGCTATGTGCTCTTCCAACGGCATTGCCAAGTTTTCGCTCGCCCACTGGGCAGGAGTTTGGGAATGAAAGCGTTTCACCACTTTTTCGCCGCGCTCGAACGGCGGCGTTCCAGGCGGCGCGAGAATTATTCGCGGTACAAAGGAGCAGACAATCGTTCCGTGGAAATTTTCGTCCTTCGCAAGATCTTCGAGAACGGGAAAACCGCACATACCGCCGCCGGCGAGCTGAATCGGCCGTTTGCCAAAACCTTTTTCGAATTCATCAAGATCGACATCGTACCATCCGCGCGAATCGCCAATGACGACGAGCGACTCGGGCTGGACCGCGCGACGGCGCAACGTCCAAAGATCTTCGTTATCATTCAGGGTTGGAGCGTAACCCAGCGAGCGGCTGTAGAATTCCCAGGCCATAGTCGCAGCAATGACGACAATTGTGACGACAACAGCGATTCCTCGCCACGGCGCCGAGGGGATGGGGCGTTCGAACTCCAGCGGCGGACCACCGTGTATTTGTTCTTCGCGGGACGGCCTGCGGAAAAACAAACGCGGCAGCCGAAGTCGTTCCTTAAAATTGGAAATAGATGAACGCATTACTGTTTCCTTGAGTGAAAATGATTGCGAGGGCCATTACTGACCAGATTGCAGTGACGGCCCAAGCCGGCAACCGCATGACCGTGGTCTCAAACGAGTCATCACGCATCGTCCAGTGCATCCCGATCACGCTGGCAGTGACAATTCCGATTTGTAATAATTCGCGCGTGGTAAGAATCATGTCGCCATGCGGATGTCCGCCGAACATTCCGGTCAACATTCTGTTCGCGATCGTGAAATTGGACGCGCGGAAGAACACCCAGGCGATGCAAACCGCACCGTAGGTCGCGCAACCGGCAATCACACGGCTGAGCGGACTGTCGGCCCACGGTTTGTTTTCAAAAAGAATTCGAAAGACACGCTCGATCACCAAATAAGAACCATGCAGCAAACCCCAGACGACAAAAGTCCAGGCCGCGCCATGCCAAAGCCCGCCTAGGAACATGACGATGACTAGATTTAGCGCAGCGCGAAATGGCCGGACCTGATTACCGCCGAGCGGAATGTAGAGGTAATCGCGAAGGAAAGTCGAAAGCGAAATGTGCCAGCGCCGCCAAAAATCAGAAAAGCCGATTGCCGCGTAGGGGAAACGAAAGTTGTCCTTCAGATGAAAGCCAAGGGTTAAAGCTGCCCCGATCGCGCAGATAGAATAGCCAGCGAAATCGAAAAAGATCTGTCCGGCAAAGGCAAGTACACCAGCCCAGGAATCGAGCGCCACCAGCGGTCCCGCATAACCGAAGACGCGATCAGCTGATCCCGACAGCATGGTGTCAGCGAGAACAATTTTTTCGAATAACCCCAAAGTCATCAAGGCAAGTCCCCAAAGAAACTGATTCGCTTTGAGACGCGGTGGATGAACCAACTGCGGCAGAAAATCGCCGGCGCGCACGATTGGTCCGGCCACAAGCTGTGGAAAAAAAGAAACAGCAAGAATGAAATCGCGCAACGATTTGGTCGGTTGTAAGACGCCGCGATAAATATCGAGTGTGTAGGAGAGCGAATGGAATGTATAAAAGGAAATGCCGACCGGAAGGAGAATATCGAGATGCGGCGGTTGATAAATGACGCCGATCCGCGCGAGGAGCCATTGAAAATTTTGAAGTAGAAAATTTCCGTATTTGAAAAACCCGAGCATGCTCAGGTTCATGCAGAGACTCGCGACTAGCCAGCGCCGATTTGCATGTCGAACTTTCGCCTTGCCGATTTGACGGCCGAGCCAGAAATCCATTGCCGTCGTAGAGAAGAGCAGCGCAGCAAATGGCGGATTCCAAGCGCCATAGAAAATGTAGCTAGCGATAACGAGCAGGTTTTTCCGCAGCGTCCAGGAAACGATGCTCCAATAAAGAATGAGGACAGTTACGAAGAAGAGGACGAACGTGAGCGAATTAAACAGCATGGAGTTTCAAGGTCGGCAGAGTAATCGGGTGTTTGTCGGCAAACTGGCACTAACATCGACACTGGACCGATAAAATCTTTTTTTTGCGCCTAGGTGCGGGACGCGCCATCATTACATCCATGGATGCAATCGTCGAAGGCGGCGAATTCTTCGCGCGAGAATTAACTTAATGGCAGCCAGCTACCTGGTTGAGGCGGCGGCTTGACGCCATTAAGAGTGAGGTAGGTGTATTCCTGCAACAGGCGCTCGTAATCGGCGAGGAGCTTCATAGCATCATTTGGTTTGAGGAAGTCGGTTTTGATCGCCGCATCCACTTGCGACTTGAGCAACCGCATCAACTCGAGTTTGTCCCACTGCGTCATGGCAAGCACTTCCCCTATCGTACTGCCCTCGATCACTTCCTCGATGTACCAGCCGGATTCTTCGTCGGGATCAAGGAAAACGTGCACTTCGGTCACGCGGCCGAACAAATTGTGGAGATCACCCATAATATCCTGATAGGCGCCGACCATGAACACGCCGATGTAATACATCTCGCCGGGCGGGATCTGATGGAGCGGCAATGTTTCCTTCACGTCCTGGAGATCGATGAACTTTGAGACCTTGCCGTCTGAATCGCAGGTGATATCCACGATCGTGCCGTGACGATCGGGTGGCGTCGTGAGCCGATGGATAGGCATGATTGGGAAAAGTTGGCCGAGCGCCCAGTGATCGAGCAGAGACTGGAAAACGGAGAAATTGCAAATGTACTGGTCGGCAAGTGAAACCTCGAGCTCCTTTACTTCGTCCGGTACATAACGCAGGCCGCGATGCATGTTGACGATCTGATGGGCAAGCTGCCAGTAGACGGTGTCGATCTTTGCTTTCGATTCGAGATCGAGCAGGCCTAGGTCGAACGTTTGCTGCGCTTCCTCCTTTATCTGCTGAATGTCGTGGAGGCTCTCGAGGCGATTCCCACGCTTCAGACGCTGTTTTACATCCAGAATCTCGCCCACAAGCTTGTGATCTTTCTCGCCGGCTTCCACTTTGAGCTTGGGCGCAGTTTTCTCAATCGCGCTGAAGGCTTCCATGACGAGCACGGAATGATGCGCCACAATTGCGCGCCCACTTTCGCTCACAATAGTCGGGTGTGTGACACCCTCTGAATCGCACACGTCCATGATGTTCCAGACGACGTCGTTGGCGTATTCCTGGAGCGAATAATTAGTAGAGCTGTCGAAATCGCTCCGGGAACCATCGTAATCAAGTCCCAAACCGCCGCCAACGTCGAGATATCCGAGCTGATGCCCGAGCTTCGAAAGTTTTGCGTAATAGCGCGCCGCTTCACGCACTGCTCGCTTGATCGTCGAGATATCAGGTACCTGCGATCCAAGATGGAAATGAAAGAGCTTGAGACAGTGCGCCAGATCAGCTTCTTTCAACATCTGACTGGCAGCAACGAGACTGGCTGTGTCGAGGCCAAATTTCGCGTTCTCGCCGCCGCTGGGCGACCATTTGCCGGAGCCTTTGCTATACAGGCGAGCGCGGATTCCGATGAGTGGTTCAACTCCGACTTCCTTTGACGCGCGAATGGTTTGCTCGAGCTCTTCGAGTTTTTCGGCAACAATGACGACCAACTTGCCCAGTTTCCGTCCGAGAAGTGCGATGCGGATAAAGGCAGGATCCTTGTAGCCGTTGCAGATGATCAAGCTCTCGGGGTCTTTTTGCATCGCAAGGGCGGCAACCAGCTCCGGCTTGCTCCCGGCTTCGAGGCCGAAATGAAATTGCTGGCCTGCATCGACGATTTCTTCGATCACTTCGCGCAACTGATTGACCTTGATTGGAAAAACGCCCCGATAGTCGTTCTGATAATCGAACTCCGTTATCGCTGTCTGAAATGCGCGGTTAAGCGATTCGACCCGATGGCGCAGCAAATCCTGAAATCGGATTACGAGCGGAAAACCAAGGTTTCGCGCGCGCGCTTCACTGACGAGCTCCAGAAGGTCAATGGAGCCGCCATTTTCCTGCAAGGGCGTCGCCTCGACGTTGCCGGAACTGTTAATCGTAAAGTAACCGTTACCCCATCCCTCCACGTTGTAGGTGGCGATGGCGGACTCAAGGTCCCACTCGGTTTTCATTTCGACTCGTCATGCGGTCGCAACCGCAAAGCGCATATTCAATCAGCGCGCCGAACATGCAAGCTCGGTTCAAAGAAATTTTTGCGCTGGGAATTGGCCTGAAAAGCGCGTCGCTTGTTTTTCATGTTCGCACGGGTACCGTTGATGTGATGAACAAAACGGTGATCGAGGTGCAGGTGCGGGCAGTATTGCCCACGAGTGGTGGGTGCGCGGTGTTTATCGGGAACAACGACAAAGTGTTCATCATTTACGTCGATCAGACTGTGGGCAGTGCGATCACCATGTTCATGCGCCAGATCACAAAAGAGCGTCCGCTTACCCACGATCTGATGGCGCACTTGATGACGGCACTCGGTGCAAAAGTCGATCGAGTGATTATTAATGACTTGAAAAATGCAACCTACTACGCACGGGTAATTATTCGCGTGGAAAACGAACTGCAGCAGAAAAAGATTATCGAGCTCGACGGACGGCCGAGCGATTGCATCGCAATGGCCACACAACAAAAAGCGCCAATCTATGTGAGTCAGGAAGTCTGGGATGAGGTGGACGACATGAGTGACGTCCTGCGCAAAATGGAGGAAGAGGGCCTGAAACCCGATCCAGAGACGGAAGAGTAAGCAGCTGTAGTAGTGGCTGTCCTCGGCCGCAACTCGGGACAAGCGCTGCGCGTGGCGACACGTGCTTCTACATCATCCAAGCAAATCGCCGTAACGTTTGTCCGCTAGTTCAACGCAACGCGCCAAAATCTCTGAGGCAGTATTGAGTTTGAGTGTCTCCTCAACAAGCTCTCGGCATTCGGAAATGGCGACGCTTTGTACCGCACGCTTGACCCGCGGCACGAGCATTGCGCTTGCGCTCAGCTCATCCATGCCGAGACCGAGCAAAAGCGGAACGAGCGCGATGTCTCCGGCCATCTCGCCGCAGACGCCGACCCAAATATTGTTCGTGTGGGCGGCGTCAGCGATCCATTTGAGCAAGCGCAGAACTGCCGGATGGGTCGGTTCGTAAAGGTGTGCGATCTTCTCATTTACACGATCCACCGCCAGCGTGTATTGGATCAGATCGTTCGTTCCGACACTGAAAAAATCGACCTCGCAGGCCAGCACGCTGGCAGATATGGCGGCGCTCGGGACTTCGATCATCGCCCCAACCTCGATTTTTGCGTCGATCTCCATCTTCGATCTGTGCAATTCTTCTCTACACTCAGCGACTACCGCTTTGCCACCGCGCAATTCATCCAGACCCGAGATCATCGGAAACATGATTTTTACGTTGCCGACAACGCTGGCGCGAAGAATAGCGCGTACCTGCGTCTTAAAGATCTCGATGTTTTCTAGACAAAAACGGATCGCACGCCAGCCTAGGAATGGATTTAACTCGTCACTGATGTCCACCGTTCCCGGGGCCAGTTTATCGCCGCCGAGGTCGAACGTTCGAATAATCAACGGATTCGGCCGAACACACTCCGCTACTTTTCGATAAGTTTCATATTGTTCCTCTTCCGTCGGCAAAGTGTTGCGATTCAAATAGAGGAACTCCGTGCGATATAAGCCGATTCCTTCTGCGCCGTTAGCCGTGACGGCATCGACATCTTCCGGTAGCTCGATATTGGCCGAGAGCACAATGTGCCGACCGTCGCGCGTGGTCGAGCTGGTCTCGCGTAACGCTTTCAGTTGCGTCGCGACTTGAGCACGTCTGGACTCGATCTCCGCGTAATGAGTAAGCGTCTCCGCCTTGGGATGGACAATGAGCAGGCCGTTGGTTCCGTCCACGAGCACGTACTGACCCGTCTCGAGTTTTGCAGTGACATCGTGCAACCCAACAATCGCCGGAATGTTGAGTGAACGAGCCATGATCGCGGTATGCGAAGTGCGGCTGCCAAGATCCGTAGCGATCCCCAGCACTCGCTCACGGTTTATGCTGGCAGTATCTGAAGGAGTGAGATTGTGCGCGATGAGAATGTGCGACTCACTTAATGCAAGAAATGCCTTGGGAGCTTTTCCTTGCAGGTTTCGGATTACCCGCTTTGTCACGTCCTGGATATCCAGGGCACGTTCGCGCAAATAGGGATCATCGATTTTATTCAACGTCTCGGCGTAGCGGGTAGCGACTTCCTGAAAAACCCATTCGACATTGCAAAGGTCTGTCTCCAGCTTTCGCAAGACTTCGTCGATTAAAGTGCGATCCTCGACCACGAGGAGATGGGCATCGAAAATCGCCGCATCTTTTGCGCCGATCGATTCGGCAATGCGTTGCTGCATCTCCAGGATTTGCATGCGCGTCTGGATGAGCGCCGCTTCGAAACGCCCGATTTCATCCGTGACTTGCGAGGATGAGATGCGGTAACGCGCGACATCATCCAGATCGTCACGGACCACATGGACCTTGCCGTGAGCGATTCCTGGTGAAACGCCCGCTCCTTCAAAACGGATTTCCTGTTTTGTGTCGCCGCTCATCCCAATTGTCAGAGTAATCGCGATGTCAAATTTGGCACAGGAAGCTGTCAGCTCTCCCAGAGAAGGCAACGTTTTTGCCTACAGGATACGCTTAGGATCAATCTTCGTTGAAGCGCGCGTTGATTAGCTCCTCGAGCTCCTCCAGAGCCTTCTCGGCATCCGGGCCTTCGCACCGGATACGTAGCTTCGATCCCTGCCCCGCGGCAAGCATCATCAAGCCCATGATGCTTTTGCCATTGACCTCTTCGCCCGCTTTCGCAACCCAAATTTCCGAGCGATAGCGGCTCGCGATGCGCACGAACATAGCTGCCGGGCGCGCATGGAGACCGAGTCGATTCACGATTGCGATTTCTTTCTCGATCTTCTGCCCGGACGTCGTGCCGCTGGCCTTTCGATACAATAAACCCATAACTTACTCCTTCGGCTCCATCGATTTGAGCAGCTTGGTGTTGAACTCGAGGGCGCTGTTCTCGCCCAACCCTTTTAACTTTTGATCCATCGCCGCAACTTCAATCAGACGGGCAACGTCGCGGCCGGGCCGCACGGGAATTGTCACATGCGGCACCTGAAGCCCAAGAATTTCGTAGAACTGGCGATCCAGGCCGATCCGGTCCAATTCCTCCACCTCTTGCCAGTCTTTCAGAGTAACGACAAGGTCGAGGCGTTTCTCGGTTCGGATACTGCCTATGCCAAAGACGGAAGCAACATTGATAATGCCAATCCCTCGAACCTCCATGTGATTACGGGTGAGTTCGGGCGCTGTCGCCATAAGCTCGCGCCCTTCCAGCGAAGTAATCCGCGTTACGTCGTCAGCTACCAAGCTATACCCGCGCTCTATAAGGCCTAGGACACATTCGCTTTTGCCGATACCGCTCGCGCCCCGGATTAAAACACCTACGCCCAATATATCTACCATGCTGCCGAACTCAGTGACTGTCGGCGAAAAATCGACTTCCAACGCGATAGTCGCTGCATTGATGAATTTCATGGTAATCATTGGTGTGCGAAACACTGCGATCTGTGCCTCCGCAGTCACCGCCAGCAGCTCCGGTGCTAGATGAAACCCGCGCGACATCACCAAGCACGGAATCTTGCGTTTACATAATCCCCTAAAGCGCTTTACGCGCTGCTTGGCAGTCAAGCTCTTCAGGTAGGAATGTTCTGCCGCACCTAGCACCTGCACTCGTTTCTCAGCGAAATAAGTGTAGAACCCGGAGAGCGCTAGCCCCGGGCGGTTAATCGTAGGTTCCCGAATTTTCCGATGGAACCCCACGCCCGGCCCTTCCAGCTTCATCTGCAGCTTTTCGGCGTGAGAATTATAAAAGGTCTCCACCGTGACAACCGGGACGCTCCTCTCTTGATCGCTTATCGATGTACTTGTTTCGGTCCCGCGTTGTTCCTCCATCAGGATTAACTTTTAGCGTGAATGCAGCGCCATTTCCAATATGCATCGCGTCGTAGGCAAGAAAAATTTGCGATACAAGCTCATGAAGTAGGTTTCCAACGCTTAGCGACTCTGCCGGCGGAGGGGCTCGAACCCACACGATCTTGCGATCACTGGATTTTGAGTCCAGCGCGTCTGCCAGTTCCGCCACGCCGGCCGTTAGAACAGGAGCGACAGAATACGAGGATCGTGCCTAAGCTCAAACGCGTAAGGCTTCGTCGCTCAGCGCGAAGCTAGCACTACCAGGCTCGCCTACCGAAAAACGCTCAGCGCGTAATCATCGTCTTTGGCCGTGACTTTTCAGCTAGATGGGCGCCTTTTTGGCGATCGTTTATGACGAAAGTATTGTTTTCTCCCAGGGTTGACCATGCGCCGCGCGGCACTTCACTGAAATCCACAAATCGCCAGTCGGTAACATCCGTTTCCTTTAATTCGAGATAGTCGCGCACCGCAGGC
>Ga0126381_100005992_pt1 | contig 13433 bp, 8 predicted proteins | sample PanSoiMetPlot_28_FD_96465 | JGI IMG/M metagenome (GOLD analysis project Ga0126381, IMG submission 96465) | Tropical forest soil microbial communities from Panama - MetaG Plot_28 | ecosystem: Environmental > Terrestrial > Soil > Tropical forest > Bulk soil | place: Panama | collected 2016-02-17
TCACACGCGCCTTCCGTGGGTATCACGCTTGCCCTCCGCTGTCTCGCTTGGGAGCGAACACTCTCCAGTTGTTGCTCCTGGGCCCAGTAATCATGATGCTCCAGCACTTGGCACCCGCTGGGACGTCGAGGCGGTGAGGCGTAGTCGATTTGCGGAACGTTAAGCGCTTAGTTTCCCGACGTAGTTCCCCTTGAGGGCCAAGAATATTCTCAGTGTAACGTGTGGCGAGCCGCAGGCTGACGAAATTCCACGGATGATCGTGGAAGCCGCGCTCCTGCGGGTCGGACCGGATGATGTGGTGAACCTTGATGCCAAAAAGCGGCGTTTCGATCAGTGTCCAGCGACGAATGATGGGTGATGGGTTGCGATCGGGACCGGTAATCGTTCGCCGATGCATAAATTTCCAGGATCGCGGTGAGATCATACTTACGTCCTACATGTCGATCATGGTAAGCGGGGGTGCGCAGCCGGGTTGCGCGTGCGGAAGTCATTTCCTCGGCTGGCGGCTCCTTAGGGTCATCCCGGTGAGGCTCGCCGGGTATCGATGCGGCACCGAGATAGGCTCTCAGGGAATCGGCGGTCCTCGGACGCCACCGACCGGCCGAAGGAGGCCAGTCGGCATGAGGGCCTCCAGGCTCACAGCCTGGCCGGCGCACGGCACTGCTCATCAAGGTGGCCTCGCGGTGTGGCGAGCTAGGACAGCCGGCCGTACGCGGCTCAGGCAGCCACGACTCTTACCGTACGGTGATAAGACTCGTAACTAGCCCCGGTACGGTTACCCGGCCATTTGCATATCTTGGCTGTGGTGCAGCATAGCCCGCAAGATTGCGGCGGCACGCGCTGGCCTTGCCGTGCTAGCCGAGGAGCGCAGGGACGACCCTATGCGGCGTGTCCCGGCTGGTCGTCGTCGGTGGCAGGATTCGGTAGCAGGGCAGGCAGCACCGTATACCTGAGCCAGCCGTCGCTTCCTCCTCCATCCGGCGGGTAGCAGCCGGGGCGGCGGATGACATCCAGCCTGATGAGCTGCGCGTTGCGTTCGTGACGGGCGATTTGGATATCGGCCGCCCAGCAGGCGGCGGCCAGCCGCGAGCGGGCCCAGACCAGGTCTTCAGGGCTGGTGCCGGCCCGACACCAAAGGTAGGTCCGCTCCCCGAAGGGCTCACGAGTCGTGAGGAGCACGATCGGGATCTTGCCGCCGCGGGAGTGAACCCAGGATTGGGCGCAGGCCGTTCGCACCCGGTGCGGAGTAATGACGCACCAGGCGCGGGCTACGACCAGGCGCCGGACGGCACGCGAGGCGGAGATCACGCCGCACAGGACGGATACCCACAAGACCGCCCAGATTTCTCCGGCGTGCACCAGCGCGATGACCGCGATGGGCAGGCCTATAGCAAGTCCGAGCTCATAGCGCCATCGCCACGCCGCGACCACCGGGTTCGGCCGGGCTACTGGGCCGAGCGCGAACTCCAGGCCAGCCCAGCCCTGCCGGGCGCGGCGCGGGCGACGGAAGAGCATCATGGCCGGGACCGCCTCGCTCCCGAGGCCGAGTCCAGGCCGAGCACTGCGCGGCCCGTACCCGCACAGCCCGCGCAAGGCTCTTGGTCTTGATCCGTCCCCGAGCCGTGGCACCGAGGACAGCGGGCGAACCGATCGAAACGCGGATCCCGGTAAGTCCTGCTGAGCCCGGTGCGCCCGGTCTCGATCTGCCAGCCATGCCGCACGGCCGCGGTGTCCTGTTCACGGAACAGGCGGGCGGCCAGCCGCCAGAGCCAGGTGTCGTGGCCGTTGGCCCTCCTAGCATCGTCCATGCCGACAGCAAACCGTGCTATGGGCGCAAGGAAACCGTGCTACGAAACCACTCAACTAATCGGTTTCTTGCGGATATCCGCACCTCAGGCGGCTCGTATACGTTGTGGTCATGACCCACGGCGGGCGGCCGGTCGAACGGCCGGTGCACCTCACGCCGCAGCAGCGCCGCGAGGCCCAGGCCCAGACCGGGGCGTGGCGGCGCGCCTCCGGCCTCAGCCAGAAGAATATGGCCGCCAAGGTCGGCGTAGGTCACTCTACGTACCGAGCGTGGGAAAGCGGCGGCGAGGCCAACGCGGGCCCGACGCTCCAGCAGGCGCAGCAGTTGGACCGGGCGCTGAAAGCATTGCTCGGCGAGCAGTACGCCGACGGCGAGGCACCCGAGACTTGGGGGTGGCCAGCCGAGCGAGAGATGAGCTACGCCGCGGTGGCCGAGCTTCTGCGGGCGGCGGGCTTTGTGGTGCCGTCCCCGCGGAGTGCTTCCCCGTCGGTCGTCTTCTGGGTCCATAGGCTGCGAGAGCCGAACCTCCTGCACGGGGTGTTCGCGCTAGCGGCTGCGGCGACCACGCGCGCTGGCCTGTCGGTCTGCCTGCTTCTCGATGACGGCGGCGTGCCGCCCCGAGCGCGCCGCGCCGCGCGTGGAGAATTCGAATCCCGGGTCAGGGAATGGTTCGCGTTCGCCTCCGGTGACGACAGCAAGCTGTCCATACAGCTCTACTCGGCGATACTGACCAGTGACTTGCTTGCTCAACGCGGCTGGGGCGCGGTCATGGATTACCTCAATGACAAGAGCGGGGTCCTTGAATTCCTCCTGGCCAGCAAGGCGGTATCACCATTGCAATACAGCGCAGACGCCGATCAGAGTGTCCTTGAACTGGTGAACCAGGCGGAATCGCTGAAGGCTGACCGGTTGCTAACCCCGATTCGGAACTGGATGGTCTTTGAGAAGGAGATCACCAGGTTGTCAGGCGGGCGATCGGCAGACAGGTCGTTGTCGATCGTGACCCTGGGCGGGGAGGACGAGAGGATCCTGTGGGAGCTCTGGCACCGCGGGTGCGCCGAGGACCTGTCTGAACGGGTCCAGCACATCTACCTCCGGCCAATGCCTATGCCCGATTACCGGGTGCCATGGCAAGTGCCGACCCTGACGGCAAGGACCAGCCGCCCGTGGCTGACCACGTACCTGAGGAACCGTACCGCCCGCGACGGGCACACGGATCTCGTCGAATGGATCCTCAAGGCAGCGGTCGGCCTGCCTGCGGCGCTCAACCCGGACTTCAGGGCGGACCTGGCGCCCGGGCTGGCCGATGCCGAGACCCTTCTGCGACAGTCGGCCGATCAGGTATCCAGCGCCGCCCCGGTCATCGCCGAAGCAGTAATGAGATGGCTGACCAAGCAGTGACTGAGCGGCTCACGAAGCGGTGACGAGGCCGGAGCCTGGTCCGATGGGCGGAATCGGTCTACAGTCCATAAGGGTCGCGATCATGCTGACATTGGCGTACTGGAGGGTGAATTATGCGGAGGATCAGTAGATATCCCCTTTTGGTGGGCTGCGCGGCGCTGCTGGCGGTCGGCTTCGGCGGGACGGCCCCGTCGCTGGCCTCGGCCGGAGGGCAGCGCGACTGCGCCACCACGGCGCGCATGCTGAACGGCACGCTCGCCGACGGGGCGACCTACAAGATCGAGGTCCCCGCGAACTGGAACTGCACCCTGTTCTTGTACAGCCACGGGTACGTGGCGCCCGGCCAGTCGAACCCCGCGACCGATGTCGGCGACCCGATCACCGGCGCCTGGCTGCTCGGCCACGGCTACGCCCTGGCGGGCTCGTCCTACTCCACCACCGGCTGGGCGATCCAGCAGGCGCTGCCCGACCAGATCGCCACCCTGGACGTCTTCGACCAGCAGGTCGGCCAGCCGTCGCAGACGGTCGCCTGGGGCCACTCCCTCGGCGGCATCATCACCGGGGGCCTGATCCAGGACTACCCGAACCGGTTCAGCGCGGCGCTGCCGATGTGCGGCGTGCTGGCCGGCGGCGTCGCCACCTGGAACACCGCGCTCGACTCCGAGATGGTCTTCCAGCAGCTGATCGACCCGTTGCTCCAGGTCGTGAACATCACCGACCCGAACAACCTGGGCCAGGCTGAGGCGGCGGTCGCCGGGGCGCAGGGCACCGCGCAGGGGCGGGCGCGGATCGCGCTGGCCGCCGCGCTCGGCGACACGCCAGGCTGGTTCACCCCGCTGTCGCCCGAGCCGGCCGCGAACGACTACGCCGCCCAGGAGCAGAACCAGTACCTGTGGGACACCCAGGTCGACTTCCCGTTCGTGTTCGCGCTGCGTGCCGAGCTTGAGGCCCGGGCCGGCGGCAACCCGTCGTGGACCACCGGCGTGAACTTCGCCGCCCAGCTGGCCAGGTCGCCGAACCTGGGCGAGGTCATCGCCCTGTACCACGCCGCGGGCCTGAGCCTGCGCGCCGACCTGGCCACGCTCAACCAGGCGCCCCGGATCACCGCCGACCACGCCGCCGTCCGGTACCTGGCCAGGTACATCTCGTTCAACGGGCAGCTCTCGATGCCGGTGCTTTCCATGCACACCACCGGCGACGGGCTCGTGATACCGGAGAACGAGCAGGCCTACGCGAGCGTCGTGCGGCAGGCGGGCAGCTCGCGGCTGCTGCGGCAGATCTTCGTCAGCCGGGCCGGGCACTGCGCCTTCACCCCGGCCGAGACGATCACCGCAGCGCAGACGCTGCTCAACCGGCTCGCCACCGGTCACTGGAATGACCAAGCCCTGCAACCGATGAACCTTAACGGGGACGCCACCGGGCTGGGCCCGGGCTACAACGTCTTCACCAGCCAGGGGCAGCTCGTCGCGACGCCGCCCGCGTTCGTGAGCTACCAGCCCTTCCCGTACCCGCGGCCGTTCGACCTCGGCCGCCAGGACGGGCCGGGCGCCGGATAACCCGGGGGGAGCCGGGGCGTTCCTGGGGCGCGGGTCACCCGCGCCCCAGGAACCGCCGGAAGTCAGCGGCGCCGGCCCGGGCTCGATCCCTTCAGCCTGCGCCAGGTGATGAACGAGAACACCACCGCCTGCACCACCATCAGGCCCATGTTCGTCAGCCAGACGTGCGGGGTGTGCGCCCACAGCGGGTCCGGCTTGGACCCGGGCGGGTTGGCCGGCGTGATATACCCGAGGCTCGTGGTCGACGCGACCGCGCCGAATCCCCAGCGGGACGGGGAGAGCCAGGCGAGCTGCTCCAGCCCCGGCTGACCGGCGATCGTGATGACCCCGCCGGTGAAGACGACCTGCGCCATCACGGTGATGAACAGCAGCGGCAGGCTCTTCTCGGAGGTGCTGACCGACGAGGAGATCAGCAGGCCCAGGGTCATCGACGTGACCGCGAGCAGGGACATGGCCAGCACGATCTCGAGTTCCGGCGCGCCCGTGAAGAACGATCCCGTGGCCGGCATCTTCACGTTGATCAACCCGACCACCGTCATCAGCGCGGCCTGCACCGCGCTCAGCACACCCAGGACCAGCAGCTTGGACCACAGGTACGCGCCGGCGGACAGCCCGGCGGCCCGCTCCCGGGTGTAGATCGATCTTTCCTTGACGATCTCCCTGATCGAGTTGAGGGCGCCGGTGAAACAGGCGCCGATGGCCAGGATCAGCAGGATGGCCTCGGCGTCGGGGTTACTGCCTTTTGTCCCGGTCAGCCCCTGCGTCGAGTAGATCAGTTGCATGATCGCGGCCAGCACGAGCGGCGCTCCGGCCAGGAAGCCGAGATAGACCTTGTCGGACGCGATGACGGCCAGGTAGCGCCGGCACAGGGTGCTGAGCTGGCCGAGGCGGTTGCGCCGCCGGGGCGCCGGTACGGCCTGCCGCGGCCGGGCCTCCGGCGCGGCCACGGCCATGGCCGCGGCGATGTACTGCGCGTACAGCGGGGACCGCTTGAACTCCCCGGCCCAGTCCCGGTCCGGCTGAGCCTCGAACGACTGGAACACCTCGGCCCAGCCCGGCTGGCCGAAGTGGCTAAGCCCCTCGCGCGGCGGCCCGAAGTAGGCCACCTTCCCGCCGGGCACCAGCACCAGCAGGCGGTCACACAGGTCGAGGTTGGCGACGCTGTGCGTGACCACGATGACCGTGCGGCCGTCGTGGGCCAGCCCGGCCATCATCTCCATCACCGACTTGTCAAGCCCGGGGTCCAGCCCCGAGGTCGGCTCGTCCAGGAACAGCAGCGAGGGCTTGGTCAGCAGCTCCAGCGCCACGCTGACCCGCTTGCGCTGGCCGCCGGACAGCGACTCGGCCCGGGTGTTGGCGTGCGGGGTCAGCCCGAGCTCGTCGATGACCTCGTCGACCCGCTCGTTCCGCTCCCGGGCGCTGGTGTCGCTCGGGAACCGCAGCTCGGCCGCGTACCGCAACGCCCGACGCGCCGACAGCTGGGTGTGCATGATGTCCTGCTGCGGGACCAGGCCGATCCGGTACTTCAGCTCGGAGTAGTCCCGGTACAGGTCGCGGTTGTCGTAGAGCACCGTGCCCTCGCCCGCCGGGCTCATCCCGGTCAGCGCGCCGAGCAGGGTTGACTTGCCGGCGCCGCTCGGGCCGATCACGCCGAGCAGGCAGCGCTCGCCGAGCGGGAAGCTCACGTGGTCGAGCAGCACCTTGCCGCTGGAGAGCTTGACGGTCAGGTTCTGCACGCTCAGCGAGACGTCGCCGGAGTCGATGAACTCCTGCAGTTCCTGCCCGACGAGGTGGAACGTGGCCGGCCCGATGCCGATGATGTCGGCCTCGGTCACCGGGGAGGTGGTCACCCGCTGGCCGTTGACGAACGTGCCGTTGTGGCTGGCCAGGTCGACGATCTCGTACCCGCCGCGGCTGGACCGGCGCAGCTCGGCGTGGTAGCGGGAGACGCTGAGATCGGAGACGACCACGTCGTTGTCGGTGGCGCGCCCGAGCCGCAGCACCCGGGTGGGCAGCCGCATGATCGCGCTGGGCTGGCGGACGATGCTCGAGCCCACGATCGAGGGCTGCTCCGGGTAAGCGGGCGGTGCCGAGCGCGCCGAGCCCCGTGAGCCGTCCGGCGGCGAGGCCGGCGGAACAGGCGGCGACGCGGCCGGGGGACGGGCCGAGCCCCACGGGTCGGCCGGCGGCGCGGCCGGGGGACGGGCCGCGCCCCACGGGTCGGCCGGCGGCGCGGCCGGGGGACGGGCCGAGCCCCACGGGTCGGCCGGGGGACGGGCCGCCCCCCACGGGTCGGCCGGCGGCGCCGGCGCGGGCGGCGCGGCCTCGGCGGGGGCCGGCGGCTCGGCCGAGACCGGGGGCGCGACCACCGCGGTGGGGTCGTCCAGCCCCGCCGAGTGCGACGCGATGGCCGTGGCCTGCCGGGGCGGGGGCCCGGGCGAGCACCACAGCCGCTGCCCGTCTTCCGGGTGACCCAGCCGGAGCACGCAGTCCTTGGTGATCTCCACGCGCTGCACCCGCTGCGCCCCGAGGAAGGTCCCGTTGGTGCTGCCGGCGTCCTCGAGCAGCCAGGTGGCGCCCTCGAGCCGGAGCACGGCGTGGCGCCAGGACACCCGGGCCTCGTTGACCACTATGTCCGATTCCGGGTTGCGGCCGATGGTGTAGCTGGGGCCGGCCTCCAGGCTGCGATCAGACCCCTGCGTCCGCACGACCAGCGCCGGCGCATTCGACGAGATCTCCCGCTCGATCGTCATCTCACAACTCTAGAGGGACGCGCCCAAAGAAACATCTGCCTGTTCGCGGCTCGCCCGGTTCGTGGCTAATTTGGGCGCCTGCGGGGACCGATAACGACGGTGGCTGCGGTCGGGAGCGTGGCGTCCCGTTGAGGCTTGGTTTCGGATACCGTCGGGGTGACTAGAGGAGCGGAGCGGTGAGCGACGAGTTTCCCCCGGTATTCAGCGAGTCTGCCATTGGCTCGCAGATTGCCGGCTATCGCCTGGAAGGGCAGATAGGCCGGGGCGGGATGGCTGTCGTCTACCGTGCGTATGACCCCCGCCTGGACCGGTATGTCGCGCTGAAGATCCTGGCGCCGGGACTGGCGCTCGACGACGCGTTCCGGCAGCGGTTCATCCGCGAGTCGAGGGCCGCGGCGGCCGTCGATCACCCCAACATCATCCCGGTGTTCGACGCCGGCGAGGCGGACGGCGTGCTGTTCATCGCCATGCGCTTCGTGCAGGGAGGTGACGTCCGCACGCTGCTGGACACCGGGGGCCCGCTGCCCGTGGCGCGGGCCTGCGACATAACGGCCCAGGTCGCGTCGGCGCTCGACGCGGCGCACGCGCGCGGGCTGGTGCACCGCGACGTGAAGCCGGGCAACATGCTGCTCGACGTGACCGCGGGCGGCGGCCGCCAGGATCACGTCTACCTGTCCGACTTCGGGCTCAGCAAGCAGTCGCTGTCCCAGACCGGCCTCACCGCCCAGGGCCAGTTCCTGGGCACCCTCGACTACGTCGCGCCCGAGCAGATCGAGGGCCGCCCCGTCGACGGGCGCGCCGATCTGTACGCGCTGGCCTGCGCCGCCTTCGAGCTGCTGGCCGGCGCGCCGCCGTTCAAGCGCGACGCCGGGCTGGCCGTGGTCTGGGCCAAGCTCTCCGAGCCCCCGCCGCCGCTGAGCCCCCGCCGCCAGGGCCTGCCGGCCGCGGTCGACGACGTCATGCACCGGGGGATGGCCCGGGCGCCGGCCGACCGCTTCGGGAACTGCGGCGAGTTCGCCACCGCCCTGCGCGGGGCGCTCGGCCTCGATACCAGGCCGAGGTCCGTTCCGCCCGTGCCGCGGCAGCCGACCGAGATCGCGATGCCCGCGGTCTCGTCCGGCGCGCAGGACGGCTCCGCGCCACCCCTGGGCCCGTCCGCGTCGGCGGGCCCCGCCGCCCCCGCCGCGCCGGCCGGGCCCGCTCCGGCTGCCGCGCCGCCGACCGAGATCGCGCAGGTCTCCGGGCCCCGGTCGGCCGGGCCGGGCCTGACCGAGCCGTCGCGCCCCGCGCCGGCCCGGCGGCTGGACGCCCCGCGGGGCGCCGGGACCGTCGTCGCGCCCGCGCCGCGCCCGTCGTGGTGGCGGTCGCGCGCGGCCATGGCCACCGCGGCCGTGATCGCCGTCCTCGGCGCGGCGGGCGGGATCTTCGCCGCCCTGCACCACGGCAGCGGCACCACCGGCACCGGGGGCGGGGGCGGTCACGGGACCACCCCGGTGGCCGCGGTCGTCGCGCCTCCGCCGTGCAGCGCCCGCGCCGCGACGCCGAAGCCGCTGGCTGGCGTCAGCACCGGCACGACCGCCGTCGGCGGCAGCCCGTTCGGCATCGCGGTCACGCCAGACGGCAGGTACTCGTTTGTCTCGACCGGCGACGCCGTGGCCGTCCTTTACAACCACAACGGCTCCCTGGCGCCGGCGCCGGCGGCTACGATCCACGCGCCCGGGGCGAAGAAGACCGTGACGATCACCCCCGGCGGCAAGTACGTCCTGGCCGCGGTGGGCAACGGCGCCGACGTCATCAGCGCGACGGAGGCGGAGAACGGCAACGCCGCGGGCGCGGTGCTGGGCCAGATCGCCCCCTCGCTCCAGGACACGTCCAACCAGGTGTTCGTCTCCTCCGACGGCAAGCTCGTGTTCATCACGTATCAGAACACCGGCAACGTCGCGGTGTTCAGCCTGCAGCAGGCGATGGCGGGCCACTACGGCCAGGCCGGCTTCCTCGGGATGATCCCGCTCGGGCGCGCGTCGATGCCGCAGGCGATGGCCGAATCGCACGACGGCCGCTGGCTGTACGTGACCGGCGAGAGCCAGGAGGGACGGCTGTACCTGGTCGACCTGGCCCAGGCCGGGAGCGACCCGCAGCGGGCCCTGGTGTCATCGACGGCGGCGGGCTGCGCCCCGGCCCGCGTGATCGTCTCCGCCGACGGCAGCAACGTGTGGGTCACCGACCGCGATTCCAACGCGCTGGTGGCCTTCTCGGCGGCCGCGCTGGCCAGGAAGGCGGAGCATCCCCTCGTGGCCAAGGTCACGGTGGGCCAGAAGCCGATCGGCCTGTCCTTCGTCAACGGCGGCAGCGAGATCGTGGTGGCCGACGCCAACAGCGGCGGACTCTCAGGGGCGGATAACCTCGTTCTGGTCAGCACCCAACTGGCGCTGCACGGCAAGAGCGGCGCCCTGAGCGGGTTCATCCCCACCGGCCAGCAACCCCGCGACCTGGCGCTCGAGCCGGACGGGAAGACCCTCCTGTCGACCGACACCAAGTCCGGCCAGTTGCTGGCCATCGACGTGCGGAGTCTGCCGTGACCACTGAATATGGCTACACCGGGTACGAAGACGCCACCCCCGTCCGCACCCGGCGCCGGCACCCGCTCCGGACGACCGTCATCGTCCTGATCGTCCTGCTCGGCCTGCTGCTCGCGGCGGACTTCGGCGCCCGGGCGTATGCCGAGAACAAGATGGCGTCCGAGATCCAGCAGCAGGGCTTCCCCAAGAAGCCGAGCGTGTCGATCAACGGTTTCCCGTTCCTGACCCAGGTCATCAGCCGGGACTTCAAGAACATCCAGGTCAGCTCCAGTAACATCACCGAGGGCCCGCTGTTGATCCACAGCATCAACGCCACCATGACCGGGGTGCACGTCAACTCCTCCTTCCAGAGCGGCACCGTGTCCCATCTCAACGGGACGATGACGGTCACCTTCCCGGCCCTGGCGAACGCGATGACCTCGCAGGCCGGCGCGCTGGGATCGCTGGTCAGCTCCGGCCTGACCCTGTCCGACGCGGGCAACAACGAGGTGAAGGCCTCGCTCGACCTGCTGGGCGGCCTGGCCAGCGGCACCGCGGTCTGGCGGGTCACCCGGAGCGGCCATAACGACATCCACGTCCACCTGGTCTCGGCCACCGGGCTGGGCTCGGCGGCGACCAGCGGGATCAGCGACATCAGCGTGCCGCTCCCGGCGCTGCCGATGGGCATGACCATCCAGAGCATCAGCGTCACGCCGACCGGCCTGGTCGCCGTGGTCACCGGCCAGAACGTGAGCTTCGGCAGCTAGTGGCCGAGATCCGCGGGAGGCGGCTGACGATCATCGGCGGCGGCGTCATGGGGCTGATGACCGCCTACTACGCGGCGCCGCTCGCCTCGGCCGTGACCGTCCTGGAGAAGACGCGGGTCGGCGACCCGGCCACCGCGTCGTTCTCGCTCACCCGGTCGGCCAGGAACGATTACCTGGATCCCGAGTACGCCCGGCTCGCCTACGAGGCACGGCAGCTGTGGCTGGCCCTGCAGGCCGGGTCGCAGGAGCCGCTGCTGGTGGACTGCGGGTGCCTGAACCTCGCCAAGCGCAGCGTCACTCCCGACCTGACCGGCAGCTACGCGCTGCGCAGCTACGCCGTGCTGGAGCAGTTGCAGCTGCGCCGCGAGGCCTTCTCGGCCGCGGCGCTGCGACGGCGGTTCCCGCAGTTCACCGCCGACGCGGGGCGGCTCGATGTCGAGGCCGGCTTCGTGGACGTGCCCGCGGCCACCCGCTTCCTGCAGGCGGCCCTGCGCGCCCGCGGGGTGCAGGTGACCGAGGGCGCGCCCGTGCGCGGCATCGCCCGGGCCCGCGGGGCCTGGAACGTCACCACCGACGCGCAGGACGTGCCGTCCGACATCCTGGTCATCACCGCGGGCCTGGGCACCAACGACGTCCTCGGCCTGCTGCCCGGCTGCTCGGTGCGCTTCCCGCTGCGGCCCGACCGGCCCGCGCAGTCGAAATACTTCATCCCCCCGGCCCGCGAGCGCGGCCGGTTCACCGAGAAGGTGCTGCCGGTCTTCGCCTACCTGGACGTGGGGATCTACGGGCACCCGCTGTACGAGGGGAAGACGCCCGGCGTCAAGATCGGCTTCTACAACCCCCCCGACGTGGCCCGCGCGCCGAGCCGGATCGCCAGCGTCGAGGACTTCGTGGCAGAATGCATGCCGGCGCTGCGCGGGGCCGAGGTGGTCGACGTCGCCGAGGCCAGCGGCGCGGATGTCTGCTTCTACGACCTGGTGGCGGACGACGACTTCATCCTCGGGCCGGTCCCCGGCGTGGCCGGCGTCTTCACCGGCGTGGGGTGGCGCGGCACGGGGTACAAGTTCGCGCCGTGGGCGGGCCGGGTACTGGCCCAGCTCGCCCTGCAGCAGGGGACCGTGTACGACATCCGCCGTTTCGCGCCCGCCCGGTTCGCCGGCGCCAGCAGGAAGGACATGGCCTGAATCGGAGGTACCCATCATGAGCGCACCCGCAGCATCCCCTTCTCCCCTTCCCGCCACGGGCACGGCAGGGATCGCCGAGCGGCTGCGGAAGGGGACCGTCCTCGGCGCGGAGGGCTACGTCTTCGAGCTGGAGCGCCGCGGCTACATCAAGGCGGGCCCGTACGTCCCGGAAGTGGTCCTGGACTTCCCGGAGGCCGTGACCCAGCTGCACCGCGAGTTCCTGCGCGCGGGCTCCGACGTGATGGTCGCGCTCACCTACTACGCGCACCGGGAGAAGCTCCGCGACGTCGGCCGTGAGGGCGACCTGGAGGCCATGAACCGGCAGGCAGTGCGGATCGCCCGGGAGGTGGCGCGCGAGGGCGGCGCACTGGTGGCCGGCAACATCTGCAACACCTGGGCCTACGACCCCGGCGACGCCTCGACCCGGGACGCCGTGCGCGCCACCTACGCCGAGCAGCTGGGCTGGGCGGTGGACGAGGGCATCGACTTCGTGATCTCCGAGACCAACGACTACCTCGGCGAGGCGCTGATCGCGCTGGAGGTTATCGGTGACCTCGGGCTGCCCGCGATGGTGACCCTGGCCGCGACCCAGCCCGGGCAGACCCGGGACGGCTACGACTACGTCGAGGCGTGCCGCGTCCTGGCCGGCCACGGCGCCACGATCGTGGGGATGAACTGCGACCGGGGGCCGGCGACCATGCTGCCGCTAGCGGCCCGGATCCGGGAGGCGATCGACTGCCCGGTCGCCGCGCAGCCGGTGCCCTACCGCACGGACGCGAACTCGCCCACCATGCAGTCCCTGCGGTCGGCGGGCGCGGACCGGGTCTTCCCGCTGGCGCTCGAGCCGTTCGGATGCACGCGCTTCGAGATGGCGGACTTCGCCCGCGCAGCGCGTGACCTCGGGGTGAACTACGTGGGCATCTGCTGCGGCGCCGGGCCGCACCACGTCCGCGCCATGGCCGAGGCGCTGGGCCGTGAGGTTCCGGCCAGCAAGTACTCGCCGGCGCTGGAGCTCCACCCCATGTACCGGGACGCGGTCACCGCGCGGGACGCGAGCTTCTCTGCCGCCTGGAACGCCTGACCGCCGCCTGCGTCACGGGTCCCAGGCCCGCGAGAAAACCTGTTGAAAAAGGCCCGTCGTTCGGTGTATTTCACGGCCGCCGCCGGTCTCCGTACTAGTGGGTCGGAGGAGGCTGGGTACAACCAGGCGAGGGAGTGGCGAGCATGCGTGGTCGGATGGTCGCGTGCCATGAGCCAGTCGGCTTGGGAAAGGACACGCCATGCGCAACGACTCGTCGGTCATTGCCCTGGTCGCCCGCGTCAGCGATGGCGACCAGGAGGCATGGGACGAGATCATTGAGCGATATTCGCCGCTGGTGTGGAACATCTGCGTCCGTTACCAGCTGA
>Ga0126381_100005993_pt1 | contig 13432 bp, 10 predicted proteins | sample PanSoiMetPlot_28_FD_96465 | JGI IMG/M metagenome (GOLD analysis project Ga0126381, IMG submission 96465) | Tropical forest soil microbial communities from Panama - MetaG Plot_28 | ecosystem: Environmental > Terrestrial > Soil > Tropical forest > Bulk soil | place: Panama | collected 2016-02-17
CCGGGCGCGAGCGACGCCGCCATGATCAGGTTTTCCGTGCCGGTGTGCGACGGCGTGTCCAGGTACAGGTGGGCGCCGCGCAGCCCGTCGGCGGTGATTCTGATGACCGTGTCACCCTCGTCCACCGTCGCGCCGAGCCGGGCGAAGCCGCGGTAGTGGAAGTCGAGGTTCCTGCTGCCGAGGTTGCAGCCGCCGACACCCTCGATGACCGCCTCGCCGAACCTGTGCAGCAGCGCGGGCACGAACAGCACCGAGCCGCGGAATCGCCTGGCGATCTCGGCCGGCAGCACAGGAGAGGTCAGCCGCGACGCGTCCACCACCAAGGTGCGCTCGGTCTCGTGGAACTCCACCCGGGCCCCGACCGCCTGCGCCAGTTCGACGGCGCGCCGCACGTCTTCGATGGGCGGCACGTTCCGCAGCACGGTACGGCCTCTGCCCGTCAGCAGCGAGGCGGCGATCATCTTGAGCGCCGCGTTCTTGGCGCCCTGAATGAAGACCGTGCCCTCCAGAGGCGTACCGCCACGGACGCGGTATCGGATCTCGGTGCCCTTGGTCATGTGGATGCTGCTCCTGTCCGATGTCCGAGGGGGGTACTGCGAGAAGCGGCGTCTCACGTCCGTGAGCACGCTGGTGAACGCGCTGTCCAGTATGCCACCCAATGTGCGTGCTCAGGTTAGTCGCGACAGGCGTTCGAAGACGTGTCCTAGGCGAGAAACATAGCGTTCCGCGAGGAAAGCCCGGTCAAGGGCCTGCTCATCGATGACCATATTCCGCTTCTTACCCTGTGTAAGCAAAGAATCACGGAATGCAATCCCATTGTCCCAGGTGTCCATCGCGGCGGCCTGCACGAGCGCATACGCGTCCTCCCGGGACACGCCGCTGCTGACCAGCTCAAGCAGCACCGCCGACGAGTACAGCAGGCCGTTGGTCACGTCCATGTTCGCGCGCATCCGCGCCACGTCCACGACCAGCCCTTCGACCAGCCCGATCGTCAGGTGCAGCATGTAGTCGGTGGCGGCGGCGGCGTCCGGCAGCGCGATCCGCTCCACGCTGGAGTGTGAGATATCCCGCTCGTGCCACAGCGGGATGCCTTCGGTCACCGGTGTCACATAGGACCGCACCACCCGGGCGAGCCCGCTAATCCGCTCGGCACGGATCGGGTTCTTCTTGTGCGGCATGGACGAGGAGCCCTTCTGGCCCGACCTGAAGGGCTCGGCGAGCTCCCTGACCTCGGTCCGCTGCCCGTGCCTGACCTCGAGCGCCACCGCCTCGCAGACGGTGGCGAGCACGGCGAGCGCGGACACCCATTCGGCGATGCCGTCGCGCATCACCACCTGGGTGGCGGCCTCGGCCGCACGCAGCCCGAGCGCGGGCATAACCTCGGCCTCGACCGCGGGGTCGATGTTGGAGTAGCTGCCCACCGGGCCGGACAGCTTGCCGACCGCGACGGCCTCGCGGGCCCGGCGCACACGGTCACGGGACCTCGCCGCGGCGAACGCGAAGTCGGCGACCCGGTGACCCCAGACGTCAGGCTCGGCGTGCACGCCGTGCGACCGTCCGGCCCGCAGTGTGTGACGGTGCGCGAGCGCGTGGTCGCGCAGCACCGCCACCAGCCGGTCCGCCTTGGCCAGGATGAGGTCGGTGGCCTCGGTGAGCTGCACCGCGAGTGCGGTGTCGAGCAGGTCGGAGGAGGTCATCCCGTAGTGCACGTAAGCCGCCGCCGATCGCGGATCGGTATTGTCCGCCCACGCGGTGAGGAACGCGATCACATCGTGGTCTGTCACGGCTTCAACCGCTGCCACTGCTTCGGGTGTAGGAGGTTTCGCCGAACGGACCGGGGCGACTGTGTCGGCGGGCACGGTTCCCGCCCGGGCGTGCGCCTCGAGCACCAGCGTCTCCACCCGGCACCAGAGCTCGTACTTGTGGGCCTCGCTCCAGACCCGCCCCATCTCAGGAAGCGTGTAGCGCTCTATCACGTTGTGTCTCCCCGCTCGCCTACGGACCAAGGCTCGCTCATGCTTCAACCGTACCGGGCCGGGGCGCCCGGCCTTCGGCCGCCAGTGCCACCGCCACTATCGCGGTGAGCAGGACGATCCCCGCGGCCGCCGACGTGGCCACGGCGACCGGCCAGGCCGCGAGGGCAAGCACCGCGGCGGCCGCCCGGTAGCCCAGGGGACTGATCCGCAACGCATGTCGGAATGCCACGTCCCCGGCCAGGAACAGCGTGACCCCGCCCGCCAGCGCCACAGCAGGCCCAGTCGCCAGCGCGGCGCCCGGATGGCCGATCGCGCTCTTCAGCCCGGCAGCGGTTGCCACGATTCCGAGCAGCATCGGGATATACGCGTAGAAGTAGGCGCTCAGCGCGAGCCCCGGGCGCAGCGCCGGATCCGCGGCCGTCATGGCCTCCTCCGCGCGGTCGTCGTCCCCGGTGCCGAAGAACGCCCACCACAGCGCGGCGGTGAGCGCCAGCCCGAGCGTCGCGGACAGCGCCAGCCCGAGCGTGACCGGGCCCCCTTCCGCGCCGATCCCGACGTCGGCCACCGATTCGCCGAAGGCCACGATAAGCAGCGCTCCGTGCCGTTCGGCGAAGTGCGCGGGCTGGATCTCGAACCGGCCGCCGAGCCGGACGAACACCGGCCCGAGCACCTGGATGGCGAGCGCCGCGCCCCACAGCACGTACACGGCCGGCGCCGCCGTCAGCCCGGCGATGATCACAAGCAGCGGCGAAGCCAGGTTGAACGGCAATATCCGCCAGATGTTCCTGTTGACGCGCAGGTACAGGCCGCTGTGCACCAGGACGACGAGCAGGTAGCCAAGCCCGAGCGCGACCCCGTCCCGGCCGTGGGCGCCTCCGGTGCCGAAAGCGCCAGGGATCGACAGGCCGATGATGAGGAAACCGGCCATGCCGAGCAGCAGCAGCAGGCGCTCAGGGGCGCGGGACGGGGTCCGCGTATTCGTCAGCCAGGCGTAGCCGCCGTACATCCACCACAGCAGGCCAAAGATCAGCAGCACCTGTCCGGCGGCGGCAAAGCTGAAGTGGCGCGCCAGCAGGCCGGTGAGCTGCGTGATCGTGAAGACGAAGACGAGATCGAAGAACAGCTCAAGCGTGCTGACCCGAAGCGGCGGGTCAGGTTTCGCTCGCTCGCTCGGCGATGTCATGCCGGTACCAGCCTCCGCGCATCCGCACGCATTCCGCGACCCTATAGGCGGCTTCGCGCGCCGCGGCGAGGTCGGGGCCCGAGCCGACCGCGTTCAGTACCCGGCCGCCGGCCGAGACCAGGTCGTCGCCGCTGCCGGCAGTACCGGCGTGCAGGAGATAAGCCCCGCCTCGTTCCGAGTAATCCTCGAAGTTGATCTTGTCGCCTTTGACCGGAGCGTCGGGATAGCCTTCGGCCGCGAGCACCACGGTCACCGCGGTGCCGGGCAGCCAGCTGAGGGCGGGCGCGGCGGCGAGGCCGCCGGTGGCGGTCGCGTGCAGCAGCCCGGCCAGCGGCGTGGCGAGCCGGTCGAGCACGACTTGCGTCTCCGGATCGCCGAACCGCGCGTTGAACTCCACCACCTGCACGCCTTTGGAGGTGAGCGCCAGGCCGGCGTACAGCAGCCCGCGATACGGCGTCGACCTGCGGCGCAGCGTGTCGATCGCGGGCTGGACCACGCTGTCGAGCACCTCGCCCACCAAGTCGGGCGGTGCCCAGGGCAGCGGGGCGTAGGCGCCCATGCCGCCGGTGTTCGGGCCCCGGTCACCGTCATGTGCGCGCTTGAAGTCCTGCGCGGGCAGCAACGGGACCGCGGTGGCGCCGTCGGCGAGCGCGAACACCGACACCTCAGGGCCGTCCAGGTACTCCTCGATGACCACGCGGTGGCAGGCCGCCGCATGCCGTCTGGCGTCGTCGAGGTCATCGCTGACGAGAACGCCCTTGCCCGAGGCGAGCGCGTCGTCCTTCACCACGTACGGCGGGCCGAAGGCGGCGAGCGCTTCGTCGGCCTCTTCCTTGCTCGTCGCCGTGCGGGACCGGGCGGTCGGGATGCCGGCCTGCGCCATGACCTCCTTGGCGAACGCCTTCGACCCCTCGATCATCGCCGCCGCGGCGTCAGGGCCGAAGGCGACGATTCGCTCGCCGCGCAGCGCGTCGGCCACCCCGGCCACCAGCGGCGCCTCGGGGCCGATCACGACCAGGTCGGCGGCGAGGCGCCTGGCCAGCCCGACGACGTCCGCCGGGTCGGTGGGCATCACGTCGTGGACCTCGGCGAGTTCCGCGATGCCCGGGTTGCCCGGTGCGGCGTGCAGGGCCGTCACCTCAGGGTCGCGGCCAAGTGCGCGGACGAGCGCGTGCTCCCGCCCGCCGGAACCGATCACCAGTACTCGCACGTCGGTGAGCTTACTAGCCGCCCTGTTGCCTACATCGTCGTGTGCCTAGAGCAGCGGCCTTAGCTGCAGTGTCTGGTCACGGCGCGGGCCGACGCCGACCGCGCTGATGGGCGCGCCGGAAATGTCCTCGATCGTCTTGATGTAGGTGCGCGCCGTCGACGGCAGCTCGTCGAACGAACGGCACGTGGAGATGTCCTCCCACCAGCCGTCCAGGTATTCGTATACCGGCTTGGCGTGGTGGAACTCGGTCTGCGTCATCGGGATATCGTCGTAGCGCTTGCCGTCGACCTCGTAGGCCACGCAGATCGGCACCTTGTCCAGGCTGGACAGCACGTCGAGCTTGGTCAGGAAGAAGTCGGTCACCCCGTTGACCCGGACCGCGTAGCGCGCGACCACGGCGTCGAACCAGCCGGTGCGCCGCGGCCTGCCGGTGGTGACGCCGTACTCGCCGCCGGTCTTGCGCAGGAACTCGCCGGCCTCGTCGTGGAGTTCGGTGGGGAACGGACCGGAACCAACCCGGGTGGTGTACGCCTTGACGATCCCGATCACCTTGGTGATCCGCGTCGGCCCAAGGCCCGCCCCGACGCAGGCGCCGCCCGCCGTGGGCGAGGACGAGGTGACGAACGGGTAGGTGCCGTGATCCACGTCCAGCATGGTCGCCTGGGCGCCCTCAAGCAGCACGACCTCGCCGTTGTCCAGCGCCTTGCCGAGGACCAGCCCCGTGTCGGCGACGTAGGGCTGCAGCCGCTCGCCGTAGGCGATGTACTCCTCCGCGGTCTTCTTCGCGTCGATGCCGCGCCGGTTGTAGACCTTCGTCAGCAGCTGGTTCCTGTCCCGCAGCACGAGGTCAAGCTTCTGGCGCAAGATGCCGGGGTCGAAAAGGTCCTGGACCCTGATCCCCATCCGGGCCACTTTGTCGCCGTATGTCGGCCCGATGCCGCGGCCAGTCGTGCCGATCTTGGCGTTGCCGAGGAACCGCTCGCTGACCTTGTCCAGGGCACGGTGGTGCGGCATGATCAGGTGCGCGTTCGCGCTGATCAGCAGTCTTTCGCAGCTAACGCCGCGCTTTTCCAGGCCGTCGATCTCGTCGAAGAGGACGCCGGGGTCGATCACGACGCCGTTGCCGATGATCGGGGTGACGTCCGGGGAGAGCACGCCTGACGGCAGGATGTGCAGCGCGTACTTCTCATCGCCGATGACGACCGTGTGGCCGGCGTTGTTGCCGCCCTGGTACCTGACGACATACTGGACACGGTCCCCGAGCAGGTCCGTCGCCTTGCCCTTACCCTCGTCGCCCCACTGGGCGCCGATCACCACGATGGCGGGCATTTCCTCACGCCTTTCACACGACGAAAGCCCCTGGCAGCGCAAGCGCGACAGGGGCTCTTGCGATCAGAGATTACCTGAACGTGCAGGCAAAACCTAGCGGCCGACACCGATGTCACACTGCTGGGCTGTCACGCCGGTCAGCCGGCTGTGCCGGCCGGCCAGTGCGCGGCGGCACGTGGCAGACTGCCCGCATGAGCACGCACCCAAACCTGCTGGGCGAACCCCCCGCGACATTGCTGCCCGTGGACGAGGAGCCATCGCAGCTCGTCGCCTCGGGCGCGCGGGCCGTGGACGTCGCGGCGAAATTTCCGGCGTTCTCGCTCGCCTGGGCGATGCTCGCCGACGACGCCCTGGCCGCCGGCCGTCCGGTCGAGGCCTACGCCTACGCCCGCACCGGCTACCACCGCGGGCTCGACGCGCTGCGCCGCAACGGCTGGAAGGGGCACGGGCCGATCCCGTGGTCACACGTGCCGAACCAGGGATTCCTGCGGTGCCTGGCCGCGCTCGCCCTGGCGGCCGGCGCCATCGATGAGTACCCGGAGGCCGACCGCTGCCGGACGTTCCTTAGGGACAGCAGCGCCGAGGCATACGCCGAGCTGATTAAGTAACTGACCCGGCCGCGTCAGCCGGCCCGCGGCTAGCCGAGCTGGGTGCCCGCCGATAGCAGGTCCTGGCAGGCCTCGGTGACCCGGGCCGCCATGCCGGCCTCGGCCGCCTTGCCGTAGGACCGCGGGTCGTAGGCCTTCTTGTCGCCCACCTCGCCGTCGACCTTGAGCACGCCGTCGTAGTGGCTGAACATGTGCGCCGCGATCGGGCGGGTGAAGGCGTACTGCGTGTCGGTGTCCACGTTCATCTTGACGACGCCGTACGAGATGGCCTCCCGGATCTCCTCGATCGCCGAGCCGGAACCGCCGTGGAAGACCAGGTCGAACGGCTTGTCCTTGCCGTACTTGGCGCCGACCGTGTCCTGGATTTCCTTGAGCACCGCCGGCCGCAGCTTGACGTGGCCGGGCTTGTAAACGCCGTGCACGTTGCCGAACGTCGCGGCGAGAATGTACCGGCCGCGCTCGCCGAGTCCGAGCGCCTCCGCCGTGGCGAGCGCGTCATCTGGCGTGGTGTACAGCTTCTCGTTGATCTCGCCGACCACGCCATCCTCTTCGCCGCCGACGACGCCGATCTCGGCCTCCATGACGATGTGCGCCTTGGCGCAGCGGTCGAGGAGATCCTTCGCGATCTCGAGGTTCTCGGCGAGCGGTACCGCGGAGCCGTCCCACATGTGCGACTGGAACAGCGGCTCCCTGCCCTGGCTGACCCGCTCCACGGACAGTTCGACCAGCGGTCGCATGTAGCCGTCGAGCTTGTCCTTCGGGCAGTGGTCGGTGTGCAGCGCCACGTACACCGGGTACTTGGCCGCGACCACGGCGGCGAACTCGGCGAGCGCGACCGCACCGGTCACCATGTCCTTGACCTTGGAACCTGAAAGGTACTCGGCGCCGCCGGTCGAGATCTGGATGATCCCGTCGCTGCCCGCATCGGCGAAGCCGCGCAGCGCCGCGTTCAGCGTCTGCGTCGACGTCACGTTGATGGCCGGGTAGGCAAAGCCCTGCTGCTTGGCCCGGTCGAGCATCTGCGCGTAGATCTCTGGGGTCGCGATGGGCATGGCTGCGCTCCTGTGTGGGTTTTCTCGATCTCGGCTGAACTCTATTATCCGGGGTGACCGCCCGGACAGGCCGGCCGCGGTGGGTCTAGCGGGGGGTCTAGCGGCCCCCAGCATGGGCTGCCCGCGCTGGGAACTACGACGAAGATGTAAAACGCACCCCTGAGCATGCTGTACAAAGGTGGCCATGACGAGCTTCCTCGTGTCGCACGCGATCTACGCCATCGTGATCTTTGGCGTGCTCGAAGCCATGTGCATTCCCATCTCGTCGGAGCTCACGTTCCTCCTTGGCGGCGCGATCGCCTCGGGCGGGGTCGCGGGTGCGACGCAGCACCCGTCGCTGGCCCTGGTGATCATCCTGGGCACCCTCGCCGAACTGGTCGGCTCATACATCTCCTATGGCGTGGGCCGCGCCGGCGGGCGCCCGCTCGTACACCGTTGGGGCAGGTATGTCCTGATCACCGAGTCCGACGTGGCGCGCGCCGAGCGATTCCTCGTCGGGCGGGGCGTGTGGGCGATTCCTGTCGCCCGCATGCTGCCGTTCGTGCGCGCCTTCGCGTCGATCGTGGCCGGCGTGGTCGAGGTCCCGCCGTTGCGGTTCGGCGTGCTCAGCCTCATCGGCACGGCGGCGTACGTGACCATCCTGTCCTCCATCGGGTACAGCCTCGGCAGCGAGTGGGGCAAGGTCAACCACGGTCTCACCCAGGCCTCGTACGTTCTCGTGGTCCTTGTCGTGCTGGCGATTATCGGGTTCGTGCTCTACCGGCTGCGGGAGTTCCGCCGGGAGGCGGCCGCCAAGGGGCGCCACGCCAGTGACGGGCGCAACAATTCGAGGGAGACGCTCGGCCGCTAGCCGACCCGGCCCCTAACTGACCCTGTCCTAGCCGGGCTCTACAGGCCGAGTTCGGCTAGTTCGTAGGCGGCGCGGTAGGCCAGGCCACGCTCGAGCACCCGCGGCCGGGCGCCGCGCTCCACGAGTACGGCGACGCCCACCACCTCGGCGCCGGCCTCAACGAGTACGTCCACCGCGGTGAGCACCGAATCGCCGGTCGTCGAGGTGTCCTCGACGGCGAGCACACGCCGCCCGCTCACGTCGGGTCCTTCGATCCTGCGCTGCAAGCCGTGCGTCTTCTCCGCCTTGCGGACGACAAAGGCGTCGATCGGAGTGCCCCGGTTCGCCGCGGCGTGCATCATCGCGTACGCGACCGGATCGGCGCCGAGCGTCAGCCCGCCAACAGCCTCGTAGGGCAGGTCCGCGGTCGCGTTGAGGAGAACTCGTCCGGCGAGCGACGCGAAGCGCCCATCAAGCATCACCCGCCGCAGGTCCACGTAGCTGGTGGCGCGCTGTCCCGAAGACAGCACGAAGTCGCCGTGGACCACGGCCTTCGCCCTGATCGCGGCAAGCAGTTCCGCGCGGTCACTCACGGCAGCGCTACTCACAGCAGGGTCACTCACAGCACCAGAGCATATAGAGCGGGCGAGCATGGCCGACCAGGCAGTCGCGCTTACGACCAGAGACTGTGCTTACGAGTAGAGACTGTGCTTACGAGTAGAGACATTGGCAGGACAATGAGTAATCAAATGGCGCCGACTGTGTTGAGGCACCGGTGACTACTCGGTCACGCAGAGAAAATTATGCGGGGAATTCCGGCCCCGTTTGACGCCGCGCGCACTACTGGAACACCTGGTACGCCGTGGGTTGCGAGGAGCCTGATGCGCCGCCGGGCGGTCGGGCTTCCGTACAGGGAATGCGCGGAAAGGCCAACGCGGCTGGCCAGCTTTATTACCCTAGAAGAGCGAAGAACTAATGGCCATCGTTACGCGCTGGCCTGTGAACCGGTACGTTCTCGCACGAGGGGAAGGACGGTGTGGGGTGGATCGCTGCGCGCTGTTCGTGGACGCGGGCTATGTGCTAGCGGACGGCGCCATGGCGGTGCACGGTACGCGGCGCCGGGAGTCGGTCTCTTGGGAGTACGAGGGACTGCTGCAACTGTTCGCCAGTCTCGCCAGCGAACGCTCCGGGCTTCCGCTGCTGCGGTGCTACTGGTACGAGGCCACGGTCGAGGGTCGCCGCAATGCCGATCACGACGCGCTCGCTGACCTGCCCGGAGTCAAGCTGCGGCTCGCCAAGATGCGGCCCGGCCGACGTGAAGGCGTGGAAAGCGAGATCCACCGTGATCTCACCACCCTGGCGCGGAACAACGCGATTAGCGACGCGATCGTCGTCAGCGCCGAGGAAGATCTGGCGCCGGTCGTGGCCGACGCCCAGGATCTCGGCCTTCGGGTCACCCTGCTGCACATCGCGACCGACGGCGACTGGACGGTCTCTCGCGCGCTGCGCCAGGAGTGCGACGACATCGTGGAGATCAGCAGCGACCTCCTGCGGCCGTACGTGGAACTGATCTCCGGCGCCGAGCCGCCGCACGCGGACGACAGGGAAAGCGCCCCGCTGATCGCGCTCCGGCCGACGGCCAACGGCCACGCGCAGCCGGGACGCACAGCCGCGTACGCCCCCGCGCCCATCGGCCCCGACGCCGGCCACCAGCTACCGCCGCCCAGTTATGACGCGCCGGTGATAGGCGAGCCGGCCGCGATCCAGGAACTGCCCGCGCGCCCCGACCTGTATCCGGTCGGCCATGACGCCGCGTCGGCGCTTGAGGAACCGCAGCCGGTGCTCGCTGACATGGCGCCGGTCGTGGCCGACTACGTCCCCGCCCCGCCTGACGCCATGGTTGCGCAGCCGGAGGCGATCCCGATCCGCCAGGACGCGATGCCCGACCGTGCCGGGTTCCAGGAGCTGTACGGTGCTCCGGTCGCCTTCCCCGCGCCGCCGGAAGACCGTCCCGTCGAGCTGCCCGCCGCGAGGTCGCGCCAGGCGGACCTGTCTGGCTACAATCCCGGCGCCCCGCGCGAGCCGCTGCCGCGTGAGCCATTGTCGCGTGACACCCTGCCCGGCGAGGTGGGTGACGGATTGCACGCCGTTCCCGTCGTTCCGGGTAACGCCCAGATCCGCCGTCTGCCCACCCGCGGGACGGCGGTTGGGGCAGGCGTGCCCGCTCCAGCCCAGCCGTCCGGTCAGCCCGTGATGGGGCCGGTGATGGGACAGCCATCGCCAGGCCAGCCGACTTTCTCACCGTCAACTGCCGCCCAGCCGGCGATCGGGCAGCCGATCGCTCCCGGGACCGGCTACCCGGCCGCGCGCAACGGCTCGTACAGCGGCCCGCAGCCGGTGGTACCGCCCGGTCAGGCGGGCCCGGTCGGGCCGGTCAGCCTGGCCGGCGCCCCGCTCGGCGGACCTGGCGTGCAGTTCGGCGGTCCTGGCGCGCCAAGCGTTCCCAGTCCGGTCGCCCCGGAAGGCCCAGGGGGTCCGGTCAACGCTAGCGGCCCGATGTACGCACCCGGCCCAGGACTGCACGGCGGCGGACCCGCCATGCCGCCGGGGCCCGTCGGCCCGGTCGGCCCGGTCGGAGCTGTCGGCCCGATCGGCACGGGGGCCTATCCGAGCGCGCAAGGTTCGTCGCTCGCCGAGGCCGTGCAGTCGGCACACGACGAGGGGCAGGAATTCGGCGCTTCCGTGGCACGCGACGCGCCGGCGCTCTGGCTGGAAGCGGTTCTAGCCAGGAAGCCGCGGATGCCGTCCGACCTCGAGGCCAGGCTCCTGCAGGGATCGGCGCTGCCTATTGACTTCCTGCTGCACGACGAGGTCAGGCATGCGCTTCGTCGTGGCTTCTGGGATGCCCTAGAGCGGGCGCGGCGTTAAGCGCCAGCGCGTGCCGCAAACACTGCGGCGGACGCGTATCCGTGCGAATGGGGGAAGGCGGCTGGGGTACCTTGGGAAGAGTGGCGGGCGTCGATGAGTTCGACGAGATCGAGTTTCAGGCTGCACGGACAGGCAACCACGTGCGAGCCGCTGTACGCATGACCCGACTCGCTGAGGTGGCAGGGCCAGGGGAGCGGGCCGAGTCCCATCTGCGCGCTGGCGAACAGTGGATGATGGCTGATGACCCGCAGCGGGCGGCCGACGAGTTCGAGGCGGCCATTGAGGACGGCGGCCCGACATTCGCCGACCCTAAGGTCCACCTGGCCAGGGCGCTGCTCGCGCTTGACCGGAGCGCCGAAGCCGAGGCGCTGCTCGCCGGGCTGACGGCAACCCGAGAAGCGGTCACTCCGCGCACCTGTGACCTGCTCGCCGAGCTGATGACCGAGCAGGGCGACCTGCCTGGCGCGCTTGAGTGGGCCACGTTCGGAGTCGAGCTTTGCCTTCAGCGCGGCGACGACGCCGAACTGCAACTGCTGCTCCGCCTCCGCTACCGGATCCGGGTCGACCTCGGCCTCGACGAGGACGACTACGACCGGATGCTGGACGGATCCCGGAACTAGCCCGGGCCGCTGACCGGCTTCGCCGACGAGGAGGACGCCTGCGGGCCGGTGCCGAGTCCGCAGTAGAAGGTCGCGTGCGGGACCGGTTGGCTGCGCGGGAGCTGAGGCTGCCTGATGCAGTGCGACTCGATCCACAGCACCCGCGGGTCCTGGCCTGACGGTGACACTGGCAGCACGAATACACGCACGTAGCCGCGGCTGATGTCGGCCTGCAGCGTGGCCAGCGTCGGGGCCGGCACGTTGCCGAGGAAGCCTCCGATCGGCAGCACCTCCCTGCCGCTGTACAGGATGTAGTTCGCCGCGGGCCCCGACGTGTCGGTGCCCAGCAGGGCGTCACCAGGTGGCGTCCCGAGTTCCAGCCGCTGGACTACCGTGGTGAGGGCGGGTGCGGCCGCGGCCAGGGCCTGGGTAATGTGCGCGGTCTCGGGCGACTCGTACGGGGTGTCGAACGGGCCTAGCCCGCGTATGACGCTGCTCACGGACGCCGCGGCGGGCAGCAGGAGCACGGCAGCTCCGGCGAACGCGACAGCGGCCAGGTGCCAGGCCTTGACTGACGCGTGCAGCAGCAGCGCAGCGGCGGCGGACGTCGCCACGATCATCGCCACCACCGTGAGCACGACCGGGCCGGTCGCCGTCCCGGACATCAGGTAGGCGCCATAGCCTGCGCAGGCGAGCACGGTCGCGGCGAAAATCTGGCGCACCCTGGCCGGCCAAGGATGAGGGCCGCACGCGGCGATGCCAGTGCCACACAGCGCGGCCACCGCGGGGACGAGCGCCGCGACGTAATAGGAGTTGATGAATTGACCGGCGCTGAAGAAGACCGCGAGGATCAGCCACCAGCCGCCCCACAGCACGACGGCGGCCCGCAGGGGATCGCGCCTGCCCTGGCGGCGCCGGGAGATGAGCACCCCCAGCGCGGCGGCCAAGGCCGCGGGCAGCAGCCAGCCCCCATCCGCGGCGAACGGGCCGTCCAGCAGACGGTTCCAGCCCGGCTTGATCCCTATGGTCTGGGCGGTCAGCAACTGACCGCTCTCTTTGGCCGCGATCACCAGCGGTGAAGGCGGCCCGGCGGTGGTCGCCCAGTTCCCTGTGAGCCGGCCGAGGCCGTTGTAGTCGAAGACCTGCGTGTACACCGAATCGTTCGGACTGCCGTCCACGTACGGCCGGTCGTGAGACGGGATCAGCGAGACGGCGGTCATCCAGGACAGCGAGATCACGGCGGTGACCAGCCCGGCCAGCGCCACGTGCGCGCACCGGGTGCGCAGCCGCGCCGCTGGCGCGGCGAGCAGATAGGCGGCGGCCAGCGCGGGCAGGGCCAGCCAGGCCTGGATCATCTTCGCCTGGAACGCCAGGCCGACCCAGACGCCGGCCAGCAGGAGTTGCCGCAGCGACCCGGTGAGCAGCGCCGCGGACGTGGCGTCGGCGGCGAGCACGAGCAGCAGGATCAGCAGCGAGTCCGACACGTTGCCGCGGCTGAGCAGCACAGTGATGGGCGTGACGGCCAGCACGGCCGCGGCGGTCAGGCCGGCCGCGGGCCCGGCTAGCCGTCGGACCGCCCGGTACAGCACCAGGATGGTGAGCACGCCCTCGGCCACTTGCGGCAGGACCAGGGCCCAGATGTGAAAGCCGAAGACCCGCAGCGACAGGGCCTGCACCCACAGCGCGCCGGGCAGTTTGTCGACGGTGACGGTCCCGGC
>Ga0126381_100005994_pt1 | contig 13432 bp, 15 predicted proteins | sample PanSoiMetPlot_28_FD_96465 | JGI IMG/M metagenome (GOLD analysis project Ga0126381, IMG submission 96465) | Tropical forest soil microbial communities from Panama - MetaG Plot_28 | ecosystem: Environmental > Terrestrial > Soil > Tropical forest > Bulk soil | place: Panama | collected 2016-02-17
CTTCGCTCGGAATAGCGGCGAGATCATGCTTTCGCCCCCAAGATTATTTCGACAGCCATCGACAAGTCCTCGGCAATCCAGTCTGCCATGCTACCCCTCGTGTCGGGTTGGGGCCCGGTTTTGACCCGGATCGTGCGCACGCCAGCGTTGTGACCGCATTCGACATCGATCTCCTTGTCGCCAATCAAGAATGAGCTAGAAAGATCGATTCGGTGTTCTTGCGTAGCCTGCAGGATCATTCCAGGCGCCGGCTTCCGACAGCTTGAATTCTGCCCCGGAACGTCGGGGCAAAAATACGTGGCGTCGATCAAGCCATCGCCGAGTTGTCGCAACACTTCCGTCTCCACCGCGCGATATTGGAGAAGCGTAAGCAAACCACGCCCGATGCCGCTCTGATTCGTAACGATAATGAGCTTAAAACAATTCGATTTCAAACGGTGTAAAGCCTCCCGAACTCCTGGGAAAATTCTTACGTCTTTGGGGTCAGAACAATAATCGGCATCCTCCATGACGGTGCCGTCTCGATCGACGAACACTGCGGGAGTCAAACTTTCAATGAACATCGTAATTCGAAACGAGTCCGACACCATGGCGGGGTTGAAGAGCAAGCGTTTGACTCCAACGGCCCTGAACCCGCAAGGCGCCCAGCTGTAGAAAGGCTCGCTACACTGTCAGGATAAGAGGTCATTTTTGAAACTTGCGACTAGCTCATTCCGACTGACTGTTGCCGTCCCAAGCTTGCTGACAACGACTGCGCTTCCATGGTTGGCGATTTCCGCCGCTTCGATAGGAGTTGCTCCGCAGGCGAGTCCAAGGGTGAAGAGAGCAATAGCTGTGTCGCCAGCTCCAGAGACGTCGAAAACCTGTCGCGCCTTGGTCGGGATGTAATGCGGCGGCCTTTTCTGCTGAAAAAGCATCATGCCATGCTCACCCAGCGTCACCAAAACATATTTCGCCTGCCATTTTCTTAACAGCACTTCACCGGCACGCTTAAGATCGACATCTTTGGCAGGAGCGTCGTCCGGATCGCGCCACGAAATGCCAGCCGCGAGCAAAGCTTCAGCGCGGTTCGGTTTGACTACCGTCACGCCACGCCAATCGACGAGATGCCGAGGGTTTGGATCTGCGGCGACAATCTTGCCTTGGGCACGAGCGTCAGTGGCAATTTGCGACACCAGCTCGCTCGCCAGGAACCCTTTGCCGTAGTCTTCGAGAATGATCGCGTCGAGGCGGGCAAGATTTTTGCGAATCGCTGTGACGATTTTTGCAATCTGCCTCGCCGACGGTGCAGTAAATTCCTCGCGATCGACACGGACCACCTGTTGATGGCGCGCGATGATACGGGTTTTCACGATGGTGTGAAACGTCTTCTCTTCAACGGCGTTGGAGCTGTCGATATGTTGACTTGCCAACAGTTCCCGGAGCTGCTGGCCACTGCGATCTTTGCCGAGCAACCCAATCAGAGCGACGTGGTTGACGAACTCGCGCAGATTCCGCGCGACATTAGCGGCACCTCCAGGATAAAATGATTCGCCGGTGACCTCAACTACTGGCACCGGCGCCTCCGGCGAGATGCGGCCAACTTTTCCCCACACAAATTCATCCAGCATCAGATCGCCGAGCACCAGGATTCGCTTGGAAGGCGCCCGGTCGAGAATGCGCTCTAACTGGGTCAGATTCATAGAAATTTCAGAAGGCAATGCCGTCGATCTGAGGAACTGGTTCGATTAAAGGGAGTCAAAATGTTTTGGCCGTTGATTTGTGTAGAGCACAGGTTCCGCTTAAGGTTCTCTCCATTAATCCTGAATACGAATTCAAAATCAACAGTCGAAGCTGCCGATGTTTCCATTTACTAAATCTCTCACGCTAGGTGCGATAGCCATGAGCGCCCTTGCCGTGTGCGCCCAGGGGGCCCAGGCTCCACAACATATCGATATAAAACAGTTATCAAAGACGGTGGAAGACGTCGTTGTTCCTCTGCCGAATGAAATTTTCGGGGCGCTGAATAAGCTGGGCGCCGTCAACTGGAAGGAACATGTTCGCACCGACAAGGGGGCGAATTTTACCGAGCGGCCGCGCATTGCTCTGTTGCTGGGGACGGTCATTGCTGACGGTTTTATTGCGGTGCAAGCAGAAGATGCCCCGGCGGTAAAGGACATCGGGCAACGTGTTCTCACGCTGGCAAAGGGAATCGGCGTTGGAAATTCGATCACCCCGCACGCCAAAGCCATCATCGAAGCGGCGGACAAGCGCAACTGGGAGAGTGTCCGGCAGGAGCTGGATCGCACCCAAAACAGCGTGCAACAGGCGATGAACGAGGTGCATGATGAAAAATTATCACAGCTGGTGAGTTTGGGGGGATGGCTACGTGGCACGGAAGTGTTGACTTCCGTAGTCACAAAGCATTTTTCCGCCGACGGCGCGGAACTTCTGCATCAGCCCGATCTTCTTTCATATTTTCAGATGAGGCTACAGGCGATGCCCGAGTTCAAGCTTCCGATCATTCGCGACATCGCGGACGCTCTCGGGGAGGTGAAGCCTCTCATTGACGTTGGCAAGGCGCGCATTCCCCCGGCATCGGTAAAGAAAATCAATGAGATTACGATACGCCTCGGCAATGGCATCGTCACGAGAGATTAGGAAATTTTGATGAGCCCGTTCTCGAACGTCCTTTTGCGCGGAACTGTGCTGCTGGGAGCGTTAGCCCTGCTGCGGTTCGCCGCTTTTGCATCAGTCGATGACGCGCAATCGTTTGCTCTTCAGGCCGCGGAACCTTATGTGAAAGAAGGATTTCAGATTCGCGAAGATTACTGGGGAGGTGATCTCGGCTCCGGCGAGAAAAAAGCGGTTCGCCAGCAATTGTTCAAAGGGAACGAATATTGGTTCTGGCTGGGGACAGAAGTGGAACCGGCTAAGATCTCCGTGCACATTTATGATTCGGATGGAAAACTAGTAGAAGAGTCAGACGGATGGCAGAAAGGTCACTTCGCGGCAGCGCACATCATTCCCAAAAACACCGGCAGCTACTTCGTCATTGTGAGCGTCGATGAATCGCCTGAGGAACGCACGCACTGGGCGCTGGTATATGGTTTCCGGTAAATTTAGGGTCACGGCGATCGGCATCGTGCCGATGGAGCATTGATTGGAAGCCAATGCCAGGATTGCTATGACTGAAACGCGCACCCTGCAGTTTGAGAATCCCCGCGCCTTGCAGTCGCTCTACGCTAACGATCTGAAACTCTTGAAAACGCTGGAAGATTCGCTTGGCGTGAAGGTGACCACCCGTGAGGGCTGGATGAAGCTCGAAGGGGAACCGGGGAGACTCGACAAAGCACAGCATCTGTTTAAGCAGCTTGAGAGCGCACGCCGAAAAGGTGTGGACATTCAAAAACACGAATTCAATTACGCCTTGAACTTGGTGACCGAAGCACGCAACGAAAATCTTGACGACCTTGCTGCGATCAAAATCGTGACGTCGCCTCGCAAGTCCGCAATAATCGCGCGATCCGCTGGACAACGTAACTACCTGGAAGCTATACAAGAGCACGACGTCGTATTTGGGATCGGCCCAGCCGGCACCGGCAAGACCTATCTGGCAGTGGCGATGGCCGTGGCTGCGCTGAAGAAGGAACAGGTGGATCGCATCATCCTGACGCGTCCAGCTGTAGAAGCCGGCGAAGCTCTGGGATTTCTGCCCGGTGATTTGGAGCAAAAAATTACACCGTATCTGCGTCCACTGTACGACGCGTTGCGCGACATGCTCGAGCCGGAGGAAATGGAGCGGGCCATTGCCCGGCAAATCATTGAAATCGCGCCTCTGGCGTATATGCGTGGCCGCACCTTGAACAACGCGTTTGTTATTCTCGACGAAGCTCAGAACACCACTACAGAGCAGATGTTCATGTTGCTAACGCGCATCGGTTTGAACTCGAAATGCGTGGTTACTGGCGACGTGACCCAAATCGATCTTCCTGCAAATAAGCGTTCCGGTGTAGTCGAGGCGTTGCAGGCATTGAAAACTGTCCCGGGGATCGGGACCGTTTATTTAACGGAGCGCGATGTGGTGCGACACGAACTGGTGCGTGCCATCATTGGCGCCTACCAACAGCACCGGTCACCTGCGCCGCCTTCAAGGAAGTAAGGAGCGACATGCTGGATTTTCTTAAACGCGCACGCCTCGTCAAACGCGGTCTCGCCACGCGAAAAATGCGGCGTCGCCGGCCGCGAAGCGGACTAAAGCGCAACCTGGAATACGCACCGTATGCCAAGTTATTTATTTTTGCCGTATTTGTCGCTGGCCTCGCTTTTCTGGTCTTCAGTGGTCAACAGCCCGAACCAACAAAAAATTTCGTCATTGCGCTTCTCGTTTTGGCCACCGCCATTACCCAGCTTTGGATCAATCAACCAATAAGCTTTGCGCGAAGCTCGCGGATCCTGCTCATCTTTGGCATTATCCTGGTGCAACTCGCGGTGACGAAACTGCTGCTCGTAGTTTGCAACAGCGGCAACTATCATTTCTTGAAGCCCGAGATGGGCGGCTTGATCACGCCTTATGCCTTCGCCCCGCTTGTCCTGAGCGTCTTGCTCGGACGCCAGCATGGGCTTTATGCAGCATTTTTCGTGAGTCTTTGGAGTAGCGTTTTGTTTGGTCCCATCGACGCACCGCTTCTCGTTACGAGTCTGATCAGCGGATTCGCCGCAGTCTCTCTTACTTTACAGGTCCGACGGCGGAGCAAATTGATCCGCGCAGGTATAGGAGTCGGGCTCGCGATTTGGTTGTTGTCACTGACGTTCGGTTTGATCGGGCCGATCAATTGGTTTTACCCAATGGCCAACGACTGGGGGATGATCGGCCTGCAAAGCGCACTAGCTATCGCCAATGGAATCGTCACCGCAACAATCGTCGGCGGCGCCCTTCCGATGCTGGAAAATCTTTTTCAAATCACCACGGACATTTCCTGGCTGGAAGCTTCCGATCTGAACCATCCATTATTGCGCCGCATGACGATTGAAGCGCCGGGCACGTATCATCACAGTTTGGTGGTGGCCAATCTCGCCGAGGCCGCGGCGGAAGCGATTGGCGTAAATGCCACACTGTGCCGTGTCTGCTCCTATTTCCATGACATTGGCAAATTGGTGAAACCGGAATACTTCACCGAAAACATGAGCTTTGAGCGGAATCCGCACGATGATCTCGCACCAACGATGAGCGCGTTGATCATCATCGCGCACGTCAAAGAAGGGGTCGATCTCGCCCTCAAGTACAAGCTCAATCAGCGCATCATTGACGTTATCCAGGAACATCATGGTACGTCGCTCGTCCGTTATTTTTTTCAACGCGCGCTGCAACAACACCAAGACGCACGCGCCGGAGGCAAAATTATGAAGTTGCGTGAGGATGATATTCCCGGCGTGTCGGAGGAGAGTTTCCGCTACAGCGGACCTAAACCGCAAACCAAGGAGAGCGCCATCGTCAGTTTGGCCGACACTGTGGAAAGCGCCTCCCGCAGCCTGGAGAAACCGACGCCGCAGAAAATCGAGTCACTCGTAAATGAGCTCGTCCAGGGGCGTATTAGCGACCGACAATTGGATGATTGTGACCTTACGCTCGGAGAACTCAAAATTATCGCCGAGCGTTTCCGTTTCACGTTGTTAATGATGCTCCATAGCCGGATTGCATATCCAAAGCCAGGGCAAAAGGTTGCCGGCCCGCGCGACGAAACGCTACGTCCGGACGTGATGGCCGCTACGCGCAAGCCAGCTACTGCTCCCCCCGTTTCCGCTGCGTAGGTCGACAGCGACTTCCGGCGCTTTGAAAATTCGCAAAAAGAAGCCCACGCGGTCCAATTACTGTATCATCACGCTGAAATAGCCATCATTCTCGGTTCGGGTCTGAGCTTGCTTGTTACTGATGCAAAATCTCAAGCATTCGCACGCGTCCTCGCGTCCTGGTGATTGCGAATCTCACTCATAGTTCCGGCGGCCGCGCTCGGGGTTCGCGGTCTTTCGAAGTAGCCGTGCTTGGGACAGTAACGAAAGGGCCGCCTTCCAGCGGCGTGACTTTGGTGAAAGCGACGTCGGGCATTTCACTCGACAAACCCTGAAGCGGAAAATCTTTGCGTAGCGGAAAGTACGGATAGCCTTCCCACATCAGGATGCGACGCAGATCGGGATGGCCGTTGAACTTGATTCCCATCATGTCGTAAATCTCGCGCTCATGCCAGTTCGCGGTGGGCCAAATATCTGAAACAGTATCCACAGCGCCAACTTCCTCGGAAACGTTGCCCTTCAAGCGCAAATGGAGTGCATGCGGCATCGAGTAAAGGTGGTAGACGATCTCGAAACGCGGCTCTTTACCGAAATTGTCGATGCTAGTGATGTCGATCAAATAATCGAATGAGAGGTCTTCCCGGCAGAACTTCGCGATCTCACGGAGATTGCTCGCCGAAATAGTGGAGGTCGTTTCGCCACGAAATTCAGTCTTGCTCTGAATCTTCTCGCGGAATGATTCGCAGAGCGAATCGAGCGCTTCCTGGCCAGTCATAACCCGAACGTCATTCTGAGCGAATTGGAGGCGAAGAATCCGGTGACCAAACCCATGGTAAATGCAACGGAATCCCTCGACTTCGCTCGGCGTGACAGCGTGCTCATGCCAGGACCTCCTCCAGCTTTTCGACCAGTTCCGGTTTTTGATTCTTCAGTGAGTGTTCCCGGTCAATTTTCTCCTGCAGCTTCATCAAACCTGCCAACAACGCTTCCGGACGCGGTGGGCAACCCGAGATATAGACGTCGACTGGTAAAAGCTGATCGATTCCTTGCAGAACTGCGTATGAACGATACATGCCACCGGTGGACGCGCATGCACCCATGGCGATGACCCATTTGGGTTCTGGCATTTGCTCGTAAATTCGTTTTACTGCCAGCGCCATTTTGTAGGTGACCGTGCCGGCAACAATCATGACGTCGCATTGTCGCGGCGAGAAACGCATCACTTCCGCCCCAAATCGCGCGATGTCGAACCGGGACGCAGCCGCTGCCATCAACTCGATTGCGCAACAGGCCAGCCCCATCGGCATTGGCCAGAGCGAATTTTTGCGCACCCAATTCAACGCGGCATCGAAACGGGTGAAAATCACGTTTCCTTCGATCTTTGAATCGTAGGCCGTCGCGTGATGTTCCGCCATGAAAGGAGATTAGCTCCGCGACGTTCGCGTGCAAGATCAAGCCTTGACGACTCGCTGCGAGACAATGGATTCTGTTGTTCCCGATGAAAGCGAGGGTTTTCGTTAGTTGCGGCCAAAACAAGGATTCTGATGAACCTCAAATTGCTGACAACGTCGCGAAGGTGTTAGATGAGCTCGGATTTGATCCCTATGTCGCCGTGCGGGAACGAACACTACGAGGCGTTATCCAGAACATTTTTACCCGACTCGCTGAATCAGATTACTTTCTACTTATAGATTTCAAACGGGACCTACTCGCGTCTTCAGATGAGCACCGAGGGTCGCCCTTCTGTCACCAAGAACTCGCCCTTGCAACATACTTAGAAAAACGCGTACTCGTCTTTCAAGAACAAGGAGTTCGAAAATTCGACGGAATAATACAATTCCTCCAAGCGAATGCGATCCCGTTCACAAATCGCGTTGACGTGCCAATGCTCGTGCGAAAGGCGGTTCTGGAGGAAGGGTGGAATGCTAATTGGCGTGATGAATTGACACTTACTCGTCTTACTGATCAGCACGCAGACGAGCATCACCCGCAAAGGCCTGTTCGATATTGGCATGTAGCGGTCACCAACCATAACCCTTACAAAACGGCTTTTGGTTGCCATGCATATTTGCGTTCGCTTGTTCGAGTTTATCCGAACTCAAAGACGATTTCTTTCGAGGTAGTAGAGAACAAATGGCGAGGCATCAGCTTTTTGAGCGCAATTATTCCGCCGAAAAAGCGACGTGAATTTGACGCTTTTATGTTGTACGCAAATGCGCCTGGGACGCTTATCGGCGGAACACACACTGATTCACCAAGACATCAGCTAGTTGTGTTCGAACCAGGCCACTATTTGCTATGTTATTCCGTCTATTCGGAAACGTTTACAGAAGCTAAAAATTTCTTCACCCTCGAATTTCCAGGGACATCAGTGGAGGAAGTCGTGTTTCGCGAGGCGACGCGAGATGAACTTGAATTCGTGAGTGAGGGGTCGTGAGCTTCGCGGTCTTCCGGCGTCTTGTGTTGACCCTGCATTGCAGATCGCAATCCTCAATAGTATAGAAGCGCTCTTTCTAATGAATATCGACACTGCAAAATCTCACGGACATCTTATCGCCCCGCATGGCGGCGAACTGGTGGACCTTACGCTCGACGAGGAGAACGCGGCCGAACTCAAAGCGCGTTCCAAAGATTTTCCCTCCTGGGAGCTGACTAGCCGGCAGATTCGCGATCTCGAGCTTTTGTTGAGCGGCGGCTTCTCACCGTTGCGCGGTTTCATGAGGCGCGACGAATACGAGCGCGTATGCCATGAGATGAGATTGAACAACGGCTTGATTTGGCCGATCCCGATTGCGCTCGACGTGCCAGAGGCGTTTGCGAAGTCGCTCAAACCAGGGAGCACCAAAATCGCGCTGCGCGATTCCGAGGGCGTGATGCTCGCGGTATTGCATGTGGAGGATGTATGGCAACCTGACCGCAAGACCGAAGCACAAGCTGTTTTTGCGACAACCAGTACCGCGCATCCTGGTGTCGATTATCTTCTTAACAAAGGACATGGCTGGTACGTCGGTGGACGCATAGAAGGTTTGCAACTGCCCACGCATTACGATTTCCGTACTCTTCGGCTTACACCTTCGGACTTGCGCGCGGAGTTCGTCCGTCTGGGTTGGCGCAAGATCATCGGGTTCCAAACGCGCAACCCGATGCATCGTGCGCACGTGGAATTGACGTTTCGCGCCGCGAGTCAGGTCGAAGCAAGCCTTCTGATTCATCCCTCCGTCGGCATGACCCGGCCCGGCGACGTGGACTATTTCACGCGCGTCCGTTGTTATCAGTTGCTTGTGTCCAAATACCCGCGAGGCACCGCAAAGCTCGCGTTATTGCCATTAGCCATGCGGATGGGCGGACCGCGGGAAGCGATCTGGCACGCGATCATTCGAAAAAATCATGGCTGTTCGCATTTCATCGTCGGCCGCGATCACGCCGGGCCAGGTAATGATGCCGATGGCAAGCCATTCTACGGACCGTACGAAGCGCAGGAGCTGTTCCGCAAACACGAAGCGGAGATCGGCGTCGAGATGGTGCCTTTCCAGATGATGGTTTATGTGGAAGACAGGGATAAATATTTCCCCGAAAACGAAGTGCCCACCGGCTCGCGCGTGCTGAATCTCTCGGGAACACAATTGAGGCGACGCTTAAGCGACGGTCGCGAGATTCCAGCCTGGTTCACTTTTCCCGAAATCTCGAGCGAGCTGCGGCGTACCTTCGCACCGCGGCACAAACAGGGGTTGACTGTGTTTTTTACCGGTCTTTCCGGTGCAGGTAAATCGACAATCGCCAACGTCCTTCTGATCAAGTTCCTGGAAATGGGTGGCCGGCCGGTGACGCTGCTCGACGGCGATCTCGTGCGGAAACATCTCTCTTCAGAACTCGGTTTTTCGAAGGAACATCGCGACATCAACATTCGCCGGATTGGCTACGTTGCCTCCGAAATCACAAAAAACGGCGGTATCGCCATCTGTGCACCGATTGCGCCCTACGATTCCACGCGGAAGGACGTGCGGGCGATGATTGAGCCGTTTGGCGGCTTTATTCTGGTGCATCTTTCCACATCGGTAGAAGTTTGCGAGCAGCGCGACCGAAAAGGCCTGTACGCGAAAGCCCGCGCCGGGATTCTAAAGGAATTTACTGGAATATCCGATCCCTATGAAGAGCCGACCGACGCCGAAGTGACAGTGAACACAGGAGAGTTGTCACCGGAGGAAGCTGCCCAGGAAATCATTTTGCATTTGGAACGCGAAGGTTTCGTCGGAATTAACGGCGGCGTGCCTGAGTCAATCGCCACATAATTGCAATGCTTTAATCTCGCTCCCTTCGGAGCGCGTAACCATCTTGCCTAACGAACGGCTTTTCGATCTAACGATCTGCGTTGCTGAGATAAACGATGCGGCAGCGCTTGCCCAGCTGATGTGCGAGCTTGGCTACGAAACGACGAAATCGGAGATGCGGATGCGCCTGGAACAGATCGCGACCGATGCGCGTTGCCGCACGTTTGTAGCAAAGATCGACAATGAACTTTGCGGGATGATCGGGACGCTCACCCACGCGAGCCATGAACACAACGATCTTTCCGGGAAAATCATCGCACTCATCGTGTCTGAAAGACGGCGACGTCGTGGCATCGGCCGCGCCCTGATTGCGGCAGCTGAACGAGATTTTGCGAAGCGAAAAGTTACGCGAATTACTCTAACCACGCGATTCACTCGGGGAAATGCTCATCGATTCTATGAAGCACTGGGCTATTCCCGCACCGGTTTGCGGTTCGGAAAAAATCTGACGCCGGTCTCTGGTGTTTACACAATTCAGTAACGCACGCGCACAAGGAAAAGTCCTTCGCCAGGAGCAGCGAAACGTTTCGAACTCATCTGCGGGGTAGCCCGTCGATCAATTAGATCTTCAACGCTCAATTTCCCCAAAGCGCATTGGACGAGAGAGCCTACGATTAGCCGAACCATTTTGTAGAGAAAACCGTCGCCATCGAAATCGATCGTGACACAGGGACCCTCGCGGCGAACACGCACGGAGTAAATTGTTCGAATCGTGCTTCGCTCTGTTTTTCCACGGTTTGCGGCGAAAGCACTAAAATCATGGGTGCCGACGAAGGCTTTGGCCGCCTGCTTCAGGATTTTGAGATCAAGAGGCCGCGCGACGTGCCAGGCATGGCCATATTCCAGTGGCGGCAACACTGGAGCAGACCAGATTCTGTAGCGATAAAGCTTTCCTTTTGCAGAGAGGCGAGCGTGAAAATCCTTTGACGCGTATTGGCAGCGAAGCACGCGAATCGAAGGAGGGAGCAGTGCGTTGAGCGCTGCTCGCCAGCGCGTAGTGGACAAACTGGCGTTGATAAGATCGACATGTGCGCATTGCGCCAGGGCATGAGCGCCGGCATCGGTTCGCCCTGCTCCGTAAACGCGCACCGGCGCCCCGGCTACGCGCTTGAGTACGTGCTCGAGGTGATCCTGGATCGTGTTGCGATGAGATTGGCTTTGCCAGCCGGCGAATTCGGTCCCGTCGTAAGCGATAATCAGTTTCAGTCGCCGCGACATGGCAATCCTGTGACCGCTGATTAGTGAACGGTGACCGAGCGCTGCGGTTGCAGTTGAGCGTTTCTGATCACCGATCACCGATCATTCTCCGGGCACCGTCTTCGCTGTGAGTCGGTCGAGATATCCTTGCAAAATCATTTGCGCCGCGACTTGGTCCACATAGCCGCGGGTCTGCTGCGTTTTTTTACAGGCAGTGCGCAAGGCTCGTTCCGCTGCGACGGTGGTCAGCCGTTCGTCCCATTTAACAACTGGACATGGAAGAATCGTGCGTAATTTCTCCACAAACTGAAGCACTTCGGTCGCGGCGCGGCCGATTGCTCCGCTCATCGACCGGGGAATTCCTACGACCACATGATCGGCGTTTTTCTCACGAACAATTTCGGCTATGCGGGATGTCGCTCTGTCATCTGCAGGAATTGTTTCAAGCGGATGCGCCAGCAACCGCAATTCATCGGAGATGGCCGCCCCGATCCGAGCGCGGCCGAAATCGAGGGCCAGGATCGGACGCTTCACTTCGTTCATTGCAGTTTCGGCGGAAGTTTGCCAATCAAGTCTTTGATCTTTTCCGCTTGATGACGATGACAGATCAAAAGTGCGTCGCCGGTTTGCACGACAATTAGGTTGTGAACTCCAAGCATCGCAATCGTGGTATCGCCTTCAGCGAAAACGATGTTATTCGTGGCGTTGAGCGCGCTAATGGCACAGTTGGCCGCATTTCCCTGTTGGTCGGTTTTGAAATAATTTGCTACTGCCCGCCAGCTGCCGATGTCATCCCAATCGAAGCTGGCTTCCAGTACGAGGACGCGCTCCGCTTTTTCCATGATCGCATAATCGAATGAAATCTGCGGCAGTTTGCTGAAGCGCTTGCTCAAAACGTTTTCGAAATTCCCCGGCGTGCGAAGCTGAGAAATGAAATCCGCCAGCTCCGGTGCGTGACGGTTGAATTCGCCGAGGACTGTCGGCACCGACCAGACGAACATTCCCGCGTTCCAACGGAAATTTCCTTTTCGTAAAAACGATTCGGCTAGATCAGGGTTGGGTTTCTCGCGGAAGCGTCGCACTCGATGGATTGCATCCTTATCACTGCGGTTCCGCAAATGGACTGGCTCGCCGTGTTCGATATAACCGAAGCCCGGGCACGCCCATATTGGCTTAATGCCAATGGTGACGAGCTCGCCAGTCTCCTCGGCTGCGGCTGCAGCCAGCGTCAGCGTTTCCTGAAAAGCCGTGCGATCAGCGATGATATGGTCGGCTGGGAGCACGAACATCATGGCCGCGCGATCGCGAGCAGCGACCCAACCCGTCCCTAGCGCAACGGCGGCTGCGGTGTCGCGTTTAGCGGGCTCCGCGACAATGTTTTCTTCCGGGAAATCGGGAAGCAGTTTGCGAACGGCGGCCTCCTGTTCGGTATTTGTCAGGATCAGAATACGTTCACGCGGGATGAAGTCTTCAAGGCGTCCGATGGTTTCTTCGAGCAAAGTTTTCTTCGAGATCAGTCGAAGCAATTGTTTTGGCCGGGCTCGCCGGCTCAGCGGCCAAAAACGTTCGCCACTGCCACCGGCAAGAATAACCGCGTAGGTCGGATTAGGCATTTCGATCCGAAGGCGAGAAACCGAGACACTGAACGCCGAACATCGGACATCGAAAATCGAATGAATAGAAAGCCTCCCTCTTGGATGCGATCTTCGGCGTTCGAGGTTGGATGTCCGATTTTGTGCCGGCCCTGCAAGCCGCGCTCTGAAAATCCGTGTCCATCTTTAGCCTAAGAAATTTCCGATTTCTTTTTTTCAAACGCGACGTATATGGTAGGCGATGTCTTTCCCGATATCCATTTCAAAAACCGCCGAGCAGCTTCCCGTTGATCCGTTGCTATCGGTGACACGGGCCGCCATTGGTCTCGGCGTAGGCATATTGGTAGCCGAGAAGATCAAGCCGCCGCTGCGCCAGGCGGCAGCCATAGCACTGGTTGCGATTGGTGCGTTGGCGGCCACACCATGGTTGGTGAAAATTACAGTCGGCCAGATCCATCGACCGGAATCCGATTGGGGAAGTCGGGCGCGCCTGCGCTCCATTCGCGGCGATTCTGGATATAGTTCCGATAACGATATCTATTGATC
>Ga0126381_100005996_pt1 | contig 13429 bp, 7 predicted proteins | sample PanSoiMetPlot_28_FD_96465 | JGI IMG/M metagenome (GOLD analysis project Ga0126381, IMG submission 96465) | Tropical forest soil microbial communities from Panama - MetaG Plot_28 | ecosystem: Environmental > Terrestrial > Soil > Tropical forest > Bulk soil | place: Panama | collected 2016-02-17
CAAATCCCCAGGCGATCGCGTCCGGTGAGGTCCCGTCCCCATCGCCCGAGATTGATCCCGCTCAGGACGATCTCGCGATACTTCGCCGCCAAGTCGCGCACTTGGCTCACGACATCATCCGCCGGAGCGCTGCGGCTTCGGCCGCGCACGAACGGGATAATACAGAACGAACAGCGATTGTTGCACCCGTCCTGGATTTTCAAGTTGGGGCGCGTGCGGTCGCCGATTGCGTCCTCAACTGGAGCCGAGAGAAAATCGCGCTGCTCCATAATGTCGCCCACCGCGATCTGGCCGTGATAGGACTCCGTCAACATCTCGGGGATCTGCGCCTTGTGCGAGTTTCCTGCAACCAGCCACACGCCCGGAAGCGCGGCAATCTCTTCCGGAGCTCTTTGCGCGTAACAGCCGGTGACTACGATCTTCGCCTCTGGGCTTTCGCGATGGAGCCGGCGAACGACTTGACGCAGCTCGTCGTCGGCGGTTGAGGTGACCGTGCAAGTATTTAGCACGATGAGGTCTGCATGTGCGGCTTGTTCGACAGAAGCCATGCCTTTGCGGGCGAGGCCCGCCTCAAGGGCGGCGCCGTCGGCCTGCGAGGCTCGGCAGCCGAATGCTTTGACTAGAAACTTCTCCAAATCCCTATTTTAAGACGTGTGTCCCAATCGCACGCCCGACATTGGGCCACGGCGGTTTGGATTATCATGGTTCGTATCTGAGAAGGGGGAACCGTCATGGTCCAAATCACCCGTAGAGAAAGTTTAAGAGCAGCGTTGGCCGCCTCCGGAGTCCTGGCGCTGGTTCCGGATTGGGCTGTGCCCGCGCTGGCTCAAGGCGAGACCGATGTTCCTTTCACCGACCTCCCCAAAAACTTCAACCCCGGCGCGAATCTCACAGGTCCGACACGCCAGTTCGATATCCGTACAATCGACGGCTACCAAACGCCTCGAGATCATTTCTTCACCACGCAACATCTCGGAAAACCCGAGATCGACGCCGCTAAGTATCGCCTGAAGCTGACCGGCATGGTCCAAAAGCCCGGGGAATTCTCGTTAGCCGACCTAAAGGCCATGAAGCCAGTTGAGATGACTCTAGGGTTCGAGTGCTCGGGCAATAGCCCTCGCGCCGTCCAGGCGCTTGCGTCCTGCGGCAAGTTCAAGGGGGTCCCGCTCAGCGCGCTGTTGAAGCACGCAGGAGTTGGGCCAAAGGCTCGTGAGGTAGTTTTCTTCGGAACGGATCGCGGACCCGCGGAAGTCGCCTTCCGCCAGCAAACTTACAAAGTGGACCAGCAGTTCGGCCGTAGTATCACGCTGGAAAACGCGATGAAGCCTGAGCCGATGCTTGCCTATGAAATGAACGGCGAACCTCTCACTTTGAATCAAGGCTTCCCGGTGCGCCTCATGATGCCCGGCTGGTACGGAGTCGCTAACGTGAAGTGGCTCTCCGAAATTCATCTTCAGGAAGAACGCTATTTGGGTAATTATCAGGCGCGCTGGTATCGTTCCGTGGTTGGCGTCGGCGGCAACGGCGGTGACACGGATCCGGATACGCAATGGGTGGAAAACGAGATCACGCGTATGCGCTTGAAGTCGGCCATCGCACGAGTTCGCAAGAACGGTAATGCTTACACCGTGATGGGCTTTGTATTGAATGACGGAACGCCGCTTAAATCGGTGGAAGTGCAAGTTGACAACGGCCCGTGGCAAAAAGCGACGCTGGATTCGGGCAACACTAAGTATTCCTGGAAGCTTTTCACCTACAAATGGGACGGCGCGACGCCGGGCGAGCACACGCTGGTATCGCGCGTGACGGATGCGGACGGAGAGGTCCAGCCCACCGCCGCGGAACTCAGCCGAAAGAAGACTTTCTTGCAGGACAATTCGCAGTATCCCCGCAAGGTGATGATCTCCTGACTTTTGGAATCACAGGCTTCAGCCCATGATCTTAAACCGTCCGCTTCAAGCCGCGGCGCGTCGGCTTCCGCAGAATTTCCGCACGAATTCTGTCAACGCTGCTTCCTGAACGCGGCGCGATTGCGCGGAGCACTTCAGAACCGGCTCACCGGAGCGAGTAAACAGCCCACCCTCCTTGTAAGACTGAATAATCTGAGGGTGAACGTAATACTCACGGCACGTGGAGGGCTTGTTCCCAAGCTTCGCCGCCGTAGTCTTCAGCGCGGCATTGACGCGCTTTTTCGCATCCGTTTCCGAAGAACAAGGCCCGATACCGAACAACTCCGCGAGCATCTGAGACGACCCATGCCAAGTCCGAAAGTCTTTCGCAGTGATCTCCTGGCCGCCGATCTGGTGTAGATACTCGTTCACGTCGGCCGAGTCGATCGCTTTATACTCGCCTTTCTCGGTCCGGTAGCGAAATAATTCCTCACCTGGGAGGTCCTGACACTGTTTCACGATGCGCGCTAGGTCCCGATCCTGTAGCTCTACATCCTGCTCCACGCCGCTCTTGCCGCGGAAAAGGAATTCGACTTTGTCGCCTTTCACCTTAGCGTGGCGATTTCGCAAAGTCGTAATTCCGAAGCTGCCGTTCTGCTTCACGTACTCGTCATTACCAACGCGGATACAAGTGTCGTCCAGCAACCGAACCACGAGCGCCAATACGCGCTCCTTGGGCATGCCCGGCAGTTGAAGATCGCGTCGCACGGCGCGGCGAATGCGTGGCAGGCGCGCTCCGAACTCGAGTATATGATCGAACTTCCGAAGGTTTTGCGTCTCCCGATACCGCGCGTGATAAATATATTGCTTGCGCTTCTTCGCATCCCAGCCCACAGCCTGCAGATACCCGTTAGGAGTGGGACAAATCCAGACATCGGTCCACGCGGGCGGAATGACAAGGCTTTGAATGCGGTCAATCGTTGCGCGATCTTTAACCTGCGTCCCGTCGGGCCCGAAGTACGCGAACCCTTTTCCCCGACGTTTCCTGGTGATTCCCGGTTTGTCCGAACAAACATAGCGAAGGCCAACGGCGGCAACCGCCTCCACGGTCTCGGGTTTAGGTAACAAGATCATCGAAATTGCTTTTTGTACAACAAAGTCAAGCTGAGCGCTCCGTTTTCATCGCGATTGGCGGCGGCCGACCACTGCGGACTGATCGCCCACTCGATACGGATAATCTGTGTATTGGGATCGTCCAAAGCGGTTACGTACGTAAATAGCAGGTTGCTCGCCACCTGCTGCTGCAATGTCACGCGGGCTTGCGGTAACTGCGAGCCGCTTGTAAAGCTCGGATCGATTTTCAACTGACTCACTCCGAAGACCCGCTCCAGACGGTTCGACAGCGGATCAGCAAGCGCCCTGCCAACCAGAGCGGATTCGCCGCGCTGCTGCAGATTTTGTTGCGGTTCCGACGGCTGATTCGCAAGAAGTGTCGGGTCTGAAGTAGGCGCTTTACCCCCGGCAAGCAGCGCCACGATCTCATCGAACTGCAGCGGCGGGTCCGACGTGTAGCTGAGTTTCAGATCGTCGATCGGTCCCGTTACAGAGAGCACGACAGTGACGCCCTTTGCCTGGGTTTCGAGCGCGATATCAAGAATAGGCTCCACTCGATTTGGGTCGTAGAAGGAAATCGTCCCCGAACTGATTTTGTACGTCGCCCCGAAGAAGACCAGGTTCCCCTGTGTGAGCGTGATTGTTCCGGTAACACCGGGTTGGGACGCCCGGCCGCGCACCCGCAGGTCTGCGTCTACCGTAAGATTCTGCGCGAGCGAGGCTTGGAAGGCCGTAGCGGAGGTGGTGCGAACGATAATATCCAGGCGCATATTCTGGAGCAGCGGCGAGGGATTTCCTTCGGTCTCAACCGGGGGCGTCGACCGTGAAAGAATCGAGCCGATATCCGATTGAGGCGTGTAGTTCACTCGCTGAATATTGACGTTGCCGGTCACGGCGCTGTTGTCCGTTGAGCCGGCCAGCGTCAGGTTGGCGTTGGTGACAACGCTTACACCTTGCTGAATGCGGAGGCGCACCCCGCGAGCGTTGGCTCGCAGTGAAAAGCGCATATCGTTTCTGCGGGTGACGAAACCCGTGAGCGCGATTGTGCCGCCTCCCGAATTTCCGTTTAACGTTTGGATCGTCGCGGTATCGCCGTTGAAGAGAACGACGCCGTTTCCGTTCTCAAGACCCGCTGGAAGATCGGCGTAGCTGACGGATGCGCCCTTTAGCTCCGCGCGCCCATTCACTTTTGGATCGCTTACCGTTCCTTGCACCGATGCGTTAACGGCTACGGTCCCGGAAGAGAACACGTCCGGATCGAGAGTCTTCAGCAGCGCGAGATTCACGTTCGCGTTCAACCGAAGATCCATTCGCTGGTCTCGCGTCGATGCAGTCCCGGTTGCAGTGATGTCCGTCTGCGGACCAGTGAGATGAGCGCTATCGATGCGTACGATTCCATTATTCAATCTCAGCGCAATGTCGCCTTGGTTTTGAACAGCCAGGGTTTTATTGACGGCGGCGCTCGCGTTCAGAGTCGTCAGCCGCACCGAAGCGCTCAATTGGTTTGGATCGGTGACCGGGCCTTGAATCGAAACTTGACCCGCTGTAGCCACATCGAAGGCAGGCTTTTCGCCCGCACGAATCAGTGGTTGTAGATTTGCCCACGTCAGATCTTTGAACGTCAGCTCTGCGTTGACCGGATAATTTCCCGTGAGCTGCGCCTCGCCGCGTCCCTGGATCGATGCATTGGCCAAGCCCGAGTTCAGAGTGAAGTTCAGGCGGTTGCCGGTGGTGTTCGCCGTGAGATCAAGATTTCCAAAGGTGCGCCCCTCCGCGGCTAACCCCGTCGCGTTGACCTTCGCGTTCAGGTCTTGCACCAGCACGCGCGGCGAAGCAGCCTGCAGCGCGCCTTGGCCGTTGACCGACAGTTCGACCATTCCCCCAAGGCCCGGACGGAACTTTTGCACATTGCGAATGCGCGCAAAATCGATCCGGCTGCTGTCCACTTTCACCGTGACTTTGCCTTGCTCGAAATTGCCGCGAGGATGATCGAAGCGCCCGCTGAGCGAGATCCGCGATGGCCCCGTGCTGACATCGAGCCTTTGCACATCGATCGAATCCGCGGCATAAGTGACACGGGCCTGCACGCGGTCGAGCGGCTCATCGTAGAGGTTGGCCGCGGTCAGGTCGAAATCGGCGTTTCCCTGCGGATCTTTGAGCGTTCCACTCAGGTGCGCGGTCGCCGAAAGCCGTCCTTTCGCGGGAATATCGGCGCGCTTCGCAACGGCAAGCACGCGTTCCACAGGAAGGTTCGAGAGCGTGGCGTTGAGATCCGTCGGATAGTCCGTTGCGAGTTGAGTGCGTCCCTGGGCATTGATCTGCGAGCCCGCGAAGTTTGACGTCACATCATAAGAAACGGTCTGTCCCGAAGTCGTCGCTCGCGCCGTAAGGTCGCCATAGTTCGCGGCTTGGAATTGAAGTGAGCGCGCTGAAACGTCCGCGTTGACATTCGTAGGCCGGAAATCGGAGTTCGCAACATTACCCGTAACTTCCGCGCTGAGCCGAAGAGTTCCCGCGCCGGTGGGCTGCCTGCTTTGCAAACTGGGCAGGCGGCTCAAATCGATTTCATTGCTTTGTAAGCGCGCGTGGAGCGTTCCGGTGGTGAAGCTATCGCGCGGATGGCGATAATCGCCCGAGAGATCCACACGCGCCGCGCCTTGGGTGATGTAGCCGGTGGAGATGGTCACCAACTGATCTGTTAGTTGCGCCTGCGCCTGAAGCTGATCAAACGGCTCGCCGATAAGCGTGCCATTCGCCGCCTGAATATTGGCCGAGCCCGTCGGATTGCCAATCGTGCCGCCGATGTTAACCGCCGCCTCGAGCGATCCGCTATACCCCGTGCTCGACCTTCCCGCGAGCGCGACGAGATCGGCGATGTCGCCATTGTGAACATTGGCCGCAATCGACAGACGGTTGGCGGGCTTGGCCGACCAATCTGTCAAACCCACCGATCCCGCGAATGTCGTAGCCATCATCGCCCGAGTGAGCGCGCCGTTCTCTAAACCCACCGACGACTTCTGCGCGTCAAAATCCGTCGCGAGCGAATCGAACTGGCGATCTTCAAGCACGATCCGATCCGCCGCGAGATGCCCTTTGATAAGCGGATCCCTCAGATCGCCTGAGACCAGAGCCGTCACTCGAGCCTGCCCGCCGTTGAGCCGAACCTGTTCTTTGGGAACCGTCAGATCCGCCAGATCGCGTGAAGTGAGTTCTATCTGAATCCCCCGCCGAAACGAGCCGCTGAAGTTCAGCCTGCTGTGCGGCAGCACAAGGTAGGAATTGCTGGCGCGAACATCCGAATTCAAGGTGTCATAAGCTGCATCGATCTTTCCTGACACCCCGATCCCGCGATTCCCCGGCGTGACGCTTAAGTTCGCGTTTGCGACAGTCGAATTCTTTGCCTTCAAATCGCCCCGCGCCTCGACCTTCCCCCCGACCGTCCCGCTGTAAGGAAGGACTTTAAAGCCGAAGCGCTGCTCCGCGGTCTGCAAGTCCATGCCGCGCAGCGTGGCCGTGACCTGATAATGCGTCAGATCTTCCAGCGAGCCTTCGCCGGTAAGTTCCGCTCCGAAGGCGCGCAGATGAAATGGTTTGACGCCAATCCGCGTACCGGACATCGTCGCGCTGCCGTCCAACGCGACGGTCCCATTCACTAGCTGAGTGGACTTCACCAGCCGCATCATTTCAGGAAGGTTTAAGTTCGTCGTGAACGTGAGAGAACTATTGTCTCGCGCCCCCTTGAGCGACCCTGCAGCTTCAACCACCGAAGACCCTGCCTTTACATAAACTTTCGAAACCTGAATCGTGTTGTTGTCGGCCTTGTTGTCGAGTGTAGCGTCCACATCAAGCTGCACCGCGGAGTTCTTGCCCCACGCATCGGTCGCCAAGTCGAGCCCCGCGAGCCGGTTCAACTCGTCAACCGAAACATGCCCGTTGACCTTCGCCGACGTTTTCGGTTTCCGCATGTTCTCAACGGCCGCTGTAATGTTGAGTTCCGAGGCCGGCGTCGAAACCTTCGCGCCGTTCACCGCGATACGATCCTTTTCGAGCGTCACAGGCATGTTGAGCGAAACGATGACCGGCGTGTTGCGTCCCTCCACCGCATACACCGGTTGCAACGAAAGGTTTCCTTCATAGCTCTGACGCACGAGATTATACGCAAGCTCAACCGCGAGATTATTGCCTTCGATGTTCATTGGCTGCAATCGGGACTCGAAGTGCAGCAAGCCGCTCTTCAACCGGAAATGCCCCACCGCGAGATCCACAACGGTCTCGAGCGGCGTCGAAGTCTTGGGGTGCTTGGGGCTTGGGAAATTCGTGCGGCCGTCCGCCGTCACCAATATATTCACGTCGGGTCGTTCAATCCCCAGGAAAGAAACGCTCACCAGCCGTTTGAGGCTCGTGAACACCCGGATATTCACCTGTACTCGTGCGACGCGCAGGAGCGGGGCGCTGCCCGTGGGCTCCGTGCCGTGCAGCACGAAGTTGTCGACAATCGCTTCGAACCGGCGCCAGTCAAAAGAGAAGCTCTGAATTTCAACCGTGCCTCCGCTTGCATCTTCCGCCGCAGTGATGATTTTGTGTCGGATGTAGTCGCGGAACCAATTCGTCTGAACCGTCACGATCGCCGCGATAACGGTAATCATGATCAATGCTACAAGGCCGATCCCAACGTTTCGAAGAATAGTAGCGCGGCGGCTCATTTTAGGTCCTCGATTTTGACTTCGATTCGCGTATTCTTCCGGGCCTGTGCGAGCCAGGCTTCGAAATCGCGATTGATCTGCTCTCCTTCGAGCGTCTCTCTGATCTCCGGCGTTGCGGCTTCAAGACTGGTCAGCTTGAGATCCTTCCGTCTCAGCTCCGCCGAGTGCTGCTCCCAATACTCATTGATGTCTTCATCCGAAATCACCACGCCAGGCCGAAAGCGCTCATCGATAAAGCGCAGCACGGTCAATTGCCACTGCAATTGTTCGATCAACTGTTGCTTGGTTAGGCCGCGTCTTTTCAATTCCGCAAGCAATAGAGGCTCGGAGCCACCGAAGCGTGCGCGCAGGATTTGCCGATAGAGCATCTCCGCGTCCTCTACGCTCGCGGAGGTATTTACGGCGGCTGCAATGTCCTCGCGGATCAACTCTTGATCTATGAGCCTCTGGGCGGAGGCTTTGCGAGGCGGAATGCTTGTTGCATCCGGCCCCTCATTGTTCAGAAACTGCGTTACCCGCAGATCGCGTTCGATGTCGCTCGTTTTGATCGCATGTTTCCCAACGACGACGGCGATCCGGTCCACTACCGTGGCCGATTGGTAGAGCGGCAATATCGTCACGACTGCGAGCAGCAACAACATTAGAACGTTTGTCCTATCGAGAAAAAGAATTGGAAGTGACTTACGCTTTGCCTGGTGCTCTGGCAGATTGGGTTGGCCGTTGTCCCGCAATTCAGCAGGTCGGCTGGCGTGCCGCTAAAACCCAGGTAAGCAGGAGGATTGATGCTGTACGCGAAATCCGCGCGCACCGGCCCGATGGGAGTCTTATACCGCAGACCCGCCCCTACCGCGTGAACTCCGTAGTCGAAGTCCGTCAAATCGCGCTGATGAGCGCGAAACGAAATGTCGCTAAGGGACGTGTAGATGTTGCCCATGTCATGAAATATCGCGGCGCGAATGTTTTCCCCGATCAGCGGCAAACGGACTTCCACGGTATTGAAGAAGAGTGCGTTGCCGCCGAGCGGAAAACCCGTAGGGCGCGATGATGGTCCTCCTGGAATCAGCGGAGCCCCGATATCGCGAGGACCGGCTTGATTATAGGGAAAGGCCCGCAGCGAGTCTTCGCCGCCGCCAAAAAATCTTTCGGGCAGTGGAACGGATTGCGCTTCGTTAAATCCCGCCGGAACGGAGAACGGGGAGATGACGCCGAATTGCGTTTGCCGCGCAACCACGACGTTCTTTGAGAGGCGGTAATAAGTTGCATTACGCAAGAGAACACGGGTAAAGCTTCTATCCGATCCGAAATATTTTGTCGAAAGACCAAAATCCGCCGTGTTGTACCTTCCGCGGTGCGGGTCTACGGGGTTGTCGCGCAGGTCCTGCACGAGATTGAAAGAAAGCATTCCGATGCGCACCGATTGCAGGAACTGTGGAATCAGGAGCACTGGTATAACAACGTCGCTGACGCCGACATTCCGATAAGCAAAGCGCAGGAATCCCGTAGTGGAGCGCGAGAACTTCTGCGCCACCTGAACCGAAACTTCCTGCCGCTTCGAGGCGAAGGTGCGCACGTCGAGCGTTTGGTCGTACAACAAGCTGTACGTGATGCTGCGGCCCTCTTTGTTCATGAACCTCGGAGCGTAGTAGCTCAGGGAGGCGCGCTTTTGTAGGTTTGAATAGACTCCCCTCAATGAGACCGTGTGGCCGAGTCCCAGGAAATTCAGCCGGTTTACAGTCAAGGAGAAGAGCGGACTGAATCCGGTTTCGCCTCCCGCCGTGTTGAGGTTCGCCGTGGTGGATGGCGTCCCGAAGCGGCCCACCTGCGCGCCGGCTCCTACAGTCACCGTGTAGCGATTCGCTTCGTCGAATGCGTAGAGAACGTATTTGTGATTGGTTGCTCCGTCCGAATTCTCAATCGCGGTGTCCACGCGGGCGAAGACTCCCATATCGTACAGGCTCCTCTGAATGGCGCGCTGAGTGACAACCGAAATCGGATCGCCCGCGTGGAGCGTCATACGTTCCTCGATCAGCTTTGAACGAGTGTGGGTAAGGCCTGAGGTTAGAATTTCACGCACGAATTGGCGCTCGCCTGGACTGGCGGTGTAGACAACCGCGACACGGTTCGGCATCGCGGCAGGGGCCCAGGCTGCTTTGAAATCGGCATTGGGATAGCCCTGCGACGCATAGTATGTCAGCGCCAGGTTGCGGTCTGCGGCCAGACTGACTTCGGAAAATGGCTGGCCGTTGCTGGAGGAAAGCTGTGGTTCGATGACTTTCCTGTCGGCGTCCGAAACGCCTTCCAGCGTGACGCCATCCACCACCCATAGGGGACCTTCCTCAATGCGGACGGCGACGGCCACTTTTCCGGGTTGTCCCTTGTAGTTCTCGAGAATGTCCGACGTGATCTTCACGTCGCGGAATCCGTTGCCATGGTAAAGATTGGTGAGGTTCTCTTCGTCTTTTTTGAGGAACGCTCGGCTGAAGCGTCCTCGGCGAAGATAGAACGTCGCGGGCTCAATGAACATCCGCTCGCGCAAGGTTTCTTCGTCGAAGTATTTGTTGCCTGTAATTTCAATGTGAACCAGCTTGAATTGGCTGCCTAGCGAGATCGCGTATTCGACGGACTCATTGTCTTCATCGGGGTTGGACGTGCGGAAGTCCACGGTCGCATCGTAGTAGCCTTTGGACTGCAAATAATCGCGCAGGTTGCGCGCGCCCTCGGCCAGCAGGTCGTTGTCCACCGCGTGCTCCTGGAACACGGGGACATATCGTTTCATTACGCGGCGGGACACCTTCGCCCCAATTGCGTTGATCTTCACGACCGGCCCGGGAACAACAGTCAGGGTTGGCTGCACGCGTCGAGTCGCTGCATCGTAATCGAGTTTGTTTACGCGTACATCAGCCTTCAACCGGTCCTTGCTTTCATACTTAGCCGCCACGTTGGTTGCCGCATTCCGCGTGCGCGCTTGCGTGACCTGGCGCCACCAGTGGATAAAGCGCACCCGCCATCCGGTGGCGCTGACGATGGTATCGATGGGAAGCTTTATATCCCCATTCACAATCGGCATTTCGTACTTGGCGCGTTTTCCGTGCCTCACATCGAAGGTAAGGAACACTTGGCGATGTTCATCGGTCTTGGTCATCGGTTCGACCGTTGCGTCATAAAAGCCATTGGCCACCAGCAGGCGCCTCATGCGATCCACGGCGTCTTGAAGATCCTGCTCGTGGAACTCATCTCCGCGCGCGAGTTGTGGCAAGCTGGTCAACTCGCCCCGGTTTGGCGGGTCCACGACCTTGCCCTGAATGGTTACGGCGCCTATGTAGCGCACCGGCGTCGTGACAAACCGAAGAATCAACCCGTCGCCCGAGATCTGCGCCTCCGCCCGAATGTCGTCAAACTCGCCCGTCGCGAACAGCCGGTCGATCGCTTCCGCTACGTTTTCCGCGCGAAGCGGGTCTCCAATTTGGATGGGTTGCGCTTTCGCAAGGTCTTCCGGATCGAGCACGCCAGCCGGTTCGTACTTCACGTCGACGATACGGCGGCCCTCCAGCGAATTAAAATTACCGCCAGCCTGCGCCCATGCAATTGCGGAGGAAAGGGTAACAACCAGGGGCAGCAGCCTCATGCGTAAGTGTAGTAAGGTCACTGTCCTAACGTTTAGATTATGGCAGAGAGGCTTGCGTTTCTTGCCTGCGGCGCATATTGAAGGCGTCGACTGAGGTCTGTATATGTGGAGCGTAATTCGGGAAACCTTCGCGAGTTGGAGCGACCATGATGCCGCCAGAATCGGCGCGGCGCTGGCTTACTATAGTTTGCTGTCTATGGCGCCATTAGTGACTTTTGCGATCGCTTTCGCCGCTGTCATTTTCGGGGACGCATCCGGGCAGGAGCACTTGATCCAGCAGGTCCGCAATATCGTAGGTGCGGAAGGGGCGCGAGTCATTCAAAGCCTGGTGCAGCAGGCGCAGAACCTCCCTCACCAGGCTGCCGCCTCTGCCATCGGAATCATTACACTGTTGTTCGGCGCATCAGGCGTTTTCTCGGAACTTAGATCCGCGCTCAACACCATTTGGGACGTCCCTGCCCGAAAGGAGAATGAGGTCGTCGCGTTCATCCGGCAAAAAGTATTCGCCATGGGAATTGTGCTCGCGGTGGGATTCTTGCTGGTTGTGTCGCTGGTGGTGAGCACGGCGCTTGCGGCGTTCGGCAAGTACTTCACTGATGCGCTTCCTCTTTCGCCCTGGGTATTGGAACTATTCAATGTTCTGATTTCTTTGGTGGGGCTTTCGTTGGTGTTCGCGTTGATCTTTCGATACGTAGCCGACACTCGGCTTCCGTGGCGTGACGTGTGGATAGGCTCCGTGGTCACAGCCGTGATGTTTACCATTGGAAAGCTTTTGATCGGGCTCTACCTTGGGCGCACTGCTGTTGGGTCTCTCTACGGCGCTAGCGGTTCCCTTGTAGTGATGCTCGTGTGGGTCTACTATTCGGCGCTAATCTTTTTGCTCGGAGCCGAGTTCGCTCACGTTTATGCGCTACATGATTCTCGGGCGGGAACCCTGGCGCATGGGCGAACCTAGGACCACACGTCCCGCAACCGCTTGGCCGCCATCTCCGCAGTAATATCGCGTTGCGGCCCGGCGAGAAGTTCGAATCCAACCATAAACTTTCGAACGGTGGCGGACCGCAGCAGCGGCGGATAGAAGTGTGCGTGGAAATGCCATGCATTACTCGAAGACGGCGCGGTCTTAGGCTGCTCGTGAAAACCCATACTGTACGGGAACAGCGCATCAAACAGCTTGTCGTATCGCTGCGTAACATTCTGAAGAACTGCCCCCAGATCGATGCTCTCTTGCGCGGTCAGCATGGTTAGTAAGGGGCAATGGCGTTTCGGAATCACTATCGTCTCAAAAGGCCAAACTGCCCAGAAAGGGACTAGAGCGAGAAACGAATCATTTTCACAGACGATCCTTTCCCTCCCGCGTTCGATACGCGCGTAATCGCACAACAAACAGGACGAGTTCCGCTGCTGATACTCGGTCTGACGGGCGTCCTCGCGAAGAATTTCATTCGGAACGTGCTCCACCGCCCAGATCTGGCAGTGTGGATGAGGATTGCTTGTCCCCATCATCTGCCCGCGGTTCTCAAAAATCTGTACGTAGTTGATGAACGAAACATCGCGTAAAGCCTGCGACTCGTCGCGCCACCCTTGAACCACCCGCGTAAGGGCCTCGGAATCCATGGACGGAAGCGAAAGATCGTGCCGCGGAGAGAAACAGAGCACCCGGCACACGCCCCTCTCCGGAATCGCCACCTTCAATCCGGCTTCGTTCAAGCCAACTAAGGGAGCCTCTGAGAGTAAAGCAGGAAAGTCATTATTGAACGCGAACGTTCCTTGATATTGCGGATTGCGCTGCCCGTTCGCGCGAAGATTGCCGGGGCACAGATAACAGGAGGGATCGTAGATAACGGGTGGAGCGGTACTCGGCTTTTCGACCGCGCCTTGCCAGGGACGCTCTGCGCGATGGGGAGAAACCAGCACCCATTCTCCCGTTAACGGATTTAACCGGCGGTGCGGCGACTTTTCCCACTCAAGCATCTAGTCCTTAACCTCTCCGGCCCCGTCTGCGGGTGAACAGACGTATGTTTCACAAACAATGCCTGTTTGGGTTTGATATTCCCGTTCGACGGTTTCTCTTAATCTGCCGATTTGCGCACTCTCCA
>Ga0126381_100005997_pt1 | contig 13429 bp, 8 predicted proteins | sample PanSoiMetPlot_28_FD_96465 | JGI IMG/M metagenome (GOLD analysis project Ga0126381, IMG submission 96465) | Tropical forest soil microbial communities from Panama - MetaG Plot_28 | ecosystem: Environmental > Terrestrial > Soil > Tropical forest > Bulk soil | place: Panama | collected 2016-02-17
ACTGAAGACCGAACCGCTCGGTCAGTTTGAACTGACGGGCCACGCTTAGGTTCGTGTTGAAGTATCCTGGGCCTCGAAACGCATTTCGACCGGTGTTCCCGTAAACTCCAGCGGCTGGAACAGCGAACGCGGTTGGGTCGAAGTAGTGACAGGTCAGGTCGGTTGCCACGCAGGTGTGCCCCGTCACCGGCGGTTGTCCCCCGGTCAAGCGAAAGGGGCCGACTAGGTTCGCCGTTTGGCTCGAGCCATTCGCGCCCAGGGGGCTCGCGTTGGCGGTCACTGTAAATGGTAGGCCAGTTCCGATGCTGATCGCCGGGCTAATCTGCCACCCGCCGAGTAGCCAGCTAGCGAACCCTTGCTTGGCCCAGCGCTGTCCCCTTCCGAAGGGGAGATTCAACAGGCCATAGATCTGCACGTCGTGGGTCCGGTCGAAACTTGCGGGTCCGTAATTCTTTTGCCAATACGTAGGATAGGGGAAGAGCAAGAAGTTGAGCTCCTCGTCGTCCGAGTAGTCGAGCGCCCTCGACCACGTCCAGACGACCCCAAACATAGACCCCTGTGCAAGGCGGCGCGTCACCTTGGTCTGCAGCGAATTATAGGAGTTGCGCTTAAACGGTACCTCCCCGTTGATGGTAGCCGTATAGACTTTGCCAAACTTTTGACTGAGCAAACCTCCCGCTTGGCCGGTTCCTGGCGCCGAGGCGTTCAGGTTCATGTTAACCAATGGCCGAATGTCGAGTGCGCCGACATATCCGGTTTGAAAGACGAAACCCTTGAATTCCTGCTCGACCGTGAAGTTGAAGGAGTTGATGTATCCTCGATCAAAGGGACTCGGGATGGTTGTCGTTCCTGCGCCCGTTGGGAGCGGTATAACACCGCTGCTGATGTCTGGTGGTTGTATCAGCACAAGGCCAGTCGGAACGGAGTAGCTTCCGCCGCCCAGCGCGGTTCCGTTTGTACCGGTCAGACTGGCCGCGGGGGTGTAGTCCTTCGTGTTCGCCGTCGGGTTCACGTTGTTCGAGACCACTGCGGCCGGGTAGGCGTTCCGGAAGTAGCGCCAGTTGTTCGGGTCGACGCTGATGCCATAGCCGGCGCGGATGACTGTCGAACTGGTAAGCCGATACGCAGCGCCAACACGCGGCAAGAACTGACCGTACGCAACGTCTACGCCATCATCTTGCGGTACGTTGCCGTATCCACCGATATACACATTGCCGTCTGCGGGATTGAGCCACCGCAGGCCTTTGCCATTGTCGCTGTAACCGAACGGGAAATACTCCCAACGGACGCCAAGATTCAGGGTGAGCTTAGAGGCCACCTGCCACTGGTCACGCGCGTACCCGGCCCACTGGTTCCAGCGCAGAGCAACAGGATTGAAGAGTAGATAGGCTTTGCCCGTCTGGCTCGGCAGACCAAGCAGGAAGTCGGCAAAGGAGTTGAAATAGGTTGGGGTCGTTCCAGGCAGAGAGGTAACATCTCCGTTGAACAGGAAGGAGCCACGTGCCGTCTGGAAGCTGCCACCCTGCGGCTGGAAATGGTTAAGTTGTGTGTGGTTCCACTCGAGGCCGCCGCGGAAGTTGTGCTTTCCGTGCATCCAGCTCAGGTTTGCGCCACTCACGAACTGGTTGTCGCGGAACAGGTACGGGTTGCCGGTATTCGGGTTTCCGAGATTCAAGCTTGCTGCGGCGGAATTGATCTGGAACGCAGGAAAGCCGTTGTACAGGTAGTTGCTGGCCGGTACGCCGGCCCCGTTTGTCCCCGGGATCTTCAGCAGGTCGAGCCCCTTGGGCGAGCCCAGATCGAATGTCGCCCCCAGTCGTTGGCGAGTGTAGCCAAAGTTCCAATCGAACAGCAAATTCCGAGTGAAGGTATAAGTAGCGCCGAGCCCGACGCTCTGGATCAGCCCCGGTGCGTTGCCAAGTTGTCCGCCATTCGTCGCGTCGCCCCCGGCGTCTCCCAGCAGGGGCGGATCGAACACGAGAATCCTCGAAAAGCTGTAGCGCGCGAACACCATGGACTTTTGCGTCGGAACGTAGTTGACCTTGATGTCGGCATTGTCGCGGTTGAATAGCGCCGTTCCGCTCCCCAAAAAATTATTCAGACCGTTCTGATCAGGGGCGACCTCCTGCGCGACCGAAGGTTGCAGCAGTTGGATTAGTGCCGCGGCGGCGGGGTCGATTCGGTTCGGACAGATCACGTTCAGCACCCCGTTGCAGGAGATCTGCTGTTTTCCGGCGCCATGCGCATCGCCCGTGGCTGGATCGTAGATGATGGGATTTCCGGGGAGATTGCGGAAATCGCCGGTAACCGTCTGCGTAGTGGGCAAGGTCCGGATATCCGGTCCGGCCTTCCCCCGCTGGGTGGTGCGCTCGTAGTCTACAAAGAAGAATAGCTTGTCCTTCTTGATCGGACCGCCGAACGTGCCGCCAAACTGGTTCTGGTTGTTTCTGTTCTTTTTCGCGCCGGGGGGTAAGAAGTAGTTGACCGCGGCGAAATTCTGGTCCGTGTGAAACCAGTCGGCGCTGCCGTGGAACTGGTTCGTGCCCGACTTGATCTGGACATTGACGGAGGCGCCTCCAGCCATACCTTGCTCCGCGTCAAATGAGTTAGTTACCACGTTGACTTCTTCAATGGCATAGGACGGCGGAACATAGGCTACGTTGGCGGGCAGCCACGGGTAGGCATCCTGAACGCCGTCAATTCGCGTGTTGACTGTCTGATTGGATTGCCCGTTTACGTTTGTGTTCATCGCTCGCTCGGGATTTCCCGCCAGGGAGTTGGTCTCCGAGGTTAGTCCGGCGCCGGGAATGAGCTGGAGTAGCGACTGGAAGTTTCGTCCTTGGCTGCCCGCCGAGGGAAGTTCGTCGACCTCACGGCTTGTCAAGTCGCTATGTACGTCGGCCTTGTCGGTCTGCAGAAGCGGGGCTTCCGCGGTCACGGTCACGTTTTGGCTAGCCGCAGCGATCTTGAGCCGCGCGTCCACGCGGGCGACTTCATTCGCCTCAACGCGCACGCTTTGCGTCACCTGCGTCTCGAAACCCGTGGCCGAGATGCTCACTTTGTAAATGCCGGGAAGAAGCGCGCTGAAGCGGTAAATGCCATTCACATCCGCCACGCTCTCCTGCGTTACTCCTTTAGCTACATCTAACGCCTCCGCCTTCGCTCCGCTTACCGCCGCTCCGCTCGGATCGGTGACCGTACCGGTCAAAGATCCGTAGAGCACCTGCGCCCTGGTGGCGCCGGGACAGAGCAACAGACTCAGGAGCGACGCTACGCAAACTGCCGTTCCCAGCCGCCGCTTGTCATGAAGACGATCCACACCGCGGACGAGAGATTGTTTCGACATACCCCCTCCACCCCATTGAAATAATTCAATGCAAAGCGCGTCGCGCTCGATTGATCTTGGCGAAAAAATTTGCCACCCACGAGCGGCCCCGGAATCTTGCCTTCGTTTCCTTTCCCGAGAGTCCTATACGCCTGGGGTTAGCGGCTGTCAACAGAAATATATTGCAAATATATGTGCTGATTCGAGGCTCTAGCGGAACCGAGCACCATGGCTCCAACTTCCCTTGCGTTTCGACAAACCAAGAGAAGAGTTTAAGTTTGCATGGTCAGAGCGTTTGGGAAACGGCAAGCTGCCACGGGATCTGCAGAATGTTGTTAGTTACGATGTTTGCGGGGCCCGGAGGTGGTCCCGCTTTCAATCGATATTGGCTTTGCATTAGAGCGCTTCCCTAAGCGTTCGGCTTCGGCGAAGTCCCGGCCCGCCAATCCAACCAGTATGGTCTGCGCCTGTTGAATGTCGTGGATAACCGCCTGCCGCGCCGCCGCTCTATCTCCTTGGCGAATGGCCTCGACAATGGGCTGGTGCAGGCTCTCTAGGCTCATCTCCTCATGTTGCATCCCAATGGAACGGGCCACGCTATACGCGAGCCGCCTGGTTCGCTCCAGGACGCTTTTTTCCAGCCGCATCAACTCCCGGTTATGAGCCATGCCGGCTAGGCACAGATGGAAATTGGTATTGATTTCGGCACGGTCATAGTCTCCCTGCTGTGAGAAACCGGGAGGCGAGCTCTGGTCGGCAAGATGCGCTAGTTCGTCGATCTCCCGCACATTTGCCCGGCTGGCTGCAAGCTCGGCAATGGCGCCCTCAACAAGGACGCGCAGCTCAAACAGGTCGCGGACTTCGTGCAGACTCATTTCCGGCACGAGATAGCCGCGGCGGGGCACGACTTCCAGCAGATGCTCATGGTGCAAGCGATTGCAGGCTTCCCGGAAAGGGGTGCGCCCGATGTGATACCTCTTCATGATCTCTTTTTCAGAGAGGAAGACGCCCTCTTCGATCTCGCCTCGCACAATCCCATCCTTGATGCAAACGTAAGCCTTTTCTGTCAACGTATGTTTGGAAGCCAAGGCCTTCATGGTTCTGCTCATTATCTCTTTCCGGATTGTTGCGGATACTTGCTCTTCGAATATTCACGAAATATATCACATTCGCAGGGACTTGCCGTACCGTCCGTGCTCATCTATGCAGCTGAAAATACTCGAGACCGGCTAGCTGTCATGGCCAACGCCGCGGGTTCGATTCCCGCCACCCCGCCGTATTTTCCAGCGCAAAAATACTCGGATTTCCAGCTCTTCAAAAGACGTGCCAGCTTCGGGAGAGTCGAGCAGGGAGTCAGGAAACCCGATGTTTTCAAAGCCAGCTTACTCGGATGCGCCGCAATGCATACAAAGGAGGGCCTCATGAATCTAATAAAGGATGAAAACACGAGCGGGCTTGGTAGTGTTTATCGCGGCGGTGCAGGCAGTTCTCTCTCTTACGCACTTGGTTTTGTATGAGACGTGGACGTTTTCGATTTCGGCCAATGGCGTCACAGGTGCGCTGTGGCTGAAAATCGTTCTCGGGATCTTGTCCGTTAGCTTTCTGATCGCATCGCTCCTAGCCTGGCGATACACGGGAGCGGCGGTGCAAACGATCTACAAAGTGGCTGCCGTGTGGCTTGGCCTCCTCAGTTTTCTTTTTGGAGCTGCGGTTATCTCATGGATTGCGCTTGGAGTTACATGGGCGGCCGGACTGCACGCCAACTTTCATTTGATGGTAGAAGTGTTGTTTGGCGCTGCTGCGGCAGCGGGCATCTATGGCGTGTTTAATGCAAGCTGGACGCGCATCACGCGAACGACTGTCCGGCTTGCGAACTTGCCGGAAGCATGGCGAGGACGAAAAGCAGCCCTCATCAGCGACCTGCACCTGGGGCACGTGCGGAACGGCAGCTTTCTGCGGCGGATCGTGGCAGAAGTTCTGAACGAAAAGCCCGACGCGGTTTTTATCGCAGGCGATTTGTATGACGGCACGGCGATTGATGCCAAGCGGGCGGCGGAGCCACTTAGCCAATTGACGGCACCGCACGGTGTCTACTTCGTGGCGGGAAATCACGAACAGTTCGGTGACGATAGCAAGTATCTGCACGCGGTGGAGTCCGCTGGTGTGCGCGTGCTGCGCAACGAAAAGGTGGAAGCTGACGGCTTGCAGATCATCGGCGTGCCTTATCGGCATGCCTCGCGTATCGCGCATTTTGCCTCAGTGCTCAAGGGCATTGGCTTGGACCGCAGGCGGGCCAGCATCCTGCTGACGCATGCGCCAGATCATCCGCAAGTGGCGGAACAAGCAGGAGTTTCACTGCAGCTTTCCGGCCACACTCATGTGGGACAGTTCATCCCGTGGAGCTGGATGGCGCGGCGGATCTATCACCAGTTTGTGTATGGGTTGAGCAGGATCGGCAGGATGCAGGTATTCACCTCGAGCGGGGCAGGGACCTGGGGACCGCCGCTGCGGTTAGGGTCGAATCCAGAGATCGTAATCCTGCAGTTCGAGTGAGACGTGCTCACATACACCGGTTGATAAGGCAACCGGGCGCCGCTCGGGTGCGCACGGAGTACAAGCGGTAAAAGCGGACACGGGCCTCTCCTCCAGCCTATGCGCGGACGCACGTTCCACGAAAACGGCGACGTGACGGCAGACTCGCCGGGCGGTTTCTGGACCGATACAACGCTACAGGCCAGCCATTCCCGCGACATAGTGGTATAAAGCTCCAAGGCCATGGCGGAACACCCGCAGAATCAGGATGTACAGCCCGAGGCTAGCGGCGCGTCCCAGATCCACCCAAACGAGAACACCCCAGGACGGACGGCGTGGCGTCCATTGCGCGTGCCGATGTTCCGGAATTTATTGCTCGCCGACTTGATGTCCGACATAGGCACGTTCATGCAGGGTGTGGGCGCTGCGTGGTTGATGGTGTCGCAGGGAGCAGGGCCTCTGCTGGTAGCTCTGACGCAAACGGCGTCGGCCCTGCCGTTCTTTGTGTTGGCGCTGCCTGCAGGGGCGCTCGGCGATATCTTCGACCGGCGCAAGCTGATCTTAGCCACTGAGGTGTGGATGTTGTCGGTGGCTACGGCGCTCGCGGTTTTGACGCTGCTCGGTTGGATTACGCCGTGGATGCTACTGCTGCTGACGCTGGCACTTGCGATTGGCGACGCACTGGAAGCTCCGACATGGCGCGCGGTCCTGCCTGAAGTCGTTCCGCAAGAGGACTTGTTGCCTGCCTTGGCGCTGAGTGGCATCGAGTTCAATCTAGCGCGCGCGATGGGGCCTGCTTTAGGAGGGTTCCTGATTGCCGTGGCAGGCGTAGCCGCGGCGTTTGCATTGAACGCGCTATCGTTTCTGGGCGTGCTCTGGGTGATTGCCCGATGGAAGCGGCCCACGCGACACAGCGGCTTGCCTCGAGAGACGCTGAGCGGTGCGACTCGCGCGGCGATTCGTTACACAAGAAACGCCCCTGAGATGCTGACGGTTCTCGGCCGAATCGCTTCGATCATGTTTTTCGCGAGCGCTTTTTGGGCACTGCTGCCTACGGTTGCACACGCGCTTCGCGGCAGCTCGACGCTTTACGGAGCGCTTCTGACGGTGTTCGGCGGTGGCGCGGTGCTTGGGGCAGTGGCACTGCAGCGAGTCCGATCGTTCCTTTCGGCGGAGGCCACGCTAGCCATTGGCACTACGCTGTTCGCCGGTGCATTGTGGGCAACGACGACGTTCACGTCAATCGTGCCGCTGTCCTTCGCCATTGCGTTTGGGGGCGCAGCTTGGACCGTCGTGATGTCCCTGATGACCGCGGTAATGCAGAGCGTTGCGCCCGATTGGGTCCGCGCGAGGGCGCTAGCTGTTTTCCTGCTTGTGTACATGGGTTCGTGGGCTGCCGGCAGCGCTTTCTGGGGATATGCCGCCAGCCATCGAGGCACGCACTTTTCCCTGTTGGCAGCGGCCATCGGCACAGCGGTGTCTCCGGTGTTGATTCTGATTTCGCGGGTGCCCGACGCAGCGGCAGACCTTACGACCTGGGACCACTGGAGAAAGCCGACACTGGTGCAGGCGGCCGACCCCGATCAGGGGCCGGTGCTGGTTACCGTGGAATATGACGTTGAAGCCAAGAATGTGGACGAGTTCTTGGCAGCGCTTGAGAAGTTCTCGCGGGTGCGGCGGCGGGACGGCGCGTCGCGTTGGGCCGTTTATTACGATACCGAAGATCCGACCCACTATGTCGAAACGTTTATTGTCGATTCGTGGGGAGAACACTTGCGGCAGCACACGCGATTAACCCAAGCCGATCGAGAAATAGAGGAACGCGTGCATCGGCTTGCCGCAAAGCCAACCAAAGTAAGGCATTTCATTTACGCCCGGCGTAAGAACCGCAGATAGAAGCCCAGAAAGGGAGGATTCGAGTATCACATCATCGCAGTCGCTCTGGCGTCTTGGATAGTGTTGTAGAAGAAAGCGGACAAACCGAAGCGCGTAAGGGTTCGCTAAAGACCGAAGACGCGAACGTATCCCGAGGATGACAGGTGAAAGCAGCTCAAATATTGCAAGTCGGTCCGCCGAGCGCAATTACAATCGACTCACCCGAGAGAGTAGACGAGCCCTACAGCTGGAAAGTTTTGGCCGCCGTTCATTCGATTAGGGCGCGTGGTTGACTCATAGATCCCGCGGCATCTAGACTCCCAAAAAAACCAACCCTACGCTAGGGCAAGACCGAAGCTGCGTTGCGCTGAAAATCAGCGAGCCGCAGGTTGTCGATCTCAAAGTTGCGTTGAATGTAAGCAAGCGGTTCGACCGTAACGACGCTTGCTTCTGATGGCGCCACGCGAGGGATTGAGAAGGTAAAGTCCTCGCTTACCGGGATGATTCCGGGTTCAGCTGGGAACGGAGAATAAGAGATTGGTCGAGGCTGTGGAGAAATCCACACGTTCTCGGCCCCTTCCACGGTGGATTGTATGAACCTATAGGAGACCAGCACGGGCGGAAATCGAAACGCAGAACGGCAACCGAGAAAATAGCTCCGTGGGTTGGCTCCGCCGCTTGCAGCACACACACCCACGTGTGGCACGGGAACAGGCTGGTCTCCAATAGGAACGCGAGCCGTTTGCCGGTTGCCGAATAGCGTTAAATACAGTGACCCGCGAACCCTAATCGGCTCGTCTTTGACCTTCCTGTAAAAGGCGCCATCCACGGTAACCGGCAGTGAAAACTCTTGGCCCATGTCGCTCGGATAGCTCATCAGAACTTGGCTGGTCTGCCACTTGGCCCCATCTGGCGCTTCGAGTTGTAGGGAGAATCCTTCCGGTTTGGCACTCATATCCCTAGGAAGCGAAGTAACGCTGAGTGGGAGCTCAACACGAACGCGGTCGCCCCGTTCCAATACGGCCCGAATCAGCCAACTGCGGCTCGATTCGAAATCGACGTAGGCCAAGCTTTGCTCCGCGCTTTCCTTCGAGAACCAGGATTGAATCTTGAAAGCTGCGGACCAGGGAATCAGCGTGGCCCCCAGAACCGCAAGCATTGCCGAGGCGACGGCCAAAAAGCGAGCGGCGGGGGTTCTCCGCGTTGCGTATTGCCAGACAAGAATTGCCGGCGCGGCGACGCTTAGAACCAGAAACACATAATAAGTCCTGATCCATTCAGACCCGCCCCAGAAGCCACCGAGAACTACCTCTGGTACGACGATGGCAACAGCTAGTGCGATCACGCAGGGCGCCAAGATTGCAAGTATCAACTGGACAAATCCGCCCGTCAGCGCAGACAACGCAGCGATCGGCAGGACGAAGACTATCGCAAGCAGGACTTGGCTCCAGAGTAGGCCTGGCAATGCGTCCCCCAGCGGACGCAATCCGTTAGCGCGCAGGATGGCGATGTCAGCCAAGAACATCGGTAGATTTACAAAGGCAAGGATAAAGAGCACCTTCGCACCGAGCAGACTCTTCCATGAGTAGGGCCGGGTGATCCAGAACTGTCTGTCCCCCAGCAGGGTTTCGCCGTGAATTGCGCGCGCAATAAGCGTCCACCAAGATAACGGCAGCAGGATAAGTACCATCGTCCAAGCGGCAGTTCGGTTCGTGGCCGGGTCCGCTAGCCATAAGGCGCGACGCGCGCCCGTGAAGCTAAATGCCGCAGCCACCGTAATCGTCACTGCGATTTCGAGCCAAAGGTGACGAACGTCTTTCTTGAAAATATGCAGTGCTTGTCGCATTTTTCTTATCCTGCCTTTCGGCCAGCCTTTGCCAGAGTTACGAAAATGGCCCGGAGAGGCATGGGATTAACCGAGATTTGATGAGTTTTCCCGAACAAGCGGTGAACTTCGGCAACCGTTCGTTCCTCATCAAACTGTGAATCAACAAAGCGGACTACGGCCGCCGACTGTTCCGCGTTCAACCACGCCCCGGGCAACGATATCGGCGATGGTGAGGGACTCGCAAGAGTAACCTCGATCTCGCGAAACCGCTCCGCCATTGACCTCATCTCTTCGGAGAACTGCAGGTGCCCATGGTCGAGGTACCCGATGTGACTCGCGAAGCTCTCGACATCCGAGAGATCATGGGATGAGATTAATATTGTCGCCCCCTCCGCACATTCCAATACGCCCCCAATCAACTCGTCGCGTACCAGCGCATCGAGACCGGTAAAGGGTTCGTCGAGGACAATTAGTCTTGGTCGGTAAGCTAGCGAAGAGGCTAAAGCCGCCTTCATCCGCATTCCCTGGGACAAATTCCTGATCTTGCGGTCGTGCGGAAGTTCAAATTGCTGCAGTAGTTCCGCAGCCCGCGCGGTGTCCCAATGCGGATAGAATGGCTTTAGATAGTTCATGAAGTATTCCACGGTCATCCACTCTGGCATCTGCTGGTTCTCCGAGACATAGCCGATTTCGGTGAAATCTCCCGGGCAAAGCTTTCGCGAGTCATGACCAAATACCTGTGCCACGCCCTCACTTGCCTGGCAGGCGTTCATAAGGATTTTGATCGTCGTGGTCTTACCTGCCCCGTTGGGACCGACAAAGGCATACACACTATGTTCGGGCACGACCATGTTCAGGTGGTCGAGGGCCACTGTCTTTCGGAACCGTTTCGAGAGATCAATCGTTCGCAGCATGTCGGTCATTTCTTGCCCCCATCCAAACGCTTCCAAAGCCGAGCGACCGCGGAAGTCACATCATCCAAAGTCAGACCCAATCGCTTGGCCTCGACGATCAGTTGCTCGAGTTCTTTATCGAGCAGGTTGCTACGGTCGGCAGCCGTCGAGTAGGTGCGCTTCGACACGACTGTGCCAATCCCGGAATGAACCTCCAGCACACCTTCCGCCACTAGCTGTGTAACCACTTTGTGAGCTGTATTCGGATTGATTTTAAAAGTCTTACTGAGTTCCCGCACCGAGGGGAACGAGTCACCCGCGCGCAATTGGCCTGAGACCACAGCCTTCTTCGCGGCATACACAACCTGCTCGTAAAGTGAAATGCCTGGCTCGAAGGACACCTGGAAAGGAATCACTGGTGTCTTATAACAGCTAGTACACTTCATTGGCAAGCAATCTGATGTGCGGAGCCGGAAGGCTACCGACGTGGAAGCCAAATATCCACAGAGGACCCTAGTAGTTGGAACAATTGCACGCCCATCCGGAAATCATGCAAGGGGATATAGGGATAAAAGAGGCCCTACAAGGGGCAATGTTGCTCCCATGTGGTTGCCAAGCGCGCCGCCAAAGAGGGTGCTTTGCTATCCGTCGCCTGTGCATCGGGCCATTTGTGCTAGCCTTGTGCCGGTTTTGACAGCCGACTTCGGGATTCTGGCGGTCGCCTTCACTGACTGGCCGGCAATTCCCTGCGTTTCGAATCACACGAGGCGAACCATGAGGAAGCACAGTCACAGCCGCAGAGAATTCATGGGGCTGGCGGGGGCCGCCGGCATCGCCGGTGCTCTTGGCTGGCCACTGCCAGCTGGCGATCTCGAGGGCCGAGACGCCGATCTGGTGGTCTTTAACGCCAAGGTGTATACCGTCGATTCGCGTGTGCCGAAGGCCGAGGCGTTTGCGGTCAAAGCGGGGCATTTCGCGGCGGTTGGAACAACCGAAGATATGAAAACGTTCATCGGCAAAGGCACCCAGACGCTCGACGCCAAGGGGATGACCGTTGTCCCTGGGTTCATCGACTGCCACAATCATGCGCCAGGCAATGTATTGCTCTATGAGGTTCTCGTCGGCAACCCTTACGTGGTCGAGTTTGTGACTATCGCCAGTATCATTGACAAACTCCGCCCGAAGGCCCGAGAGACTTCAGCAGGCACCTGGGTCGAGGGATATTTCTTCGACGACACCAAGGTGAAAGACAATCGAGAGCTCAATGTCCACGACCTTGATCAAGTGTCAAAGGATCACCCCGTTGCAGTACACCATCGTGGCGGACATACTTCGTTCTACAACAGCAAAGCTCTTGAATTGGCAGGCGTGCACAAGGATACCCCGAATCCTCCGGGCGGAACTTTTGATCGTGACGCGAGCGGCGAACTCAATGGCCGAGTTACGGATCGCGCGCGCAGCGTGTTCAACAAAGTCGCCGAACGACCCACTCTTAGTGCAGAACAGAAGGCGCAGCGGGACCGTGACGGGCTGGCTTATATCTCCAAACAATTTGTCCGCTATGGCCTTACGAGCGTGCACCACGAAGGCGGTGATCTCTCCGCCTTGCAACAGGTTCGGGCTCGGGGAGAGCTTCAGCATCGTGTGAGCTATGAGGCGACCGGCGCTGTCCTCGAGTCCATGCTCGCCGGAGGCATCATGACCGGCTTTGGAGATGAGTGGATCCGCTTGGGCGCCACTTCCGAGCACACCGCCGACGGATCATTTTCCGAGCGCACCATGGCACTGACCAAGCCGTATCCCGGCATCGAGCCGCCCTACCAAGGCAACATCACGGAAACGCAGGAGGACCTAAACGCCTGGATCGAGCGGGTGCATCGGGCGGGCATTCAGGTCAATTGCCACGCCAATGGCGACGTCGCAATTGACATGGTCCTCACCGCCTTCGAGCGCGCGCACCGGCTATTCCCAAGAGACGACGCGCGCCCCAAAATCACGCATTGTACATTGATTAATGATGACCTGCTGCGACGCATCAAGGCCGGCGGCGTGGTACCCGCGGTGTTTACATCCTACGCGTACTACAACACCGATAAGTTTCATTTTTACGGCGAAGAGCTCATGAAGCGCTGCATGGCATTTCGAAGCTTTCTCGATGCCGGTGTTCCGGCTGCCGCGGGCTCCGACTTCAGCCCTGGGCCTTTTGATCCGCGTATGGGAATACAAGGGATGGTGACGCGCACTGGGTGGAACAGGCAGACTTGGGGCGCTAACCAGCGGATCAGCGTCGACGAGGCGCTGCGCGTCAACACCATCAACGGCGCCTACAACTCGCACGAGGAAACGATCAAGGGATCGATTACCCCCGGGAAGTTGGCAGACTTTGTGGTCCTCGCTGACGATCTTCACACCGTGGCCCAAGATAAAATCAAGGACATCGAAATCGTTCGCACCGTTGTGGGCGGCCGAACAGTTTATTCTTATTCTGCGTGAGATATCCAAGCCCATCCCTTCATGGCTTCCACAAGTAACCGAGTGAAAATACGGCACAAAGTTCAGCCAGAGCCAGGGCTCACAAAAGCTGGGACCGGCTGCGTTCTTTGCGTCTGTAGAGATTCACCTTGTCGCTTGTTGCATGTTCTATCGATTGGTAACATCGGAGCACTTCGCATAGGCGAGCAATTCAGGTCAAGGCCATGCCGCCAAAATCCCGGCGAGAATTCGACGAAGAAAAAAAGACCTCACGGGGTGGCGATAGACAACTACTCCGGTTTCTGACCGTCGGACAGACGGCGCGCATCCTCGGCATCAGCCCTTCGACTCTTCGACTTTGGGAGAGCGTTGGGCTTGTCACTCCCGCACGCAGCTCAGGGAAATTTCGCTTGTACACCCCCGAACTGCTGGAGGTGTTGAAGCGGATCAAGTATCTTCATGACGTTAAGCGGCTGAATGTCCCCGGAATCAAAGAAGCCATGG
>Ga0126381_100005998_pt1 | contig 13428 bp, 11 predicted proteins | sample PanSoiMetPlot_28_FD_96465 | JGI IMG/M metagenome (GOLD analysis project Ga0126381, IMG submission 96465) | Tropical forest soil microbial communities from Panama - MetaG Plot_28 | ecosystem: Environmental > Terrestrial > Soil > Tropical forest > Bulk soil | place: Panama | collected 2016-02-17
CCGTAAAGATAGCCCTTTCCGCGCGCATTTCGCCCTTGACTGGCAGGTCCCCCACCTGTTTCTTGCTCTCGGTATCCTGAGCAAATCCGGAAATGTCGAACATGGGTGTGAAGGTGAATGCCACCGAAAATGCTTTGGTCTCCCAAACGTTCCATGGGGTATCCTTTTTCTGCTGCTCTTGAGGATTGCCAGCATTGAGACTCGTGTCAGGAACTTGGGCGCCAAACTCATCCTGAGCCCATATGAGAGCAGGAAAGATGAAAAGAGCGGTCGGAAGCCATCGAGGACGGGACATTCTAGCTGGCTCGCTTGATCGGAATGAGGGCGTAGAGCCGTGTTTTGTCGGACGTCCGTGGGACTTAACGGACGAAGAAACTACTTCTGTTCCGCACCGCAGCAAGCGAGGCTGACTGGGAGGTCGTAATATTGCGCCAAGGTAACTCCTTGGCCACCCGGCCCTAAAAACAAAAAAGGGGTGCAGCCTCGGCAAAACCGGACGCCCCCCTATATAGGATCGAAAACTACTTCTTCAACGACGCTATGTAGGCAGCAACGTTGTCGAGCGCGGCTCCTGAGACCGAAGCCATGGGCTTCATCTTACCCTTGCCTTTTTCGATGGCGGCTTTGGTTTCAGCTTCCGACGTACCGGCGATCGAACTTTTGTCCATCGCTCCGCCGGCGCCGGCAACTCCGTGGCACCCTTTGCATTTCGAGTTATAGACAGCTTCACCGGCTTTGGCATCGCCCGCCGCGAAAGCCGCTGTAACTGGGAGCGCGAGAAGAATCAAGGCAACTGCAAAACGTTTCATAAGACTAAAAATCGTCCTTTCCTGTTGGTTTAGCTATGCCGCACGGTTGATATCAGTTTCTCACTTAAGCGGCGCATCGCCTGACTCCGCGAGTTCGGCGAATCAATAGATGACCGTAACCCGCCGGTTGGCGCACAACGAATTATAACAGGAAGCCATGGCGCTAACTCCTCTGTTTAGGGAATTTAATCGGACCTCAATGCTTCTTAGGTATCGGGTGTTTCTGATTCGGAAAAACCCTTGCTTTCAATTGACTAAGGGTCCTAAATTGGTGTTTTACGACGTAGCGTTAGGAGTAACACAATGCTCAAGTACATAGTGCCGTCATTTGTCGTGATCGCGGGCATCGCGGTCTTCTCTATTTCGTCCTATGCCAAACCGGAATACGTGAAGACGACCAAGAAAAATTGCGCCTACTGCCATGTAGATGCCAAGAAAACCCCGAAGGATCTTACCGATGCAGGGAAGTTCTACCAGAAGAATAAAACCCTCGACGGGTACGTCGAGAAGAAGTAAGGTTTCAGTCGGAATTCGTTAAAGACAAGGCCGGCCATGCCCAAGAATCTCAAATCCCATAGCGTACCGGCCTTGGCAATCGGGCTCGTTCTGCTGTTCCTGGCAGCGCTTCCCAGCCGGGCCGAAGATACATGTACCAGTTGCCACGAGCAGGGGGCGAAACTCGCCAAGAGCGCCCACGCATCTCTCACCTGTTCTTCCTGCCACGTTAAGCACGAGGAATATCCCCACCCCACCAATATCCCGAAGCCAGTCTGTACCTCTTGCCATACCCAGCAGGGCGCCGACTATGCCGTTTCCGTCCATGGCCAGGCCGCGAAAAAAGGTGGCGCAGCTCCCGATTGCTCGCTTTGTCACAGCAGCGCGCACGAGGTCGCCTATACCAAGCTCGTCGGTTTCCGTGAAACCGTGATCGATACCTGCGCCATGTGCCATTCCGATGTCGTGGAACAGTATAAGAAGAGTGTCCACGGAAAGGCTCTCGCCAACGGCATTACCCAGGCGCCACTCTGCACCGATTGCCACGGTGAGCATAAGATTCTCTCTCATTCGAACCAGGAGTCCAGCGTCTCCGCGAACCACATTCGTGACACCTGCGGCGGCTGCCACGGCAACGTGAAGCTCTCATCGAAGTTCGGTCTTCCTTCCGACCGTCTGGTGAGCTTCGACGCGTCCTTCCACGGACTCGCGGCCAAAACAGGCAATGAGACGGTCGCCAACTGCGCCAGTTGTCACGGCTTCCACAACATCCTGGCGTCTAGCGATCCGCAATCGAGCACGAATCGTAAGAACCTCGCGAAGACCTGCGGCAAGTGCCATGAGGGCGCGGGCGAACGGTTTGCCATCACACCGGTCCATGTCATTGAAGGACCGAGCGAAGCGCTCCCGGTGAAATGGGTCCGTGAGTTTTATCTGCTGGTGATTCCGTTCACGATCGGGCTGATGTTTCTTCACAACGGTGGCGATTGGGTCCGCAAGTTGATCCAATTGCGAGCCGTCGGTCGCCTGCGCCCAACGCCGGCCAAAGTCGTCCGCCTCCACCGCGAGCTTCGGATGCTCCCGTTTGAGCGCGTTCAGCACGCGCTGCTGGTCATTTCCTTTATATCGCTCGTCTGGACCGGTTTCGCCCTGAAATATCCGAATCAGTGGTGGGGTGTGCCGCTGGTCATGTGGGAAGGCCGTTTCCCCATGCGCGGCATCGCACATCGCGTGGCTGCGGTGGTCTTCGTCGTTGTGTCGGTCATGCATCTGGTGTCCCTCATCGTCAACCGTGGTTTGCGCGACCATTGGAAGGAGATGTGACCGAAACTCTCCGACCTGACAGAGGCCGCGGCCTACTTTTCTTACAACATCGGAATTCGCCAGGTAAAGCCGTATCGCTCCGCGCACAGTTATATCGAAAAGGCCGAATACTGGGCCGTGGTTTGGGGCGCGATCGTTATGGCCGTCAGTGGCATCATGCTTTGGGCCAACAACCTGATGCTCCGCCTGTTGCCGAAAGTGTGGCTGGATGTCGCGACTTCCGTTCACTTCTATGAAGCGGTCCTCGCGTCTCTCGCCATCGTCGTCTGGCACTTCTACGGAGTCATCTTCGATCCCGAAGTCTATCCGCTCGATACTGCCTTCCTGACGGGTGTTAGCGTAAAGGAGCACGAGCACAAACCGGAAGTAAAAGAGCAATAGAAGTAAAAGAGCCGTACACGAACAGGAACTAAAACAGCATCAAAGGAGCAAGAACAGGAGCATGAACAACTCCCAGAGCTCGTTCTGGCGTGGACCCTTGTCCCCTCTGGTTCACCTGGCCAACAACTGGATTAGCCTGATCGGTGTCATTCTGGTTACGACTGCATCGGTCTTTTGGCTTTTCCTCCTGCCGACCACCTTGAAGGGCGTCGCCGCGACTCCCTATATCGGCATCCTGTCGTATATGGGATTGCCGAGTGTCTTTTTCTTCGGACTCTTTCTGATTCCCCTCGGTATCTTCATCCAAAATCGCAAAGAGAAAACATCGGGCCTCTACCCGGCCAGTTTCCCGCCGCTCAATTGGGCAAACCGCGACCTTCGCCGGCTGGTCATGTTCCTGGCGGTCACCACGATGGTGAATATCGTTATCGCGAGCCAGGCTACCTACGCCGCAATCAGCTACATGGATTCCGTCCAGTTTTGCGGCAAAACCTGCCACACCGTGATGCAGCCCGAATACGAGGCCTACCAGAACTCGCCCCACTCCCGCGTTGAGTGCGTGGAATGCCACATCGGCGCGGGCGCGACCTGGTTCGTTCGCAGCAAATTGTCCGGCGTTGGCCAGGTTTTTGCGGTCGCTCTCAATAATTATCCCCGTCCGATTCCGAGCCCGGTCCGCAACCTGCGCCCGGCTCGTGAGACCTGCGAAACCTGCCACTGGCCCCAAAGGTTTAGCCAGGATAAACTGCGCATCTTCCCCAAATTCGCGGACGACCAGGCCAATACGCGCACGCTAACCGTCCTCATGGTCAAGGTGGGAGGCGGCAACAAAGGCATCGGCATCCACGGAACTCACCTCGGCCCCGGCATCACCATTCGCTACGGCCACGCCGATGAGGCCCGCCAGGACATTCCCTGGATCGAGTACAAGAACGCCAACGACGGCACGAGCACGGTCTACAAAGCGGCCAAAGCCAAAGCCGACGGCGCCGGCCTTACCATGCGCGAAATGGACTGTATGGACTGCCATAATCGTCCGGCCCACAGCTACCAGCTACCCGAACGCGCGGTCGATGAGGCGATGTACGCCCACCAGATCTCCGAAGCTCTGCCCTTTGCCAAGAAGAAGAGCGTGGAACTGCTCAAGGCGAATTACGCGACCCGCGAGGAAGCCGAAGCCAAGATCCCGGCGGCCTTTGAGGCCTATTATCGCGACAGTTTCCCCGATGACTACGCCAAGCACCGCGGCGACGTTGTGTCAAGCGGCAAAACGGTTCTCGCCATTTACGACCGCAATATCTTCCCCGCCATGAATGTCGGTTGGGGCAGATACCCCCTGAATGTCGGCCATACCGATTTCCCCGGCTGTTTCCGCTGCCACGACGATTCCCATACCTCGAGCGGTGGAAAGTCGGTGACACAGGACTGCTCTGCCTGCCACAACACGCTGGCGGTTGAGGAACCGAATCCCAAGATCCTGACCGATTTGGGGATCGGGCAGTGACCGATACTGTCGAAGCAAAGGTGAAATTCCATACACGGATTGCGCGTTTTGACCCAACATAAAAAACTGCACGTTGGGTCAAATGGCTGAGCGCGGGCCAAAAGTGTATTTAGATTCAGTTACTTAAATGCGGCATTCGGACTGCTCCTCTCGTGGGTGCAATGAGGAGGTACTTCCTACGATGCTGCTAGTCCCGGCCGACGATCGGCGGACCCCTTACATTAACTCGGACGAGCGGGAATTCATTTCGGTTCGCCAAAAAGGTAGAACCGCGCCACCCGACTCAGGCTTCGAACTTCGTCACCTGCGATACTTCGTGGCTGTCGCCGAGGAACTCCACTTCGGACGCGCCGCCCGAGCGCTGCACATTTCGCAGCCGCCGCTGAGCCGGCAGATCCAGGATCTGGAGCGAAACGTAGGGACATTGCTCCTTAACCGCTCCGCGAAATCCGTCACCCTGACGGAGGCGGGCAAGGTATTTCTCGCGGAGAGCAAGCGCATACTGGCCCAGGTTTATCGTTCCGTGGAAGCCGTGCGCCGGGCGACGGCGGGAGAGACAGGCCGCCTCGAAGTCGGTTTTTCCGCCTTCTTCGATTTCTACCTTCTTCCCTCGCTCCGCCACATTCTGGCCCAGCGCTACCGGGAAGCCGAGATCACCTTCCACCGCCTGAGTACGGAAGAGCAGGTCCGCCTGCTTCGCACCGGAGCTTTGGATGTCGGCCTGGTCATGCTACCTGTTGAGAACGCCGATCAGATCAACATCGAGCAGCTTTTCCGCCTTCCCGCGGTAGCGCTTGTCTCCGAGAATCACGCCATTGCGTGCCGGAGTGAAATCTCGCTGCGGGATGTCCTGCACGAACGTATCATCGACGTGCGCGACGACTTTGCGCCTCGCGCCTACGATCACGTCGACCGCATTTCGCGGATGTGCGGAGTGCCGCTGCACGTCGACCGGCACGTTGCCAACCTGGAACGGCTGCTCGAGGAAGTAAGAGAGACGGGCGCGATGGCCATCCTGCCCTCGTGCGTCTGTCAGTTGGCCGGCTCGGGGTTCCATTGTGTGCCCATCGCCGAACGTGGCGCCGACTTCACCTTCGGAGTCGCGCACTACCGCGATCGCGACGGGCGACTGCTGAACCGGTTTCTCGAAGCCACGCGCGAAGTCAATCTCCACCGTCTCCGCGGTCCCGATTGCGACCCCTGCGGCACGCGCTACGAGAACTAAGGCAGCGAAAGACCGGTCCTTCACCGGGAGAGAAGAATACTAGTTACCGCTTGCTCACGCGCGCGGCTCAGTAGACTCGCGTTCATAGGATGGAAGTTAGCCGGGCACGGCTTTACTGCACTGTTAGAAAGATACCCGACTGCGTACTGACGCCTCCCACCGTCGCCTGGAGCGTTTGGTCGCCGCTTCCTGTTTGCGGCACTACTACATTCAGTTGGAACAACCCGGCTTCGACTATGCCTGCGTAAGCAACGGTGGCGGGCATTCCTCCGATACTGACCTGCGGGAGCATCACGCACGGCGCCGGACTCGCTACGATCTTTCCCGAAGGCACCGCCGGATTCGTCGGACCAAATCCCACACCGTACAAAGTCACCGTCTCGCCCGCTTTGGCCGGCCGGGTGGAAAAAGGAAACGCACCTGCCGGTCCGATATTGTCATAGCCTTGTCCGCTGTTGCCCGGACTGCCCGGCGTTCCGACGTTTGCCGCCGGATACTTGCTGCTGATCAGGCTGAACGCGGGCGCGTACTGCCCGAGATTCACGGTTGTTGACGCGCTGCCGCCGGGCGTCATCACCACCACGTTGACCGGCCCGGTGGTCGTATCGTCGGGCATCTGGAGATTGATCTGCGTCGGGCTGACGAACCAGAGATACGCCGGCTTCGAATCGATGGTCACACTGGTGCCGCCAAGCGAGGTCGGGAAATTGCCGTTCCACACCGTGGTGCAGCCCGTGAGATTCGTCCCATAGATCGACACCCAGGAACCGGTCTCGATGGTGGTTGCCGAACTCCCCGCCGGGACCACACCGCCGGCTGCGATGAAGGGAACCGGGGTCAGCATCGTGACGCTCGGAATTCCCGCGCTCGCGCCCGCCACGTAAACCTGGCCGCAGAGTCCCGGGGCAATTCCAGACGGACCGCTCAGCGTCGCGGCCGAGGCAATATTGCCGTCCGGCGTGATGATGCGGACGAGGCCATCGTTCATCTGAGTCACCAGGATGTCGCCGGATCCATCGACAGTCACGTGCCACGGACTGTCGATCCCGGCCTGAATCGCGAGACCGCCGTCGCCACCGCTGTTAGTTTGGCCGTTTCCTGCGATCGTACTGATGATGCCCGCAGTCGAGACCTTGCGAATGCGGTTCGCCCCGGTCTCGGCGATGTACAGGTTTCCTGCGGCGTCCACTGCTACGCCCAGCGGACCGGAAAGGCTCACGCCGGTCGCCTGGCCACCATCTCCTTGCCCCTGCCCTCCGCCGGCTACGGTGTTGATGGAGCCACCGGAGATCTTGCGGATCACGTTGGTCTGGCTGTTGACCTGGGCAAAGTAGATGTTGCCCGCCGGATCGAGCGCCAGTGCGTAGGGCAGGGAAAGATAGGCATTCGTCGCCGTGCCGAGATCGCCCAGGTCGCAGCACGGTGCCCCTCCGGCGATTGTCGAGATGAGGCCTTTGGTATTCACCATGCGGATACGCGAATTGCCGAACGCCGTGTCCGCAATATAGACGTCGCCTGCGGCATCGGCCACGATGGCCAAAGGCGAGAGCGCCGCATCCGTTGCTGTGACAAATTCACCCACAGCCGCTCCGCCGCCGGCAAACGTCGTTATCTTGCCGTCGGGGGTCATCTCGCGGATCAGGTTGCCTGCCAGGATATAGAGATTGCCCGCGCCATCGACCGTCACATCGTGGATGGGAATGCCGAGGGCGGCATTGATCGCCGCTCCGCCATCGCCTAACCCCGCGTAATAGTACGGGTTGGCGCCGCCCGCGGCTGTATTGGGGGTGTACCCATGCGACTGCCCCAGCGCCGCACCGACAGCGATAAAAGATAAAAATACCTGTTTCATAATCGTTTACTGGCCCGGCGCAAGCGTGTAGGTAATCTGGTCAACTGGCGCCCCGTTCGTGGTGCCGAGGAAACTAACGATCGTGAGCGTGTTCCCGATCTGGCTTACCCCAATCAGACTTCCGACTCGCCAGTAGGTAGATGCGGACGTGGAAATGCCATAACTCCACGCCGTGGATGTAATGCCGGCAGCCTTGATTTGCGCCGCATAAGGGTTGTTCGCAATCGGACCCACCCACCAACTCCCGGTGCCGGGATAGGTGGAAGTGTCAGATCCGGGAGCTGCAGTCAAAGTCCACTCTGTCGCGCCGCCATCCGTGACCCCCGGCCCCGATACTATAATCGCGGCTTTGCCGCCCAAAATGTTCGCGGGACCGACGTATTTGCCCGCCTTGAAATTTCCGGTCAATAGCGTCGGCGCGGCTGAGATCTGCGGGAAGCCGGTCGCAATCGACAGGTTTCCATTGGCATCGACATTGAATTGTAACGTGGCATTCAGATAAACCACCGCCCCCGTCGCAGTTACCACCGGTACCTGGGTGGCGGTGATGGTGTTGCCCGAACCCGTCAGGGTCGCCTGGTCGAACAACGCGTACGGCGGTTTTGGTGATTGCGCCAGTAATGCCACGGCGCCGAGCGGCATAAGAATTGTAGCCATATGGCGATGGAATATTTTCATTTGTCATCTCCTTTAGTACACGCAGCGTCCGGCGACTTGCGCACCGGGTTATCGATTGCTGCCGGTCAGCCAGTTCGTCGCGTGATTCGGTCGGTCCGCCTTCACTAGGAATTACGAAAACTCCCGGAGGAAACCTTCATGACCGCGCCACAAAAAGTTCTTGTTGACGAATCGGGCCGAATTGCGGAAGATCAACGCGCTCTTGATGATTTATTCAGCCTGACTTACGAAGAGCTGCGCCGGCTGGCCTCGCTGGTGCGGCGAAACTCCAACCGCGCCAGCATCAACTCCACCGCGCTCGTCCACGAGGTCTGGATTAAACTCAAGGACTCACCCCGCCTTGTTTTGACCAGCATCCCCCACTTCAAGGCGATTGCGGCTCGCGCCATGCGGCAGGTGCTGGTCGACGAGGCGCGGCGGAAAATCGCTCGAAAACGGGGCGGCGACGGCGACGCCAGTTTCGTGCCCCTCGATGAATCGAACGAGGGAACTGTCCGCTGCGACGCAGAGTTGGTGGCGCTCGACGAAGCGCTGAACGAACTCGCCCGAGTCAGCCCGCGTCAGGCCCACATGGTCGAGAGCCGCTTTTTCGGCGGCTTCAGCGTCGCCGAAACCGCGCAAGCTGTTGGTATGTCGGAATCGGCCGTAGAACGCGATTGGCGTGCGGCCAAAGCGTGGCTCGCCGGCCGCATTCGCCCTCGCTATCAATAAACCGGAGGTGGATCCATGGATAGCTGCCGTTGGGAACAGATTCAGACCCTCTTTCACGACGCGATCGAACGTCCGGAACACGAGCGGGAAGCGTTTCTGGAGTGCGCCTGCAACGCGGACCAGGAACTGATGGCCGAGGTCCGGCTGATGCTGCAGGCCGATGATCGCGGCACTTCTCCGCTCGACCGCGGCCTGCCGGATCTCGCCCATCAGATGCTCGCCGCATGTCTGGAGACTGACCCGGCAAGGGAGTTCGGAGCATACCGGCTCACGCGTCTCCTTGGTGAAGGAGGCATGGGCGTCGTCTGGCTCGCCGAACGCCGCGACGCGGGCAACCTCGTCGCGATCAAATTCCTCCCACATGCCGGATTGTCGCCCGCACGCCGTGATCGGTTCGGCCGTGAAATCAAGACTCTCGGCAAGCTCAAGCATCCGTATATCGCGCGCCTCTACGATGCCGGCGCGCTCGAAGACGGCACACCGTGGTTCGCCATGGAGTACGTCGAGGGCATTCCGCTCGGCGACTACCTCCGGCAAAGGCAACTTCCCGTCGAAGCGCGTTTGAAGCTCTTCCGCGCCATTTGCACCGCGGTGCAATACGCTCATGGCCAGGAGATCATCCATCGCGATTTGAAGCCATCGAATATTCTGGTCGAGTACGACGGTACCCCGCGCCTGCTCGATTTCGGCATTGCGCGGGAATTGCATCTGCCGGATGACTCTCCCGAACTCACGCGCCCCGCTCTCCGCTTCCTTTCACGCGACTACGCCGCGCCGGAGTGGGTTCGCGACGGCACTGTGGGCTTTCAGACGGATGTCTATTCCCTTGGAGTGATTCTCAACGAAATGGTGATACAACCGCGCCCGGCTGACCTCGACATCCTGTGCGCCAAGGCCATGCACCAGGATCCCGACGAACGCTACGCTTCCGTGGAGGCGCTGATCCGCGACGTCGATCACTACTTGAAAAACGAACCCCTCGACGCGCGGCCCGACAGTTGGACCTACAGCTTCGGGAAATTCGTCACCCGCAATCGCTGGACGGTAGCCGCGGCGTCAGTCACGTTCACATTCATCGCGGGGCTCTCGATCTTCTTTACACTGCGCCTGGCCGCTGAACGCGATCGCGCCAACCACGAAACCGCAATCGCCACCGCCACCAACCGCTTTCTGGCCGACGACCTCCTCGCCCGTACCGATCCTTTCCGCGGCGACAATGCTAGGGAGTCCTTCGTCAGTGTGGTCAAAGAGGCTTCGCCTCACATCGATCAGCAATTCCGCTCCGAACCATTGGTAGCCGCGCGGTTGCACCAAACCCTGGCCCGGTCGTTCGACAACCGCTCGGATTTTCCCCAAGCGCGCCGCGAATACGATCGTGCCGGTCAACTGTTTCTGCAAGCCGAAGGGCCGCTATCCGAGGATGCAATCATCATTCATCTCGCAAGGGCGCAGATGGAGGCGAGGAGCTACGAGAAAGGGGCTATGGCGCTGGCCAAGTCGTTGCTTGCCGGCGCCGGAAGTACCATCCCCAGGATCCGGAGCCCGAGCCCGGACGTTGAAATCTGGCTGTTGACAACTCGCGGCGTGATCGCGCTCGTCGCCAATGACGCCCGCTCCGCGAACCAAAACTTCGCTGCCGCGTTGAGCAAGGCTCAGTCCTCCTCCGTGGACGAAAACCGTCGCAGGCACATCAAACAGTGGCTGGCCTTCTCCTATATTCGTTTGGGGATGGGCGCCAAGGCCGAGACCCTATTTCGCGAACTGATCGACGAGTATTCACACGCCGCCGGGTCTGAAAGCCCCGACACCCTCAAAGCCCGCATCAATCTTGCCCAGTCGCTTTACGGGCAGGGGAAGTATACAGAAGCCATCGAAGAAGACAATCGGATCTATCCCGTCCTGGTTCGCAAATTGGGCGAAGACCACGAGACGACCCTGACGCTACTCGGATCCCGCGCCGCTTCGGAAGGCTCGCTCGGAATGTACGACGACGCCATCCGCGACGATCTGACCGTCTATCGCATCGCCGTGAAGAAACAGGGTCCGGTGTCCCTCTTTTCGATCGGCATGCTCTCAGACGCCGCGGTCTCACAGTGCCAGGCGGGGCGCTATGCAGAAGGCGAAGCGAATGCGCGCAAGGCTCATCAGGAAGCGATCCAGGCTTATGGTCCGCGTGCCGGACTCACCGGCGGCACATCCTACGCGCTCGCCATCTGTCTTATCGGCCGCAACCGGCTCGATGAAGCTTCCGAGCTTCTGAGCAGCATCGATATCCAAGCCACCATCCAGATGAGCGGCGACCCCCGTGTGGCAGCCAGCATTGCGCTCGCGCGGGGAGAGATCGCCGCGCGTCGAGGGAATTATGCGCTGGCCAAGCATTACGCCGATCTCGCTGCCCCGGACTTCGACCGCCCCGGCGCCGCACCCACCGACGTGCGCTCGCTCGCAAAACTCCGCAACGTTATTGAGGAGCACCGAGTCGCCAAATAGCATCTGGTTGCGCGGGATATTAGACACCGATTGCTGAGAAGCAGCAAAAGAATATTAGTTACCGCTTGCTGACGCGCGCGGCTCCGTAACAATGTGTTGCGGCGATGGCGAAACCTCCACAAGGTCGATTCTTTTACGCCTTCTAAGCAAGCGGTAATATGGGCCTGGTTTACACTGCGTAAGGGAGTGGAACGCTGTTGAGTGACCTGCTCTATTACGAAGATGCCGCGCGAGGTGATGCAAGACGGGAACCAACCTGCTGATGGTCCAGACACGTCCCACGACTTCTTAGCTATGCCGGAAATGCTTTCGCGCCGCGCGCTCCTGTTCACGACCGCCGCGCTTCCCCTGATCGCCGCCGCGCGAGACATCGACGTTACCGATTTCGGAGCAAAGGGTGACGGTTCCACCCTGAACACTAAGGCGCTGCAGTCCGCGATCGACGCCTGCGCAAAGCGAGGCGGCGGCATCGTGCGCATCCCGGCCGGCAGGTTCCTGAGCGGCACGTTGTTCCTCAAGAGCGGAGTCCATCTCGATCTCGACCCGGCGGCGGTGTTGCTGGGCAGCACCCGCCTCGGCGACTTTCCCGCAACGCCCGGCGGCTTCCGCAGCTATGCAGACAATTACACTGAGAAGAGCCTCATCTACGCGGAGGATGCCGAGAACATCGGGATCGGCGGCAGCGGCCGCATCGACGGGCAAGGCAAGTCTTTCGAAGGTCCGTATAAGGTCCGCCCGTACTTGATGCGCTTCATCTCCTGCCGCAATCTCTCGATCAGCGGCGTGACGATTGCCGACTCGCCGATGTGGGTGCAGCACTATCTGAATTGCCAGGACGTCCATATTCACGGCATCACGGTGCGCAGCCAGGTCAATCACAACAACGATGGCATCGACATCGACTGCTGCCGCCGGGTCCGGATTTCGGACTGCGATATTCTCTCCGGCGACGATGCGATCGTTCTCAAAAGCACCGCGGATGTACCGTGTCGGGATGTGGTCGTTTCGAATTGTGTGCTCAGCACTTTGTGCAATGCACTGAAGCTCGGCACCGAGAGCAACGGCGGATTCGAGAACATCGCCTTCTCGAACTGCACTATCTATGACACGAGGCTGGCCGGCATCGCGCTCGAGACTGTAGACGGCGGAACGTTGAACAATGTGAATGTAAGCAACATCGTGATGACGCGCGTCGGCGCCCCGATTTTTGTGCGGCTGGGGAATCGCGCCCGGCCGTTCCGCGAAGGTGGTCCGGTTCCCGGTGTCGCTGCCTTGCGAAACGTGCAGATCACCAACATCCAGGCCACCGGTGCAGGACCGACGGGATGTGCGATTGCCGGCCTGCCCGCCCATCCGATCGAGAATCTCACGATGGAGAATATCCGGATCGAGTTCGACGGCGGAGGCACGGCGCAGGATGCGAAGCGCGCGGTTCCGGAGAACCCGGAAAAATATCCCGAGCACTCCATGTTTGGCCGCCTGCCTGCGTACGGCTTATATTTTCGGCACGTCAAAGGGCTTCGCACGCGCAATCTCAACCTGACGACGGCCAAAGCTGACGCGCGCCCGGCGATCGCGAAAGAGGACACGGAAGATTTGTCCTGAGCACCGCTCACGCGCGCTGCTCAGTAACGTGTTGGTACAGCAAGTGAGTGCGGCTTACACCTCCAGGATCAACCGGTCGCCCTCTTTGAGTTCCTGCGCGTTGCCTAAGACGACCGTGATGCGCCCTTGCGCGCTGCGAGACTCGTGCGCCAGTGCCTGCTGCCCCAGTCGCGCCGAGGACTTTGCCGCCGCCATACCGGGAAATTCCACCTTCTCTACGGCCAGTTTTCCGTACAACACGGAAAGCGAGAATTGTTTCCGCCCATTTCGCGGCGAAAGCGAGAATACGCCCCAGGCCGTGCCGGTGGACCAGAACGAAGTGAAATCCGCCGCGCCGATCCGCGGGGCCGCGATC
>Ga0126381_100005999_pt1 | contig 13427 bp, 9 predicted proteins | sample PanSoiMetPlot_28_FD_96465 | JGI IMG/M metagenome (GOLD analysis project Ga0126381, IMG submission 96465) | Tropical forest soil microbial communities from Panama - MetaG Plot_28 | ecosystem: Environmental > Terrestrial > Soil > Tropical forest > Bulk soil | place: Panama | collected 2016-02-17
ATGACCGCCTCGAACGGCACGACCTCCTCGAACGCGATTTTGAGACTCAGCGCTACTCGTAGCGCAGCGCGACTGTTGGATCGACACTGGTAGCGCGGCGCGCAGGCACATAATTCGCCAGTAGCGCCACCCCGAGCAGCACCGCCGCTACTGCGGAAAACGTGGCGGCGTCGGTCGGAACCACGTCATAAAGAAGCCCCGAGAGCAGCCGTGATAACCACAAGGCGCAGATCAGCCCCAGAATCACTCCGATGAACGCGAGCCCCATCCCCTGTCCGACGATGAGCCTCAAGACATCAGTGCCGGTTGCGCCCAATGCGACCCGCACGCCGATCTCATTCGTTCTATGGCTAACCGCGAACGAAGTGACTCCATAGATCCCGACCGAGGCGAGCGCGAGAGCGATCGATGCAAAGACCGCCAACAACACAAAAGCAATCCTGTTGGCCGAGACAGTCTTCGTCGTTATGTCTTCCATCCTGCGAACGTTGAAGACCGGCTGGTCTTTGTCAACGGAAGAGATCGCCGACCTCACAGCTGGAACAACGATGGCGGGTTCAAGATTCGTCCTCACAAGCATGCTCATTATTTGGGTTGGGCTCTGGTAATACGGGAGGTACAGGGTGGGCTGGGGCCTCTTGTCTAGGCCGTCGTCAAGTACCGAGCCGACGACTCCGACGATTTCTCGCGGCGGCTGCGAAGCATCCGGAATTTGAATATGTTGCCCGATGGGGCTCGCGGCGCCGAAATAGCGGTGGGCCAGCGTGTCGTCGACTATTACCACACGAGGCCTATCCAGGCTGTCGGAATCTGAGAACTCACGGCCCGCCTGCAGAGTTATGCCGAGGGCAGCGAAGTAGCCCGGGCTGATCCTCCTGAAATTCGAGCTGAAATGCTGTTCGGTTGCGCTCTGGTCAAGATGCCGGTTCTCTTTAATCACAAACTCGCCGGCGTTCTGATCGTCCTGACTGAGCGGAATTATCTCGGTAATGGCAGCGGCCTGCACTCCTGGAATCTGGTTTACACGCGACAGGAATTCCTTGAAAGTCGACGCGCGTTCCGCACGGTCGCGGTACTTGGAGTCCCGGGCGTCGGCAGGCAGCTTGATCTGTAGGGTCAGGAGGTGCCGAGGGTCAAAGCCCGGGCTCACCCCGAGGAGGCGCCAGAAGCTCTTGATCATCAAACCGGAGCCGATCACCAGAACTACTGCGAGGGCAGTCTCGGCGATCACCAGGACGGCGCGGGGCCGGCGTGATCCCAAAGCGGTACCCGGTCCGCGGCCGCCGGCCTTGAGCGCGTCACCCGGACCGCTCTTGAGGGTCGCGAGCGCGGGCGCGAGTCCAAATGCGACGCCGACGATCATCGAGATGACGAGCGTGAATGCAAGCAGCGTGATGTCGATGTGACCGCGAGGCAATGCTACATCAGCAGCGGCATCCGGAACCGGGATTGTCGCCGGCAACACTTTGAAGAGAAGCTCTGAGCCCCACGCCGCAAGCAGGAGGCCTCCGAACCCGCCGGCGAGCCCTAGCACCAGGCTCTCGACGAGGAACTGGCGCATCAGGCGGACCCGGCCCGCGCCGAGGGCAATCCTAACGGCGATCTCTTTCTGGCGAGTGACGGCGCGAGCCAGCAGCAGGTTGGCGACGTTGGCGCAGGCTATCAGGAGCACAAGCCCCACAGCGCCGAACAGGATCAGCAGAGCGGGCCGGATGTACTCGACGGTGACGTCTTTGACGGGCACTACAGTGACTCCCCAGCCGCGGCGATCATCGGGGCGAGCCTGGGCGATGCGCTCGGCAATCGCATTCATTTCCCCGGTGGCCTGGGCAAAGGTGACCCCGGGGCGGAGCCTGGCGACGACGCCGAGGTTCTGGTCAACGGTCTTGAGCCGCTCGAGGCTCCAGGGCACGACAACGTCGGCGGGAAAGAACGTCCAGGGATTTGGAGGCAGGACGCCTATGATGGTGTAAGACTCGCTGTTGAGCGTGATCGATCGTCCAAGCACGTCTGGGTCAGAGCCGAACTGGCGCTGCCAATAACTATAGGAGAGGATCACGTTATTGTTGGTGCCGACATCTTCACCTGGCAGGAATGCCCGTCCAAGATAAGGCTTGATGCCGAGGAAGTCGGTGAAGTTGGCGCTGACGCGTAAGCCGGGGACCTGCTCGGCCTCGGCCCCGCCGGTTACGGTCCCGCTGCCGTGCTCGAACAGGATCATGTCTTCGAAGGCGGTGCTCTGCTCGCGCCAGTCAAGGTAGTCCCGGCCGCTGGGCCCCGACCTTACTCTGCCTTCGGAAGGCTTGCTGACCCAGATTACGGCTGAGCGGCCAGATTCCCGGAAAGGTACGGGTTTTAATAAGACTGCGTTAACGACGCTGAAGATTGCGGTGTTGGCTCCAATACCGAGCGCGAGCGTCAGCAACGCTACAACAGTGAATCCAGGATTCGATCGCAATGTTCGCGCAGCATATCGCAAGTCTTGAATCAGAGTGTCCATTTCTCCAACTCCTAGCCGCTTTCCGGTGCTGGTAGTTTCTCGGCGCTGAGACTTCTTGGCCTGAAGCTTCCCCGGCCCTGGTTCCCCTCTTGCCCTGATCGCAGAGGTATTCTAGACCAATCCGGATCGTTCGGCTGTGCAATGGATATTCCACACAAATACCTGGTCCGGTCAGCTTCCGCAACTGCGGACAGAGCGGCGGTAATGGTGGAGGATTTCATCCTGGCGCGTCCGCTAACGGGATGGTGATGTTCGATAGCGAACAGGAAGTGATCTTCAGTCGGGCCAGGCAGATGTGTAATAAGACAAGGAAATGCCCGGGATTCGAGCGACAGAGACGTTCGGGAATACAGTTAGGCAGGCGTGCCGTCGAGGTTGCTTTTGCAGGAGGCCCGCCATCTCAAAATGACCGGCCTTGGACGGCCCAGCCTTTGCCCCTTTGGTCTGTCAGTTTGAATTGCTCGCTTCCGGTGAATGGCCCTAATTTGAATTGGACTCACATTAAAACTGATGGTCTTTCCGGCGGCATGTTGGGAAAAGCTGAAAGAAAGGTCGACTCCTGATTTGGTCTGCAGAGTTCCACTGAACGGAACGGTCAGTGGCTGCCCGCTCGTTTGATTGATGCTGAATCCGACATTGAGCGTATTATCTCCCGGCATGGCCTGAAAACTGCCGCTCAGAGAGATACTCGTTATTCCCGCCGAGTCGGTAACCCTCAGATGAAGGCTGCCTGAAAACCGGGTTACGTTCAACGTGGTGTGAATGACAATGGTGGTCGCCGGTTCCGCGATTTACAATTCCTTGAGAGCAAGACCCGGCTAAAGCCGGGTACTCCAAACCTTGGAATCCACAAGGAGGTCTCCCGATGTGAAGTGTCGAATCAGGTTGAAATGTCACGCCCGCTGCCAGTTATGCTGGTTTGTTGGGTTTTGCGGCCTCTTAGTACTTGGGTGTAACTTTATGAATGATCTATGCCTACGCCAATTCTAGCCACTAAGCTTCATATCCCAGCGCCTCGGCCCAAGCTTGTCCTCCGCCCCCGGCTGATCGAACGGCTGAACAACGGTCTTCATTGCAAACTGACTCTGGTCTCCGGCCCCGCCGGCTTTGGCAAAACGACGATCGCGAGCATTTGGATCTCCGGTTGCCAGCTACCGGCCGCATGGTTGTCGCTGGACGAAAGGGATAACGACCCGGCGCGTTTCTTGGCTTACCTTGTCGCTGCTTTCCAAACAATCGCACCGGATGTTGGTAAAGGCTTGTTGAGCGGGCTCGAATCGCCTCAGCCGCCGCCAGCCGAATCGATTCTGACCTCGCTGCTCAATGGAATCTCCAGCACCGGCGACGATTTCGTCTTCGTCCTCGACGACTACCACGTCATCGAGTCCAAGGTGGTTGACGGCATTCTCACTTTTTTACTCGAACATCTTCCACCGCGGATGCATCTGTTAATTATCACTCGTGAAGACCCGCAGCTACCACTGGCTCGGTTACGAGCCGGCCGCCAATTAATCGAACTGCGCATTACTGACTTGCGGTTCAGCCCAGATGAAGCCGCCGAATTTCTCAACCAGGTGATGGGCCTCGGCCTTGCTTGTGAAGACATTGAGCTACTGGAGGCCCGAACTGAGGGCTGGATTGCCGGACTGCAATTAGCAGCGATCTCAATGCAAGGCCGCCAGGACGCCGCCGGCTTCATTCAATCTTTCACTGGCAGTCATCATTTCGTGATGGATTACCTGGTTGAGGAAGTTCTGCTACAACAATCCGAAAGCGTTCAGGCCTTCTTGCTGCGCACATCTATCCTCGATCGCCTGTGTGGCTCGCTGTGCGATGCTGTTCTGCGCAACCCTTCTCCATCGGGGCAAGAAACGTTGGAGTATCTCGAGCGCGCCAACCTGTTCATCGTACCTTTGGACACAGAGCGGCGCTGGTACCGCTATCACCACCTCTTTGCCGATTTGCTGCGCCAGAGACTCCAACTGAGCAGTAGCTCAGCAAACGCTGTCGAACTTGGCGGAATCACCGAGCTACACACTCGGGCCAGCGAGTGGTATGAAGACAATGGACTAGAGCTCGAAGCATTTCATCATGCGACTGCCGCGCTGGACTATGAACGCGCCGAGCGCCTGATTGAAGGAAAGGGCATGCCCCTGCACTTTCGCGGCGCCATCGCTCCCGTGCTTAACTGGCTGGAGTCACTGCCGCCGGCAGTGCTGGACCGCTGGCCTTCCCTGTGGACGGCATTTGCCTCAACTCTATTGGTTACCGGTCAAACCACGCGAGTTGAACCCACACTCCTGTCCGCGGAAGCAGCGCTCGAAACCGCCGAGCCCGACGAAAAAACCCGAGACCTTGCCGGCCGCATCGCCGCCATACGAGCCACGGTGGCCGCCGGCCGGAATCAAGTTGAAACCGTCATCGCCCAGTCCCACCTCGCGCTGGAGTATTTGCACCCGAATAATTTGGCCTTTCGCACTTCCACTACCTGGAAGCTGGGGTACTGTTATCGCCTTCAAGGAGATCTTGCCGCAGCCAGCCAGGCTTACTCCGAAGTCATTTCAATCGGCAAAGCTTCTCGAAATTTCGTGTTCACCCTGGGCGCGATCATCGGATTGGGCGGGGTCCACGAAGCAGAAGCCCGTCTGGATCTGGCCGAACAACAATACAGCATCGCCCTGAAATCCGCCGGTGATCATCCGTTGCGGATGACCAGCGAAGCTTATCTTGGTCTTGCCCGTGTCCTCTATGAATGGAATGATCTCGACGGTGCTGCCGAGCACGCTAACCAAAGCATCGAACTGGCCCGGCAGATCGAAAACACGGACCGGGTCGTTGCTGGTGAGGTGATGCTCGCCCGCGTGAAACTCGCCCGTCAAGACCTGGCCGGCGCGTCTGTTATTTTAGAAAAGGCTGGTGCGGTCGCGCGCCGCCATAATTTCACCTATCAAATGCGCGAGGCTGCTGCCGCACAAGTGCTGGCGCTCATTCATGGGGGCAATCTGGAGGCTGCGGCTGATATAGCTTGTAGGCACGAACTGCCCCTTAGCCAGGCCCGCGTACACCTGGCCGAGGGAGACACTGCCGCGGCACTGGCGCTCGTCGAGCCATTGCGCCGCGAGAGCGAAGCCAGGGGTTGGCAAGACGAATGCCTCAAGGCCATGGTACTGCAGGCGCTCACTCATTATGCCCGCAGCGAAGCCGATAACGCCGCGCAACTGCTGGGCGACGCCCTGGCGCGAGCTGTACCGGGCGGCTTCGTTCGTCTCTTTGTCGACGAAGGCCCCCCGATGGCCCGGCTACTGTCCGAAGCCGCTCATCGCGGGATTATGCCCGACTATGTTGGCAAGCTGCAGGCCGTTCTTGAAGCTGAGGGACATGGAAACGAGGTCAGGCCTCAGAGGAACGCAGGCAAGTCTAGTTCAGCGGGTTCTCGCAGTCCGCAGCCGCTCATCGAGCCATTAAGTCAACGCGAACTAGAGGTATTACGTCTCATTGCCGAGGGACTTTCAAATCGCGAAATCAGCGAGCGGCTTTTCGTCGCATTGATTACCGTCAAGGGTCACAATCATAGAATATTTGGCAAACTGCAGGTCCAGAGGCGCACTGAGGCCGTAGCCCGCGCCCGCGAGCTGGGCTTGTTGTAGCTGAGTTCTCGATACCCATAACCAGGCCAGGTGATTCCAGCCCAAAGCCCCGGACGCGAGTCCGTGGTGCCTTGCTCTCAGCCTAACCCAACGAGCCTGGCTCCAAACCATACCTCAAAACAATACTTTAGTATCTATACAGGAACAACGTACGTCGATATCCTGCCTTCGTTAAACAGAATGCTCGGCAGGCAGGCAGTCTGATGTCGCACAAGGTCAATCCCAAGCCCGATCCAGGTCAGCCAACGAGCTATCAAATCAGGGTCAAGGGCCACCTGGGTTCCGAGTGGACAGACTGGTTTGGCGGCTTAACCGTAACACTGGAAGACAGCGGTGAGACCTTGCTCACCGGTCCGGTTGTCGATCAAGCCGCTTTGCATGGATTGCTAAGAAAGGTGCGTGATCTAGGCATGCCCCTAGTATCTGTTCGTATGGTTTGATTCGGTTCGTCTGGTTCAATGAAGATCGGGGAGTCACGGCCATGCGCAAGCGGAGGAGCCGCCCGCCCAAGGGCAGGCAAGATTTTGGGACCTTTGGTGTTGGAACTTTCGTAAATGGCAACGATAACTGTTTCATTAGTGCCGTCGAACAAGGCGTAATCGAAGTTTCCGATAAAGTTGAAGCACTTCAGAGATTCTGGAGGTCTCGATGAAGAAAGCGAGCTGGATTCTCCTCACCGTCGCCGGCGTCGCGATCACGCTGGCCAGCCTGGTTTCGGCCGCTCACGCGTACCGAACAGGCGACAACTACGGCATCGGAAACTCGAGCGTGTCCAAGGTCGCGGCCGGCGATATCGGCGTCGCAACCGCCCTGAGAGGAATCCGCGGCACCTCCGCCGCATACAGCGCGGCCTTCGGCGTCCTGTTCCTGGCCATCGTGCTCGGACCGTACCGGCGCGGCGACGTCTGGGCCTGGAAGGCGCTGCTCGCCGCCGGACTCACGCAATTTGTGATAGTCCTGCTGCGCATCCCGATCCTCGGCACACAGCTCGGGTTCGCGCCGGCGGCGATTCAGGTCGGCCTACTGGTCGTGGGTCTCCTGCTCGACGCCGGTCGGCTCAAGGGCTCGTCGCGACGAGGCGTCGTTGCCGCGGACTAGATCCAGTTGGTTTGGATAGTCGGAGGGAGAGACTGTGAAGCTATTAATACGAGGTACTGTTGCAGCACTTTGTTTATGTTTCTCACTGGTGTCACCAGCCGGGTCGGCCAATCCAGGTGCGGCGCCTTACGACTGGCCTCAATGGCGGGGACCCGCGCGAAATGGAATCTCGCAGGAGAGCGGCCTTCTTAAACAATGGCCCGCGGGCGGGCCCAAACTGCTCTGGCAGGTGAACGACATCGGCGATGGCTTTTCAACGCCATCGGTAGTCGGTCCTCGGATTTACTTGATGAGCAACCGCGGCATGGAGAATGAATTCGTCCAGGCGCTTTCAACTCAGGATGGAAAACCCATCTGGACCACGCGGGTCGGCAACGTAGGCAACCCCAATCAGAATCCACAGTTTCCCAAAGCCCGATCCACCCCGACCGTTGATGGAAACTCGATCTACGCGCTAGGATCGGATGGCGACCTCGTCTGCCTCGAGACCGCTAGCGGAAAGATTCGATGGCAGAAAAACCTGCAGAAAGAATTCGACGGTAAGCCCGGTGAATGGGCCTATGCCGAATCTCCCCTAGTCGATGGCGACATCCTCGTTGTAACTCCCGGCGGAACTCAATCAACGATTGTGGCCCTCAATAAGAAAACTGGAGCGCTCATCTGGAAATCGGCGGTGCCCGGCGGCGATGCCGCGGGTTATGCGTCGGCCGTTGTCGTTGAAGGCGGCGGGCGAAAACAATATGTGCAGCTCCTGAGCAAGGGCCTTGTCGGAGTCGATGCAAAGAGCGGGGAGTTCCTGTGGCGTTATAAGGAAGTTGCCAAAGGTCCTGCTCAGGCGTTCACTCCCGTTGCGCATAACGGGTACGTGTATTGCGGAGCCCTCGGCGTTGGAGGAGGACTCGCGCGCCTGAAGCCGGACCAGGGCGGAGTCGCTGCAGAGCAGGTCTACTTCGCGCGCGGCCTCCCTAACGGCTTTGGGGGGGCTGTGCTGGTAGGCGACAATCTGTACGGCACCGCAGGGCAAGATCAACTGGTCGCAGTCGACTTCACGACCGGGAAGGTTATTTGGAAGGACGACGATATCGGCATGGGTTCGGTAGCGTTTGCAGACGGCCTTCTCTATGTCCACACCGCCAACGGAGACCTCATGCTGGTAGAGCCTTTGCGGGAGGGCTATCGCGAAAAGGGACGGTTCACTCCGCCGGCTCAACCGAAGCATAAGAAGATGGCGGACTATGCTGAGTTAGCGTTCTGTTATCCTGTCATTGCTAATGGGAGGCTTTACATTCGCGATCTCGAGACGATGTGGGCATACGACATCAGGGCGAGCCGCTAGGCGGAACGAAAGGAGATCATTCATGAGCGCCAGTCAGATTGACGAACCGGCTCGCTCTGAAGAGCGAATTCCCTCCGACGAACGGCACCCTGGGAAGCCGCTCCGGGTCTGGCCCGGCGTCGCGGTCGCAGTCTTGATAATCGCGACGAGGTACGTAATCCCGATCATCGTCCCGGATGCTTTTCTCTTCGGTCTGATTAGCGGAACTGCCGGCGCCCTGGTAATTGTCCTCTGGTGGTTGCTCTTCAGCCGCGCTCTCTGGTACGAGCGTTTGGGTGCGATTATCCTGGCTGTCGTTGGCCTTCTTGCTACATCGCGGGTGGTCGACAAGTCCATTGCCACCGGTGCGATGGGGATGCTGCTGCCCATCTACGCCATCCCGGCTCTGGGTCTCGCACTGGTTGCTGGGGCAGTCATTGGTCGCAGGTTCCCTGACTGGCCCAGACGTGCGTCGATGGTTATCGCGATTCTACTCGCCTGCGGAGTCTTCACTCTCATTCGGACTGATGGCATCACGGGCGGAGCCGGCTCACAGCTCGCTTTCCGTTGGGCGGCTACTCCCGAAGAGCGGCTGCTCGCTCAAGCCGACGACGAGCCGGCAGCACCGCCCTCAGCTCAAGCGACGGCCGAGGACTCTGGAGCATCGCTCAGTTCCCCGGCCAGTGGCCTTGCAACAGCGCAGCCCTCTGCTTCGCAAGCGACGACTGCTGCCGGCGGACCGGCGGCACTGGCAGTGTCTAAACCGGCGGCTTTACTGCCGGCTGAGTGGCCCGGGTTTCGCGGAACCGGACGCGACGGCATCATCCGTGGCGTCCGGATCGAAGCGAACTGGGACCAGTCGCCTCCCGTCAAGCTGTGGCAGCGGCGGATCGGACCGGGCTGGTCCTCCTTCGCAGTGCGTGGCGATCTCTGTTACACCCAGGAGCAGCGCGGAGACGATGAGATAGTCGACTGCTACAAGGTTTCCACCGGCGAGCCCGTTTGGCGGCATCGAGACCACGTAAGGTTCTGGGAGTCGAATGGGGGCGCTGGGCCGCGCGCTACTCCAACGATTGCGGGCGCCCGCATCTACACATTTGGCGCAACCGGAGTCCTAAACGCGCTCGACGCCGCGAGCGGCTCCGTCATATGGTCGCGCAATGTAGCCTCTGAAAGCGATACCAAGGTGCCGATGTGGGGCTTCTCCAGCTCGCCGCTGGTCGAAGGCGACGTTGTCATCGTTGCCGCCGCCGGTAAACTGGTTGGTTACGACATAACCACCGGCAAGCTGCGGTGGCTCGGTCCTGCACACGGCGGTGGCTACAGTTCGCCCCATCGAGCAGTTATCGACGGAGTTACGCAGATACTGCTGCTCAGCGCAGCCGGCGCTACCAGCGTCGCCCCATCTACCGGAGCAGTGCTCTGGGAGCACGCATGGGATGGCATGACCATCGTTCAGCCGGCGCTGGTCTCGGGCGGTGATGTTCTGATCAGCACCACAGCGAGCGCCGGGGGACTCGGTACGCGCCGGCTTGCAGTCAGCCACGGCGCCGGCGGGTGGAATGTACAGGAGCGGTGGACGTCAAACGGCCTGAAGCCTTATTTCAACGACATGGTTGTCCACAAGGGCCATGCCTTCGGCTTTGACGGCAGCATTTTGTCGTGCATCGACCTCGAAGACGGCCAACGCAAGTGGAAAGGCGGCCGCTACGGTAACGGCCAGCTTGTGCTGTTAGCTGACCAGGATTTGCTGCTCGTGATATCGGAAGAGGGTGAGCTGGCACTGGTCGGGGCAACGCCTGACGGATTCAAGGAGATCTCGCGCTTCAAGGCGATCGAGGGCAAGACCTGGAACCATCCGGTGCTGATAGGTGACGAGCTCCTGGTTCGGAACGGCGAAGAGATGGCCGCATTCAGACTCTCGCTCGCCAGCCACTGACAAAGTTAGGCCGCCGCGCGATGTCGGCGCGCCGACAATGTTGTTATATAGCCCCGCCCACTGGCCGAGCCGCCGCCGTCCACATAAAAGGCGGGTAAGAAAGACCGAGTTTGAAACCAACACATTGATAGGTATTGAGAGTGCGCGAAAGGAAGAGAGGTGTTTTGCACAGTTGTGGTGCTAATCTATTGGCGTGGCCGCGACGAGGCCTTCATCACTGCTTGTTTGATGAATCTCAACAACGGAAAGGTCGCCAGAATCAGGCCGCCAGATTTCCGGCTATCGAAACCGCTAAAAGTTTAATAAAGTTTAATAAAGTAGATAAAAGTTTAGGTACTTTCCAAGCTGTCAATTCCAAGCATCGTGACTATGTCTTGAAAAAACTTCTGCTCCTCCCTTTGTTGTAGTTGGGCTACGTCCTCGGTTCCAGTCCGCCGCGAAAACCGACGCCGTGGTAATCTGGAAGGGCGCGAGGGCCCGGCAGTCCTAAACGCGAGATCAAGAGTTACTTGTATCGTCCTGATCATGACCTGGTATGATAAATCAGATTGATATGAGTGTCAAGCGTTTTGGTTCCTTTTCGCCGACAAGGGCACGCTGGAAGCGTGCGATCCCAGGAAGGGTATTTTTCTTAATCCTACGAGTCCTTACTAACAGCCTGGAATTGAACCAAATCGAGAAAACGCGCGGACACGGATGACCGCGCATCATTCGAACCGATACCTGAGAGCTTCAGCCACGGCTGTGTACCCGATCCGTCGATAGACCGAGTCCGATGTGGAATTGCCAAGGTCAGTATAGAGAATGCACCGGTACCCTGCCTCGCAAATGCGATTCGAAAGCGCGCTGACGCATGCTGCGGCATACCCGCGCCGCCGCATTTCAGGTGGAGTGTAGACCCCCGATACACGTACCACTCCCGCTACCGGTTCCCTACCGGCGGCCATGGCCACCGTCTCTCCGCGGTCCTCCCAAAGCCAGATGTGTCCTGCAGCCAGCCAACTGTCGACGCGAAGTTCGGTGTCGTCATCGGGTTCGCCAATCTCGACCTGAAAGGCGCGCATCCAAGCAATCATAAGATCCCGGTCCGTTGGACCTGCCTGACGGAGTCTCCCCTTAGTCTCGGGAGCGTCTCCGGCCCCCACGAATTCGTAGATACGATTCCCCTCAAAAGGCGTCGCTCCAGTGTTGCGCCGTTCAGTCCAGTGCCCTGCGAAACTGGCCGCTGTCGCCGCCTCTCCATTGACTCCTGGAAGAGAAACGCCTGCCTCTACAATCGCGTCCACCATTGCCGTCACCTCGGGCAGCCTCATCGGCGTCAGTGTCGCAGCAAATCTCAGAGGCGATTGAATCACCACCCCGAATGTTTCGTCTCGGTCCTTCGCCATCCAGTATCGTCCGGGTTCAGGCTCCTGGACCCGTGCGTGCAGAATCGACAGAACAACATTGTGTAGAACCGGTTGCGACAATAGAAACTCACCAGCCTCCCTTAAGATGAGTGCCGGATCTTCGCTGAAGACGATCTTGATATCCATTCCCAGATGATACCTGGAACAACTGGAAATGCGCACATCTTCCTCGAACAAGCGTCGCGAGCCGCCGTGGATCCTCGCGCCTGGTATTCTGTTCCCACCCTGGTAACTTTCTATCCACCAACTGCTAAGTCACTAGCCAATTCCTTTCCGGTCCTCGCCGAAACGACATCTCTCGGTCTGCACAAGATCCGTATACGCAAGAATTAACTGCGGCGGCCCTATGCGAGAAAGCGGGACCGATTGGTATCAAAGTTGCCCTTCTCCTTCGAGTCCCGTTCTGCTTCGAATGCCGATATCGAGTGATCCTAGGAGGTTGAAATATGAAGGATCTGTCTCGACTACGAAGACGCTTTCGTCAGCTTTTGATCACGCTCTTCTTCCTCTTAGCCCCCGGGCCAGCGCCGCACTCTCAATCGAATGCCCCCTATATCACCAGGCTCGAACTTCAGGGCAAGAAACTGATAGTCACGGGCGTAAATTTCGATGAGAGCGCCGTAATCCAAGTTGACGGCGAGCGGCAAAGGACGAGGCCGGATTCCGAGTCGCCACGGACCGTGCTCATTGCCAAAAGGGCTGGCTCCAACATTGCTGAGGGATCACCGTCCCGCATAATAGTGAAGAACTCTGATGGCCAGCTCTCTAACCTCCAGCTCATCTACAAGGCGGATTCGTTCTCAGCACAGTATGTGGACGCGTCATTATTGCCTGTTGTGAACATTAATAACGTGCACGTTGCAACACCACTCCTTAGGCTTGGCGAATACTTTATCGTGGATTTCGGTACGCAGCCTGGATTCGTAAACCCGGATAACCAGACGCAAGCGATTCTTCAGCGGGTGGTGCAGGACGGTTTCCAACCCGGTTCTGGCAAGTATCTATACCGCGTAAAAGAATCGGGGGACGCCGCCCTTTCCTTTACAGAGACATTCGACACTCCGCCGGCTTTCTCGCCTTTCATACTGAACGTCTTGGTGACCGTAGAGTAATGGTCGGAGCCCTTTGGCTTGCTCCATTAAGCCACCCGGTGTAGGCTTGCTCTCCTATGAACACCCGAAGACAGTTCTTGATCAGCGCACCTCTCAGTGTGCTCGTAGCGGCCGCCGGTTGTCGCCGCAACGACGAGGCGACCCAAGCCAATTCGCAATCAGCGCCAACTACAGCCGGAGCTCCGCCAACATTCGGCACCGGCCCGGGCTCCGGCCCACCAGTGTCACCTGCGACGTTTGCCGAAGCCGAAAAGCTGATGCAGGTAACAATGACCCCGGCCCAGCGCCAGCAAGCCGCCGAGTCCTGGCGCGAGTCCCTGGCGCCCTACCTCGAGCGTCGAACCGGACCGCGAAAAGTAACAATTGAAGCCACAGATGCGCCGGCCACGCTATGGAATCCGGCGATG
>Ga0126381_100006000_pt1 | contig 13426 bp, 11 predicted proteins | sample PanSoiMetPlot_28_FD_96465 | JGI IMG/M metagenome (GOLD analysis project Ga0126381, IMG submission 96465) | Tropical forest soil microbial communities from Panama - MetaG Plot_28 | ecosystem: Environmental > Terrestrial > Soil > Tropical forest > Bulk soil | place: Panama | collected 2016-02-17
AATCGTCGCCGCGCGGCCGCATGACAATGGCAAGTCCGGTTCGGCTGTTGTGCGAATCAATCCAGAAGACGTCTTTCATTTTTGCTCAGACCCCGAGAAACTCTTCGAGTCGCTGGCGCACGCTCAGGATTCCGATGTTCAATGCCGCTCCCTGCTCAATCAGAGGTATGAGCTTGTCGAGATCCTGCTCGGAAGTGGTCCCGGTCAACGCGATCCGCACGGGATAATCGAGCGCATTGCCTCGTACTCCCGTGCTCTCCTTCACACCTTTCATCCACCCGGTAAGATCCTGAGCCGTGACCGGGCCGTCGTGCGCGCGAACGAGAGTGGCCAGTTCGTTCAACACGACCGACGCTGTAGGAGATTCCAGCACCGCTGCATTCTCCTGGTCTTCTCGAACGAGATTCGGATCCACGTGAAAGATGAATGCCGCTTTGGCGGGTATCTCGTCCAAACGATTCACCGAAGGCGCAAACATCGAAATCATCAGGGAGAACCACACCAGCACCTTGTCTGATGCCTTATCCTTGTCCGGCAGGTAGCCGCCGAAATACTCCCAGCAGAGCGATGTCAGCCGCGACGGCGCCGCCTGCTTCATATAGTGCCGGTTGAGATCGTGAAGCTTTTCGAAGTCACAGATCACCGGGTTGCTGGCGACACGCTCCAGGCTGAATGCTCGAACGAGCTGCTCGGGCTCGAAGGTCTCGCTCGTTCCATCCTCGGCGCTCCATCCAAGCAGCACCAGGTGGTTCACGAGAGCTTCGGGCATGTAGCCCATCTCGCGGAAATTCGCCATCGTTGTGGCTCCATGCCGCTTCGAAAGCCGCTCTCCATCCGGTCCGAGAATGGTCGGGAGGTGAACGTACTGCGGCACCTTCCACCCGAATGCTTCGTAGATAGCCACTTGCCTCGATGTATTGGCGATGTGATCGTCGCCGCGAATCACGTGGGTAATGCTCATCAGTGCGTCATCGACGGCCACGACGTAGTTGTCGACCGGTACGCCCGGTCTCGCCGCTCCGGCTCCTCCCTGGGCCGAATGCACCAGGATCGGATCGCCGATGCTCGCTGGCGCAAATTCCAGATCGCCGCGCGCCACATCGTGAAAGCGGATCGGCTGATCCGGGAGCTTCAGTCGTACCGAATACGACTTGCCCCTGACCAGATTCTCCTTGATCTCGCTCTTCGAAAGGTTCCGGCATCTCCCGCTGTAGATCTGCGGCTTCTGCCGCGCAATTGCCTGCTGCCGTTCAGCTTCCAGCTCCTCCTGGGTGCAGAAGCAGCGGTATGCTTTGCCATCAGCCAGAAGCTGTATCGTGTGGTTCGAATAGATTTCCAGCCGTTTTGATTGCCGATAAGGCCCGAACTCTCCCGTCTCACCAGGACCGTTTTCATTCGGCCCCTCATCCCACGTGAGACCCAGCCACACCAGGTCGTCGATGAGCTGCTTCTCGAAGTTCGTCTTCGCGCGGTCCATCTCGGTGTCTTCAATGCGAAGGATGAACTTGCCGCCCGTATGCCTTGCAAACAGCCAGTTGAAGAGAGCCGTACGTGCATTCCCCAGGTGAAGAGGCCCGTTGGGAGAAGGCGCGAATCGCACTCGTATCGTTCCATCCATGGCATCTTCGATCATAATCTGCGATTTGGCGGCGATTAGTTACTAAGAACACTCCCTCTCATGAAAGCAGTCAAGAGAAGTGCTCCCAACCCTGGGGCTCCAGCGGCTCCCGGCGAGAGTCTTTGACCAAGACGACTCTCGATCTGCCTGGGCTCTTTTTCACAATCCGCCCAATTCGAGTGATCGGCACCCCGGCGATGCCGGACGGAATCCTCGTTCCGGGCTTCGCTGTGAACAACAACTCATAGTCCTCCCCGCCATGCAGGGCCTGACGCAAAGTGGCACCCCGCGCGAGCGGCAAAGCCTCGGCTTCGACTTCAGCCGCGACTCCGGACTCCCGGCAGAGGTGATCGAGGTCGGTGGAGAGCCCATCGCTTACGTCGATCGCGGCGGTCACCTTGCCCCGGCCGCGAAGCCACTGTCCCTGGGCGATGCGCGGTTCCGGCCACAAGTGGGGGGCAAGAGATTCCTGATCTCTCGCTCTGATTCTTGGCGCTGCGGTTGTTCCAGCACCGCGGTTGCCAAGCAATTTCAGGCCCGCGGCTGCGCCGCCGAGGACCCCGGTCACGTAGAGCCCGTCGCCAGACTTCGCGCCCGAGCGCCGCAGAGCCTTGGCGCGCGGTGTCGCGCCCAGCACAACGATGTCCGCAATCACAATCGGCGATTCCGCAAGATCCCCGCCCGCCAGCGGAACCTCATGCCGATCGGCAAGCTCAAAGAACCCGTCCAGAAAGCGGTCGATCCAGGCAGGCGCCGTCAGCTCTCGTTGTAAACCTAACGAAAGAAAGGCAGCTACGGGCCGCGCTCCCATGGCAGCGATATCGCTCAGGCCGCGGGCGAGGCTCCGATGTCCGATGACTTCAGGAGGGTGCCAATCCAGCCGAAAATGCTGTCCGGAAATTGATAAATCAGTAGTAACGGCAAGCTCTTCTTCTGGTTTGAGGTGCAAAAGCGCGCAATCATCCCCAATGCCCAAGCGCAAACCGCTGCCTGTGCGACGATTTGCTCGCCGCCGGATTCGTTCCAGCAGGGCGAGCTCGGCTCCAGCGCCTCGGGTTAACTTGCTGCGTTTGTTGTGCATAATAGGGCAAGAACAGCTTACATCGTTACCTTTGGACAGTTCGCACCTGCACTAAATCGAATTTCGAGACCCTGAAAGCGTTGACCCTGCCCGGGGGCGGCTGGTAGCCTGTACCACGTTCCAACAAAGATATTTTGCCCCCCAGGGGCTTGCGGATTGATTGTAGGGCTCTCCCCGGTACCTGCAGACTTGTTGTCGATGGCTACGCGGCATGTAGCACCTTGCAATTTTTGATGTGAAAGCAGGACCATGGTGCGAAAACGCTATTACATCCTTTTCGTTGCCAGAGATGATGATGGTCGGGTAAGGAAGATCCCTCTTCCTGTCCAATACGTGTATGGATTCGTGGCGGCTGCGCTGGTGGGTACATTCACCATCGTCGGCCTAGCCGGATCCTACACACGCATGCTTCTCAAGACTGAGCGTTTCAACCAGGTCAGGGAAGACAATCAGAATCTCCGCAAAGACTTTCAGCAGCTCGCCCAGGTAGCGCACGACCGCGATGTGCAGGTCGCCTCGCTGGGCGCACTCGCAAGCGAGGTGACTGCTCTCTACGGCCTGCGCCAGCACAAGGTCATTCCCGCGAAGGTCGCGGCGGCTACTGCTGCAGCAGCGCCGACTCCTGCAACGCTCGCCGTAAAGGACGATGTCAGTGCGCAGGATGTGAAGATGACTTTCGAGCAGTTCTATGCGCTGCGCGACCAGGCAATGTCGGGGCACATGTCGCACGATCTTGGAGGCGGCCTCACGACTGGATTCGACGGCGCCTCGACTCTGGCCGCCTACGCTCCCTCGCTTTGGCCCGTGGAAGGACGCATAAATTCGAGCTTCGGAGAGCGTGAAGATCCGATTAACGGGGAAGGCGCCTTCCATCCCGGTATCGACATCGAAGCGACATATGGAACGCCGGTTCGTGCTGCAGGCGACGGTGAAGTCACCGGGCTGAATTTCGGTGCTGGATATGGCCGCCAGGTTGCGCTCGATCACGGCCACGATCTGATCACCCTGTACGGCCACCTCTCGGCAATCGCCGTTGTGCCTGGCCAGCACGTGACACGTGGCCAGGTCATTGGCTACGTCGGCCAAACCGGCCGCGCTACCGGGCCGCACCTTCATTATGAAGTCCGCGTACACAGGGTGCCCGTCAATCCGCACAAATATCTCCGCACCACCTACCAGCAGGCAATCGCCGGCGACACATCGCCGAACATCGCCAGCAAGTAGAACACGTCATCATCAGGCAACGAGCGGCTCCGTCAGGAGCCGCTTTTGCTTTAGCTACAGAGGTGTGAAGGGTACGAGCTTCAGCTCGTACATATTGAGCGGAGGTCGTCTGCCATAGCCGACGACCGCGGTCGAAACATCTGCGGTTGCTCGTCGCATCTCCTGCAGCCTGAAAACGCCGAGCAGCCAGTGGTCCGCCCAGAACCGCTGATTAGCTACAGCCTTCGACAAGAGCGATCGCCTTCACATTACTCGTTCCTTCCCTTGTTTACCTAGCGTGTCATCCGCCACTCTATGCCGACTCTTCGCCCACCCAGCCGCGCGTAGTATCGTTACCTGTTGCCGCTTTTTTCCTCATACCAATCATCTGGAGAACAACTGTGTCATTTCGCATTCGTGTGTTTCTTGCCTTGCTTCTGATCACACCGCCCGCATTAGCGCAGGATCGTTCTGCTGACCTGAAGATCGCCTTTGCCCGCGCACAGCATCTGCGCCACGGCATCAACGCCTCAGAGTGGTTTGCGCAATCGCCCGGAGACTACTCGGCCGCACGCACCGGCCGCTACACCGACGATTCCGACATAGCCCTCATGGCGCAGCTCGGCTTCGACAACGTGCGCCTCAGCATCGATGCCGAACCTCTGGCGCGCAGCCTCTTCGGCCGGGACGACACGAACCTTGTCGGCCGCCTTGACCACGCTGTCGAACAAATGCTCGCAAAAGGAATGGCTGTGCAGATCGACATCCATCCTGAGAGCGACTACAAGCGGCGCGTGAGCACCACGGGCGAAGGCGTCGACCGATTTGTCATGCTGTGGCGCAGGCTCGCGGCACACTATGCGGATCGCAACCCCGATCTGATCTTCTTCGAGATCATGAACGAGCCCGAAGAGCGCGATCCGCTGCGCTGGGCGGGTGTGCAGGCGCGCGCCGCGGCGGCCATTCGAGAGGCCGCTCCAAAGAACACCATCATCGCCACCGGTCCGAACTGGTCGGGCATAGCCGACCTGCTTACGCAGCAGCCTCTGCCCGACGGCAACGTGATCTACAACTTCCACTTCTACGAGCCGCACGAGTTCACACACCAGGGCGCCGGATGGGGCACACCCTGGTGGATCTACACGCACAACATACCGTACCCCGCGACCGAGGCGAGCATGGGAACATCGCTCGCCCAGGTGCCCGACGCGGCCAACCGTTACGCGCTTCTTCACTACTGGCTCGACCGCTGGGACGCGCATCGCATTCGCCTGCAGATCGATGCCGCCGCGGCCTGGGGCAAACAGCACAATGTTCCGCTCATCTGCAACGAATTCGGCGTGTATCGCCGAGTAACGCCGGAAGCCTCGCGCATGAACTGGATCCGCGATGTCCGTACTGCGCTCGAAGCTGACGGCATCGGCTGGACCATGTGGGACTATCGCGGCGGCTTCGGTGTTGTCTGGAAAGAGGACGGCCAACCCGCAAAGGTCGACCCTGACGTGGTAGAAGCATTGGGGCTCAAGAAGTAACAGACCAATCTGTCAATCGCAATTCACCGTGTCACCCCTGAGCGTGCGGCTTTGGGGCCCCGCAAACGTTTGCGTTTGCGGGGTAGGCGAGCCAAGGACATGCTCTTTGCGGTTCGCTGTCGGGCGTCCCAGAGAGACGGGCGGGCGATAAGATCAGAAAGAGAGAGGAACGGACGAAGAACTTTGGTGGCCGGAGAAGAGATACTGCAGGACTTCGATTCGGTAATCGATGCCGCGTGGTGGAGTGCAAAGAACATTCCTGGCTTTTTGACCGAGCACGAAGCGCGGTTTATTGGCCTGCTCGCCGCCTACTCCGCCTCAACCGTGCGTGGGCACATCGTTGAGATCGGCAGCTTCAAGGGGAGATCGACAATTATCCTCGCTACGGTTGCGCGGCATTACGGTCTGCCTCCCGTCGTCGCCATCGATCCCCACAACTTCAATTCGATCGAACTTCAGCACCATCGGGTCTCTGAAGACTCTTCTTCCTTCGCCGAGTTCCAGAGCAACTTGAAGGCAGCGGGGGTTTCGGATGTGGTCGAAGTTCATCGGGCATACTCTGCCGACCTGACCGCGAACTGGAACCGGCCGATCGGCTTCTTGTGGATCGACGGCGACCACAGCTACCGCGGCGCGAAATTGGACTTCGACGGCTTCTCACCGTATCTCGTCGACCGAGGGTTCGTGGCCTTCCACGACGCCCTGCACGAGTTTGCGGGCCCGATACGCGTCTTCGCAGAAGACGTGCTTCGATCAGACCGGTTCGGTGCATCAGGATTTGTCGGCTCGATCGCCTGGTCTCAGCATCGCCCCGGTGCGTCATCCAGATGGGATTCGATGAAGAAGAGTCTTGCCAGAGGCGCAGAGCGGCTCATCCCATTCGTCTCCGACGAGCGACCGCTGCGCGGACCAAGAAAAATGCTGTATAAGCTGAACCGGTCGCGCGTTCCGCGTTCTCTGCCCAATGTCTCGGAATGGATCGCGCAGCTCCAATAACGGCTGGAAAAAATCTCGAACAATGCGCCACGCCGCCTGACCCTCTGACCTGCTACACCGCGAAGCGGCGCTACCTTGCTAATCTTGTACAAATACGACCTGCGAAAAGCTCAAAAGCAGTTTTCAAGCTTCCAAAGATTTTTTCAGCCCATGTGCATGCAATTTCCTGCTCTTCGTGCACAATAGCAACATTCCGGGAGAAAGCAGGCCCGTGCGAAAGGAGAAGCCAAGAACAACATCGATGAACCGCCTTGGTCGCTCTGCGACTCTCTCTCGCCATGCGGGACATTTGATCCCCTCCCAAAATTTTCGTTTTCCACAAAGACGTTGCATGTTTTTCGCGCGTCCATCCAGACTGCGCTCCTCCAATTTCTCGCGGCTAGAATCAATCTGAATGCGCCTTTTGGTTTCGCTTCGCCTCATTATCATTAGCGCCGTTTTGTTCCTCGTCGCATCGGCGCATGCCGCCGACGGCTATCGTGTCGTTCACGCTTTCCCGCACGATCAGCAGGCATTCACGCAGGGCCTCGTCTATGTTGACGGACACTTATACGAAAGCACCGGCATCGAGGGCCGCTCCACACTGCGCCAGGTGGAGCTGGAGACCGGCCGCATCCTCCAGTTTCACGAGCTGCCAGCCAAGTACTTCGCCGAGGGCCTCACGGACTGGAAGAACACACTGATTCAGCTCACGTGGCAATCGCATGTCGCGCTGGTCTACGATCGCGCAACCTTCCGGTTGCTCCGCACCTTCTCCTACACCGGCGAAGGCTGGGGACTGACGCACGATGCGAAGTCGCTAATCATGAGCGACGGAACATCGACGCTGCGCTTCTTCGATCCCGATACCTTCAAGGAGGTCCGACGCTTCACGGTCACCGATCACGGCAAGCCCATCACGCAGTTGAACGAACTCGAATTCATCAGGGGCCAGATCTACGCCAACGTCTGGCACACCGATCGCATCGCGCGCATCTCGCCCGCGAACGGCCGGGTTCTCGGCTGGATCGACCTGACGGGCCTGATGCCCCGCGATCAGCTGACGAGCAACGAAGCCGTGCTCAACGGCATCGCCTACGACGCCGCGCGCAGCCGGCTCTTTGTCACCGGCAAGCTCTGGCCCAAGATCTTCGAGATCGAGATCGTCCCCGACAAGGCAAAGCTCGTGCCTGTCCATCACGCCAAATAGCGTCGTATGCGGCTCAGGATGACAGTGTGAAGGGCGGATTCGAACGAGACGGCGGTCGACACTGTTGCCGATCACACTCCGCGCGCATTCGCCCGTTTATACTTCTCGCCCATGGACGTCCTCGAAGTTCCGACCATCCTCCACAATGCAGCGATTCTCACCATATGCATTGCCTTCGCCGGATACCTGATCACTCTCTTCGGTGCGCGCATGTTGGCCCGGCATCGCGACAAGCTCAAGCTCGTCAATAAACGGCTTAACGAGTTCTACGGCCCGCTCTATGTCGCGTCGGAGGCCGGCAACATCGCCTACCGCTCTCTGCTGAAGCGGCAGGGCAAGGAGAGGAGCGAACCCATCCACGACTCCGAGATGAAGGAGTGGATGTTGTGGATGACCACGATCTTCATGCCGCTGAACGACATTCGCGAGAAGATCATCATCGAGAGGGCGTACCTGATCATCGAGGAGCAGATGCCGCAATGCCTGCTCGACTTCGTCACCCACGTTGTCGGATACAAGGCCGTGCTCGTCAAGTGGGCCGAGGGAGACTACTCCGAGCGTCGCTCAACGATCGGCTGGCCGCCTGAGTTCGATATCTATGTCAAGAACTCCTACGCGGCGCTCAAGGCTGAACAGACGCGACTGCTGCACGGCGCAATGTGGCGGCTGTGGCACCGGATGGTCAATGGCAAGCCAACCTGACGGAGTCCTCTGTGACGCCGAAAACGGGCCGAGGCAAGTTCGCTTTGCCTCAGCCCGTCCCATGCTCGCGTATCCGGATTACTGATCGTTCCCCTCAATAAGATCGGTCGCGGCAGCCGTAATATGGCCGAAGGCTCCGCCTGAACCATGATTCGGTCCAGCCGAAAAGTAGATCTCGCCCGAAGGTGCGCCGGCCGAATCAAAGTTGGCCGGCCCGGTATTGCCGGGGCTGATGCCCCATACGCCCTTGATGCTTAGCGGATTGCCGGAAGTATCCTCCAACAGACCCTTGAAGCGGCCCGTCGCCAGATCGTAGGCAGCGATATAGCCGCTCGATTGAGTATCGCCTCCGCCGGCAAATTGGCCGATCAGCAAATCGTGGCTGAAAACACCGAAGTCCAGCGGCGCCAGCGCGACTCCCCACGGAGCGTTGAGCCAGTCGCCGTGCTCGAGCCGCGTCAGCAGACGGCCCTTTGCCGAGTACACATCCACGCGGCCCAGGCCCGGGCCATCGGTCTCAAAGGGATTGCCGTCTTCATGCAACACGTAGGTCACAACGATGTCATTGCCAATGGTCTGTACGTTGAAAGGAACGAAGTTGCGAGGAAGGAGCTCATCATCGAAGGCCTTATGATCCTCTCCTTCGTCACCATCACCATCGCCGAAGTGCGCGGGCTGAAAGGCATTGTTATACACATCCACGCGGCCCTTCGCGAAGTTGGCCGCGTACAAATACCGTTTGCCATCCACCGTGGCGCTGGTCAAACCTGTATAGGCCGAGCCATCGGTAGTCGTGACCAACTTCACCGCGCCCTGCGGCGGATTATTCCATCCGACAATCAATCCATCGATCGTGGCGAATAGAAACCGCGCCGGTTCGCCGGGAGCGATCAGAAAATCCGTGGCGCTGCCGTTGAAGATTGTTCCGGTGGGGCTGCCGGTCGCTCCTGATTTGGCGGCGGGAATCGTGACCGTCAGGGCGACCTTCGCTCCGTTTCCCATGTAGAGGGTTGCCACCCCGGTCGCGTTATCCGCAACCCACCACGGTGTGCCCGATCCCCGCGAGAGTCCCCACGGGTTGACTAACGAAGCGTCGCTTGCGTTTGTAACCAGGGTTGTTACGTTGTAGTGCTGGGCAAAGGCCAGAGTTGAGGTGAGAGCCAGCGCAGATAGAGCCGCGCAACGTTGGAATCTGCTCATTGGGAGACCTCCTGAGAGATTGGTTGTGAGCGTCCTTTGGATTATCGGGAGCTGGGGGAGGGAGAGCCTGTCAACTTTGACGCGAAACCGTGGTCCAAGGTGGGATGCAATTGTGAATCTTCAGTTTCGGAATTGTCTTTAGATTGTCGCCATCGGCACATGCAGTTCCTCAAGCGCAGAAAATGAAAGGGCCGGGATCGCTCCCCGCCCCTCCGCTCCGAACTAACACCTACGAACTTCGAACTAGTATCTGTAGAACTCCGGCTTGTACGGTCCTTCCACTGGCACGCCGATGTAGTCTGCCTGGCGCTGCGAAAGCTTGGTTAGCTTCACGCCGATCTTCTCGAGGTGCAGGCGAGCAACTTCTTCGTCCAGCTTCTTCGGCAGCGTGTAGACGCTCACCTTGTAGATGTCCTTGTTCTTCCAGAGATCGATCTGCGCCAGCGTCTGGTTGGCGAAGCTGTTCGACATCACGAAGCTAGGGTGGCCTGTTGCGCAGCCCAGGTTTACGAGGCGCCCTTCGGCGAGAACGAAGATCTCGTGCCCGTCGTCAAAGTGGTACTTGTCCACCTGCGGCTTGATGTTCGTCTTGGTCGCGGTCTTGTCGGAATTCAGACGATCCATCTGGATCTCGTTGTCGAAGTGCCCGATGTTGCAGACAATCGCCTGGTCTTTCATCTTGTGCATGTGCTCGAGGGTGATGATGTCCACGTTGCCCGTGCAGGTCACATAGATATCGCCGCGTCCCAGCGTGTCTTCGATGGTGGTGACTTCGAACCCTTCCATTGCCGCCTGCAGTGCATTGATCGGATCGACCTCCGTCACGATCACTCGTGCGCCCATGCCGCGCAGCGAGTGAGAGCAGCCCTTGCCGACATCGCCGTAGCCGCAAACCACCGCAACCTTACCCGCCACCATCACATCGGTCGCACGCTTGATGCCGTCAGCCAGCGACTCGCGGCAGCCGTATAGGTTGTCGAACTTGCTCTTGGTAACGGAGTCGTTCACGTTGATTGCCGGAACCAGCAGCTTGCCCTTCTCCATCATCTGGTAGAGCCGGTGTACGCCCGTGGTCGTCTCTTCGCTCACGCCGCGCCACTCGGCCACAACCTTGTGCCAGTGCTGCGGCTCCTCGGCATGCACACGTTTCAGCAAGTCCTTGATTACCTTCTCTTCGTGATTGCCCGAAGGCGTGTTGACCCAGTTGTCGCCCTCTTCAAGCTCATATCCCTTGTGAATCAACAGCGTTACGTCGCCGCCGTCATCGACAACAAGCTCAGGTCCCTTGCCGCCTTTGTGGCTGAGCGCCTTGAAGGTGCATTCCCAGTAGTCCTCCAGCGACTCACCCTTCCATGCGAACACCGGAACGCCGCTGGCCGCAATCGCCGCCGCCGCGTGATCCTGTGTCGAGAAGATGTTGCAGCTCGCCCAGCGGACCTCGGCACCCAGGCTCACCAGGGTCTCGATCAGCACCGCAGTCTGAATGGTCATGTGCAGCGAGCCGGTAATCCGTACGCCCTTCAGCGGCTTCTCAGCCGCGTACTTGTTGCGGATGGCCATCAGGCCCGGCATCTCGTGCTCGGCGATTGCAATCTCTTTGCGGCCCCAATCGGCGAGCCCGAGATTTGCAACTTTGTATTCGGTCAATTCCAGCGTTGAGGAAGCCATTCAGTTCTCCTTATATCGACGCATCGTGATATATTGATGTGTACCAGAATCTCATGGCTGCGTCAATTGTGAAAATGTTACGCGTCGTTGCCGATCCCAACCGGCTGCGGATCCTATTGCTGCTCAAGGCGGAAGAGCTTTCAGTGGCCGAGTTGCAGGAGATCCTGGTCATGGGCCAGAGCACCATCTCGACACACCTCTCCCAGTTGAAGCAGGCGGGCCTTGTCGAAGATCGTCGGATCGGCAAGAACAGCCTTTACCGCCACTCATCGACCTCCGGTGGGGGCGACGTTTTGGACAAACTCCTGGTCGAGGCGGAGCGCGAAATCCTCGAAGCCGCCCACGACCGCGCTACCGCCCGCCGTGTCGTCAAGAAGCGCCAGGACAAGATGCGCGCCTTCTTCGACAGCGTGGCCGGGCGCCTTGGCAAGGACTACGTTCCCGGCAAGTCATGGAAGGCTATGGCCGAAGCGCTTCTTCGCCTGATGCCCCCCATGGTCATCGCAGATCTCGGCGCGGGCGACGGTAGCTTCTCGCTTTTGCTCGCTCAAAATGCGGAGAAGGTGATTGCTGTCGACTCCTCGGCAAAGATGATCGAATTTGCTCGCGAACAGGCGCACCGGCATCACTGGAAGAACATCGACTACCGACTCGGCGACATGGAAGAGCTGCCCATCAGCGACGCCTCTGTCGACATCGTCTTCTTCTCGCAATCGCTGCATCACGCGCTGCACCCCGGTCGCGCCCTTGTCGAGGCGGCGCGCATTCTCAAGCCCGGCGGCCGTATCGCGATTCTCGACCTGGCGAAACATCGCTTCGAAGAAGCGCGCGAGATGTACGCCGACGAGTGGCTGGGCTTCAGCGAGGTAGAGCTTGAATCGATGCTCGACAAGGCAGGCTTCTTCAACGTGCAAACTTCAGTTGTCGACAAGGAGACGGAATCGCCGTATTTTCAAAGCCTGCTCGCGGTGGCAAGTAAAGCCGATCGCTCCGGTTCAATCCGCTCTGAGTGATGTGGTGCAGTCTTCGACACGATCATTTCGAAGTGCAATCAGCCGCGCAAGAAGAGCGATTAGAAGAAAAGGGCACGTATGAACCGGCTCGCAATCCGCGATACATTACCATTGCATCCAACGGCCCAGAGCGAGATGACCCCTACGAAGCAGGAAGCGATTCAAGTCCCAGCGGCGAAGCCCGCTCGCCTAACGCGCGCCCAGCGCGCCGCGGTTCTGAAGGCGCTGGCCGATCCAAAGCGATTTGAACTCCTGGAGCGAATTGCGAGGTCCGGTTGCCCATTGGGTTGCGGCGACGCCTACCAGGCCCTCGCGATCTCGCCTGCCACGCTCTCTCATCACATCAAGGAGCTCCAGACCAGCGGCTTGATCGATGTCCGCCGCGAAGGAAAGTTCGCGTTCCTCTCTATCAAACCAGGTGTTCTTGAAGCGATTGCCGCGAACCTGCAGGCCCTCAGCCCGACCTCCTGCCCAAATCGCTAAGATACCTGCCCTGAGATTTTCCACAGCCATTCTGAATCCAATCACGATTCGGCTCATCATTTCGATAGTTGTCGAAACGTCGAAGCAATGCCAGACAACGGCAACGGGGAATCGGAGGATCAAGGTCATGAGCAAACTTCAGGGTAAAGTCGCATTGGTAACAGGAGCTTCAAAAGGCATCGGCGCGGCCATCGCGAAGGAGCTGGCATCGCAGGGCGCGGCCGTCGCAGTCAACTACTCCGGCAGCAAGGACGCAGCGGAAAAGGTAGTCGCCGAGATCAAGAAGGCCGGAGGCAAGGCCATTGCGGTACAGGCCAACGTGGCTGATCCCGATTCGATCGGGCCGCTGGTCAGTACGGTGGTCAAGACGTTTGGCCCCATCGACATTCTGGTCAACAACGCAGGCATCTACGAGTTCAGCCCTCTCGAGGCGATCACCCCCGACCACTTCCACAAGCAATTCAATCTGAACGTGCTTGGCCTGTTGCTGGTCACGCAGGCCGCGGTGGCCCAGTTCAATCCCACCGGCGGCAGCATCATCAACATCAGCTCGGTGGTCGCGGACGGCATTTCCAACGCATCGGTCTACAGTGCCACCAAGGGCGCTGTTGACACGATCAGCTTTTCGCTCGCACAAGAGCTTGGCCCGAAGAGGATTCGCGTCAACTCCCTTAACCCTGGCCTGATCGAAACCGAAGGTGTCCACGCCGCAGGAGTCATTGGCAGCGATCTCCAGAAAAA
>Ga0126381_100006001_pt1 | contig 13425 bp, 11 predicted proteins | sample PanSoiMetPlot_28_FD_96465 | JGI IMG/M metagenome (GOLD analysis project Ga0126381, IMG submission 96465) | Tropical forest soil microbial communities from Panama - MetaG Plot_28 | ecosystem: Environmental > Terrestrial > Soil > Tropical forest > Bulk soil | place: Panama | collected 2016-02-17
TCCCATCTCCGGAAGGAGGAAGGGCTGGAACATCATGGCGCTGGTCCTGATCGCTGCGCTGCTCGCTCCGCTGGTGGCGCTATGCCACTGGGCCATCGTCTACTGGACCTACTTTCCCTATCGATCGACCTATCCGTCCTTTCGCGCCCTCTTGCAGTCGGAGCTCATTCGGTTCATGCCGGTTGACACCTTGATCGGAATCGTCATGGTCGTTGCGTTTACCGGCTGGAATGCCTGGAAAGCCCTGCAGGAAGAACGCGCGCGCTCAAACGAGCTGGCGCGGCAGCTGGCGGTTGCGCGCCTGGACGCCCTTCGAACTCAGCTCCATCCGCACTTCCTCTTCAACACTCTGCATAACGTGGCAGGCCTGACAATAGAGAACCCCGCAATTGCGCGCTCGATGGTGATCGCGCTTGGGGATCTATTGCGCACGACTCTCAAGGCGACTGGCGAGCAGTTGTGGACGCTCGGGGAAGAGCTGGACTACTCCGATCTCTATCTGGGAATCGAGAAGCTGCGCCTCGGGGACCGTCTGGTCCTCAACTATGATATCGAGCCTTCTGCCGCCCGTGCGCTCGTGCCGCAGTTTCTGCTTCAGCCCCTGTTCGAGAATGCCATACGTCACGGCGCCTCCCGGATTGCCGGTCCGTGTGAGATACGCTTTCGCGCCTCCACGCAAGGGAACCGGCTGAGTGTCGTGATTCACAACGACGGTCCCACACGCGATCCGTCTTGCCCGACGCCCCCGTTCGGAGTGGGACTCACGAATGTTCTGAACCGTCTGCGGATCTACTACGCCAACGGACATTCCTTCGAATTCTCAGATCGCGTACAGGGCGGCGTGCGAATCAGCCTGTCGATTCCGTATCGAGTCACGTAAAACGAGGAGAATCCCGGAGTGCCGTGGGTGGCGAAGGAGGTCGCGGAATGCGGCGGTGCCGCCCAACCTGCCAGGTGGACGTCACAATGATATCCAATATAGCCACGCAGACCGGGTCGAAGCGCAACGCAAGAGGGACCCCGACCCCGGCCCGCGTCCTCATCGTCGAAGATGAAGCACACGCACGTCGATACCTGAGGGAGCTGCTGGTCGGTGAGTCCCAGGTGGAAGTGGTCGGAGAGTGCTCCACGGGTGCGGAGGGGAGCGAGCGGATTCGCGAGCTGGCGCCGGACATCGTCTTCGTCGATATCCAGATGCCGGAGCTGGACGGCTTCGCGATGATCGACCAGATCGTCGGGGTCCCGCGGCCTCTGTTCGTGTTCATCACCGGCTACGGCGAGTACGCCGTGAAGGCGTTCGAGATCGAAGCCGTCGACTACGTCTGCAAGCCGTTCGACAAGGAGCGGCTCTTGTTGTCCCTCGAGCGGGCGCTGCGGCGCCTGAACACTCCGGAGCCCTTACCCGCCGTGAGTCAATGGCTCTCCCGGCTCTCGATCAGACAGGGCGAGCGCATCGAGTTTCTCCCGGTCGAAGACATTCTCTGGATCGAGGCCGCCAACAAATACATCGTCGTGCACACAGCTCAAGGATCACACGTCCTGAGACAGACCATCCAGGGCTTGCAAGACAGGCTCGATCCACGGGAATTCGTTCGCACACACCGGTCGACGCTCGTGCGCAAGGCCGCGGTACGTGGCTTGCAGCCCCTGTTTCATGGCGACTATGTCATCAAGCTGGTAAACGGAGCCGAAGTGACACTGAGCAGGAGCTTTCGGGCGGCATTCTTTCGCGAAATGAGCCGCTGAAACAGGCTGTCGATGCGGCAAAACCGACTCGAGCTACTCAGGTGATCGGCTGCTGCGTGGACCGGTACGCTTCCAGATCGCGCTCATAGCGGACTCGATCTTCCTCGAGCTGGCGAATCTCCGCTTTCAGGTGCCCGGCGCGTTCCGCGAGCTGCGCCGTGTCCACCACTGCGTCGGCGCGATCCTGCGAGGTCGAATCGCTGCTGACCACTGCAGCCGCGTTCGAGACGATGCCGTGCTCGATGCGGTCGAGCTCCTGCCGCTTGTAGTTGATCTGGTTGACCGTGTTGGACACACGCGCCTCCAGCGAATACAGCTGATGGCCCGAACCAAACGCAGCGGCAAATGCTGGCTCGAGATTCGCGGGACAGACACCCGCGTAGCCCCCGCCCTGCGCGCCGATGCGATAGCCGTTGCTGGGCTGGCAATATTCCTGCAGCCCCTGCTCCCGTCCCTGCTGATACAGCCCAAGGTCGGTGGTGACTCCATATTTCGCGCAGTCCTTGCGGTGTTGGGCGATCCTGTCGCCAGGATATCCTGCGACGCCGTCCTCGTAGCCCACCGTGCGCCAGTCCACGGTGAGACATTCGTTCTTGCTCATGGAGGCGCATCCGCCGAGGACTAACAGCAGGACAGCGCTCGCGCCCCGCAGCTCAAACGAACCGACTCGATGCATGACGGGAACCCACCTGTGGCTGAAGGCGACTTCCACCGTAGCAGGCTGGCTCGCTATCTCCTGTGAACCCGCTCACAACCGCCTGTCAGTTCATCCACCAGACAACGAATTCCTTGAACCCGATATAGCCGTCACCCTCGGTATCTGCGATTTCGAAGTCGAGCAGACACTCCGCCCTGGAAACATCCCCATCCAGCCTTACCAGGAGCGTGTGGAACTCGTCTCGGTCGATGAAGCCATCACCGTTGAGATCACACGATTCGAACACCTTGCGGGGCTCCGTAAGATCGGTATCCGTCAGTGTTGACATGATCGTCTCTGCCTGTGCGAATTGGCGCTTGCATGAGTGGATTACCACGTTGGATCACAGCGTAACGACAGCCAGCTATACGGAGGGTGAATCATCGTGACGCGGGCGGGTGACTTGACAGTTGTTGACCGGGACACCGAAGACACCAGTGGCACGGCGGGGGGATACCGGATCGGGTGACATAACGTACCACCCTCACTGTATTTGTGAGCAAGATCTCCCAGCACCCGGCGCTGCGCTTGGGATGACGACCGATACGTCGGTTCGCGCGACGGCAGGCCGGTCATCTCGGGTGTAATCCCACGGCACCGTGCGCAGGCGGTGCAAGAGCATGCGCACGAATTTGTCCTGCCGGCGCCTGGCCGCAGGCACCGGGACACCGTGATTTAGCACAGCGAAGTACACCGCGCCCTGCCCCTCGGTGCGAATGGCGCCTACCAGAGCGCTCGCGCCATAGTCGCCGTAAGTACCGGTCTTCCCGACGACCCGCCCACGCTCATCGGATGAATCCAGCCGATTCAGGAGTGTTCCTTTGTCGACGCCCGCGACGGGAAGCACGTCCACGAGCGTATGGCCACTAGCTGCCAGCTCCTGCTCGAGGGAGCGCAGCAGCTTCACTGCCGCGCGCGGACTGAGGCGATTCTGCGGATCACTCCCCGCGCCATCCGCCAACGTGATCTCGGATCGCATTGCCTCCGGCACGACACTTCGCGCAAGCGCTTCGATGGCCGCCGGGCCTCCCGCTGCGTCCGCGAACGGCTTGAATATATTGTTGGAATAGTCATTCAGGCTCTTAAGCAGGGGCACCAGGGGCTGGGAGCGCACCTCAACCACCGCTCCTGCGTTGAGCGTCATCACTGCATCGCGCGCTGTTGGCAACGCCGGTCCGGGCACAAATTGAATTCCCGGGGAATCCCGTAGCCCCGTAGACAGCCCGTGTGCATCGGCCGATATCAGCTCGCGTACGGCAGACCACGCGCCAACGGGCGTCGACCCCGAAAGTGACCGGCGCAATCCCGCACCCTCGTCATCACCAATCCAGTCAAAGGTCAATAGACCGGCGATCCGCAGATCACCAGCGATTCGCAGTATGCCTAGCCTCTTCAGATTCTGTGCTACGAGCAGCGCTTCCTCATCCACCAGCGACGGATCGCCATCGCTTTTGACAACCAGGTCCCCGTGCAAGGTCCCCTGAAGGGTGCACCCCATGACTGAGAACGTGGTGAGAAAGCGGTGGTCTGGACCGAACTTGCGCACTAGCGCGAGTGTCGTGGCTACCTTGGAAACGGAGGCAGGATGCACCGCGCGCGCAGCCGCACGAGATACGAGCACGGTACCATCTGCCGCCTCCACGTACACGCCCTGATCGCGACCCACTATCGAGGCCGTGATCGCATCTAGAGAGCGTAAACGGGCCTTGGGCTGGCGATCGCGCGGTCCATCGCTGTCAGACCAGGATGGTTGCGCTCCGATTGCGAGAACGGCAATGAGCGCCACCCGGCACCACCACCGGATTACGCACACCTGTTCTTCCTTCGCCATTTCTCTGATACACGCCGCGCACCTTGAGCAAGGATGGGTAATTCGCCGCGAATGTGCAACCGCCTCGAGAGCGGCGACCGGCGCCGAGACGCCAAAACGGGAACCCCTGCGGCATTTCCACCCGCTCTGAGGCACAATCCGTTACCGGCGAGAGCTGGCCTACCGGTGATCTCTGCGGGAGAGCCCTGTGGACGAACTTCGCGTGACTCCGATTACGATTACGTTCGTAGTCGTCTTGGCATCTGTCCTCTCAGGGTGCACAACTTCGCCGGAAGCGCGCTCGGAACGACATGCGCAGCAAGCCGCGCTAGTGCTCGCAAAGCGTACCGATGCGGACTCTCTAGCCGCCGCCGGGTTACTGAGTCGCGGAGGGATTCTGAGTGATGATAGTCATCTCGGCCGGTCGTTATCACTATTAGCCCAAGCGGCGGCCGCGGCGCCCGAGCGGCCGGAATTGGCGTGGTTACATGCTCAAGCCTGTCGTGAAGGGCCCCGCTGTGAGGCCGAGCCCCTCGAGCGCCGTCTGCGCGTTCTGGATCCGTCCAACGGTGCCGGGTGGATGGGCGCGCTCGCTCGGGCCGATGCAACAGGTGATTTCGCGGCGATGGATGCCGCGTTGCTTGCAATAAGCACGTCTGATCGCGTCGATATCTATTGGACAACGCTTATCGCCCACCTGAGTCGAGCGGCATCACAATCAGGAAGCCTGTCTCTCCAAGAAGCGCAGACAATAATAATAGGCTGGCTCGCCGCTGAAGCCATTCCCGCGTATAGCGCCGTCTCCCGTGCGTGTAACGGAGAGCGCCTCCAAAAGCCGCAGAACATTGAAACCTGTCGGGGTGTCGCGAAGGCATTCGAGCGGGGTGATACGTACATAACGGAGATGATCGGCGTCGCTATCGCAAAGCGCGTGTGGCCCGAGGATTCTCGGGAGTACAAGGCCGCCGTCGAGGCTCAGCGCGTGTACCAATATCGAGCCGACAAGTTCGCGAAGTCGGACTTCGCCATTTCAAAAGGACCGGAGCCGGTGGCAGAGAAGTATCTCGCGCTCTGTGAGCAAAACCACCGGGAACAGGATGTATTTCGAGCCCAGCTCATTGAGGCGGGCGAGAACCCGAATCCACCGTCGGAGTAAAGCGCAGCGCGAGCCGCGTTAGCGGGGCCTGACCACCTTCTGCCATTCAAGAGTGTAGTGACGTTCCACGCCGCCGACCGGATCCGGGATGCAAGCTGTGAGTCTGAGGATGTTGCCGTTCATCGCAAATAATCGAACCTGAGTAGTACCCGTCCAAACTTCGTTCCAGGAGATGTCGACGTGATGGATGACCTTACAGCCCTCCACAGAGTACGTGCCCGCGTACGCGAACATTGTGTCATACAGCGCGGCACGCTCATTGTCCGGTGGACCGGCGGCGGCCGGCACTTCCCGACCGCTCGCGGCTCCGATCACCTGCATGCGACCGTCGGCTGAGTAACTGAGGTAACCCTGTGGATTCTCACCGTATGGAGTGGACCGCTCGCCTGCGGCCGTCGTCACGACGTACGACTTCAACTTCCATGTACCAAGCAATGGGTTCTTGTCCATAGTGAGCGGCAGCTTTCAGGGGTACCGTCGCGGGTAACTGCCTTCGTGGTCTTCGCTACTTCAAAGTTCCATTCTTGCGGAGTTCCCAGGAATAGACGCACATGGCAATCACGATGCCCGCGCCGATAGCTGCACCGACCAGGCCCGCGCCCCCGATCGCAGCCGCATATCCCTTCGTTGCGATGTGCCATGCGATTAGCCCAAGACCGAGCCCAGCATTGGCCGTAAAGAAGACGGGCGCTACTCTCTTGAGAAGCAACAGGGAAACGGCTCCTCCAAACGAACACACCGCCGAAACGACCGATATTGCGTGATCGAATACGTTCAGCTTGTGGTAGTACTCCGCCTGCGCCCCACTCAGCGGCAGATTTCCACTCCAAAGAAGATACATCGATATCGCGCCGAACACCGAAGCGATGATGTAATAGAGGCCGATCACCCACACGAGAGCCGGCCGTCGCCCTGGGACGGGTTCTTCCGGCGTCCCGCTCCCAACGTCTGCCTTGGGCGGCGCATAGGGATTGCGTTCCGCAGCACTCATCCTTTCCCCCCGCGGACTTATGCCCGGCCGGCCAGCGTCAATCATCCGAGACCGCTATCGCACCCGTGGTCTGTCGCTGCCGTCCTTCGGCATATTTCTGGGCCATCCACCAGCCGATCAGCGCTACCGCTGCTCCAGCCAGCAGGTCGACGAAATAGTGAAAGCGCAAGTAGACCGTCGACCACCAAAGCACCACGCACGGCACCAACACCCACCAGAATCGACGCCGATAATGTTGCCAATCAAATAGCAACAGATACAGGCTGGCTGCAACGTGAACGCTGGGGAATACGTCTACAGCATTGCTTCCACGATGTAACGCGCCCAAGGCAGAGTCAACGAGCCATGGACCCTGAAGGGCTGTATGAAAAGCCATCGCACCATGTGGGCCGACTGCCGGAAACATGATGTAGCCGGTGAACGCCAGAGCATACATGGTGAACAGCCCGACGATGCACTTCCGAAATACGGCAATGTCCCGAAAACAGTAATATCCCGGCCCCGCGAGGAGGTAGTAAAAGAAGAACAGATAGCCCGCCATGGCCACGTCCTCCAGCCACGGATAGAGCCAAGCCTCCAACGCTACCGCAGGCGTCTCCCCTAACAAATCGCGGTCCCAGCGTAGTAGTAGCGCGTCGGCCGTGGGATTTCCCAGCAATGGCACACCCACGCCGAGGGCGTAAAAGCTGGCGCCCATCACGACGAACGAAGAGGAAAGGCGAATCCGCCATCGCCACAGCGTCGGTTTACGCCCCGTCCAGAAGACAAGGGCAATGATGGATGCAACACAAGCAAAAAAGACAAACGACACGCCACGAGCCGCAGGGTTTACGAACAGGCACACGCCGGCCAGCAGAAGAAAAAGGCCGAACACCCGTTCATGCGGCAAGAAGACCGCCGGCTCGGGCCGCAGCGTATTGGCTGATGTCACCCTCTTCGTGGGTAACGTAGCGTAGGTCGGGGATTTCGCCTCAGCTCGCACTATCGGCAGCTCAGCGCTGAAGCCTGTCGATCTAGCCGACGGAACCAATACACTTTCTTACATCTTCGGCCACTCGCATCGAGCCCCCGCGCTTGCTTGATGTTTTCTGGATCGGGTCGAGCACGACCGTGCGGAGCGGCTGGTGAATTCGCATGCCCCGTGGGGATGACGTATCGACCCCGCTGGCGTGTCGTGCTCAATGGCTTTCCGCTGGAACGAGGGCCACCGGCAAATTAATCGTGGGTAGAAAAGCAAGTCTAGGCGTTCGTCGAGACGGCGAGCCTGGAATCATCGGTAGACATCCTGATCTTCGGGGACAGTCAAATGCTAGCGCAGTCGTCGTCCACTTGGCACGAAAAAGGCGCGCTTTTGGGTCTGAATGGGACGATCGTCAAGACAAGGGGCTCGCAAACCGAGCACCCGGGATATTGGTGGCTCTGCTACGAGTGGAGCAATCTCCTGCCCTCCTGCATCGACTGCGTTACATGAAGCAGTCGACCCAGATCTCACCCGGCCGAAATCGGCGTCCCGGGCGGTCGGGCGGCAGGTTTTGGGGCACGGCCGCCGGGACGGCCTTGGCCCCTGCAGGCTCAATGGCGATCTGGTCACTGCGAACGAAAGCGCCATGGCTTGAGAGCTCCGCCAGTAAAGGATCTCTCGGAACTTCCGTTCCTTTGGTCGGATCATCCGGATCCTCCGTCCCGTAGACACCCTTCTGCGTCGAGCACATGCATGCCGGGATGTGACTGTTGGCCATGAGCGCCTCCGCGACGACTTTCGGTGTGGCATTCGAGCTGCCGTGGTGACCCACCTTGTAGAAGTCGACACTGCTCAGAATCTGCTGGGCGCCGCTGCTCAACGCTCCCGTACCCACTTGGTCGGGCTTGTCTGACTGGAAGAGCCAGTGCTCCCAGTTGCCCGCTTGAGCGTCCCCAACGAAAAGCAGTTTCTTGCCCTTGTAGTTGAACAGCACTACCAGGCTCTGGTTGTTAAGGAAGGAGTTGAGTGTCTTCGCCGCAATCAGAGCCGCCACCGATTGAGAGCTCTGCAAAGTGCTCTGCATCAGGCTCTCTGCGGCGCGTGCCTGATCAAGAGTGACCTTCTTCCACAAACGCGGTTGCACCCATTCTCTTATCGCCTCTGGCGAGTAGGCGGGTTCCGCTGAATATGCCTCGACCTCCCAAGAGCCGGGAAATGGAGGCCGTTCGTCATCCCCGGACAGACTCGCGTCCGTGAGGTATTGCCCGACTCCCTTCTTAAGATCCATGAGCTTCATCAGGTCGAGGTCCGCCACCGGCGGAGGCCCGAGGATCTGCGCGGTCACCCCAATGTCCGCGAGTGCTTTGGGCAGCTTTGGGGGATCTCCGCCCTGGTAATACTCGGGGGCCACTTTGAGGCCCTTCTTGAGCAAGGTGAGCGCGACGGCATTCGCCCCCCCTGCGCCCGCGCCGCCGGCTCCTGCTGCCGCCGCGGCCGCCGCATCCAGTCCGGTTGCGTTCTCCATGTACTTTCGCGCCGTGTTCAGCTCCTCCGGCGGCGCCGCTGCCTGAGCGCACGCCTGAGTAAAGTGATTCTGCAATGCCACAGCGGTCCGGGTCAGGTCCGCCTGAAACTTCGCGGCGGTGGGATCGAACTCGGACTCCCAGATGGGCATCCACACACCGCCCACGGTCAGCCCGGCGAAGTCATCCTTGCAGCGCGCGAAGCCAGCGATGTGGTCGGCGTGCCGATGAGTCATGATGATGAGGGCAACCTGTTTGTCGGTCTCCTTCACCATGTCCGCCACGGCGGCTGCGATGCTCCCGATATCTCCCGTCTGGCTCGTGCCCTTGAATACGCCGCAGTCGATGATGACGTGCACCTGCGAGCCGCCTTCGTCGCGGAAGCTGACCAAAAAGAAGTCCCCAAACCCAACCCGATACATCCTGACTCGAATGCCGACCTCGCCCTCTTCTACGCTCCACGCAACTGGCGCTGCTCCTCCATCATTCGCCGCCGGTTGCTGGCCTGCCCGAGGCGCCGTCGTAGGTGCTGTGTGGACGGTGTTTGTCCCGGCTTTGGCGCTCGCGGCGCTCCCTACCTTTGCCTTTGCCTTTGCCTTTGTCTTGCCGCCAGCTGGCTTTGCGCGCACTTTCGCGCTCGAGGTCTTCGAGGCCATGACTATTCGTCTCCGTGAACCAGGGCAAAGTTGATGCGCAGGTTGTCTGCGTTTCTGTCGCGCCCCTCCTGCCGAAGGAATGCAGCCTGGCGTTGGGCGCGCCGCTGCCCGTTGGGTCCGTCCAGCGGCTTGGAGATTGCGTAGCGCAGGAACTTGGCCTCTTGCAAGCCTCCGCTGCCCAGGCTGTGTGTCGAAACGATCAACGTGGTGCCTCCTCGCAGGGGCAAGTCGGGCCTGTCTGCGGGCGCATCCTGCACAACCTCGACCAGCAGGTCCCAGCGCACGCTGCCGTCGATATCTGTGCGGTAGAGAGGATGGAAGGATGGAATCCGATACGGCAGCGTGGGATCTAGACCCAGCAAAGCACGGTTGCCCGGCCCGTCGATGAAGCTCTGGAGTGCCGCGCTCGTCCGTTGGCGCTCGAGGTAGCTCAGTCCCAGAGGACCTCCGAACGGCAGTCCGTGCACTTGAACCGTGCCATCGAGCTGAGGCCACTGCAGCCCTTCCTCGGAGAAGAAGGGCGCATCATCCGGCAGGATCCCACGCTCACGAAAGGCATCCATCCAGGCCTCCCGGATACCTTCTTCATCCGCGAGGTCATAATCGACCTCCGAGGTGATGACGGCTCTCAGAAAGTCGCCGAACCTCACATCGACGGGCGGCAGGTAGTCCAGAGACCGCACGCACATGCGAAAGAAATCAGTCGCTGTTCTCGTTGCCTCATCGCAGAGTGCATCAGCCAGCGGTGCCGGAAGGTCTTCTTGCGCACTGCCGCCGGCTGCCCGGTACACTCGAAAGTGTCGTGCCGCCCGTTTCAGATAGACGGTGAAGAAAGCCTGGAATACAGCAGCGACCAGCACGGAGCCTCGAGCATGGCATTCCGTCGTCTCAGTGAGCTGCTTCATGGTCAGGGGTTTGCCGATCGCGGAGCGCAGCCCCCCCCGTTTCCTCATGGCATCTCCGAACTGGGAAGCCAGACCGATCAGCGGGTTCGGACCCGCGTCGCTGTCCCCCGCTCCCACGCTCTTGGCACGATCCGCGAGCTCATCACCCTTCAAGGCTGGGGAATATAGCCGACCGCCAGTGCGCTGGATCGCATCGAGCAGCACCTCACGATGGGAAAAATGCCGGAACAGTGCCGCCAGGTCTGCAAATGCCTCGTGAAAGGCGGCGACGTCCGGATTGGTCTGCTCCATGAAGTGACTGCGCAACCCATCGACGATCGCGTGTGTCATCTCATGCACGATGATGTCGTGCGACAGGCAAGTGAAGATCGTCTGGCCTGGAACATTCCGGCCGACGTTCATCTGGGCCGCCTGGAAGTATCCAAACAGGATACCGTGTGCGTCCGGACTGTAGAACGCGTTTGCCTGACACATGGCGTGCGGGTACAGAGTCAGTGTCAGAATGTCCTGGGGCTGCCACCCCTTGGGCGCGTCGAGCGACCGGGGCGCACGACGCCAATGAATCCGCCTACCGAGCGCCTGCTCGAACTGCTCGATGGTGTCGCTGGCGACCGCATAGAGCATCTGTTGATGGAATCGCGGATCGGATTCCGAAGGCGCGAGGCCATTCGGGATCAGAATGTAAGGGTCGTCCAGATTGACCGGGGCATAGTACTTTTTGCGCGATGCATCGTAGTCGACAACGGCGATCTGATCGTAGGCGCCGCTCTTATCTACTGGCCCCGGATCCAGCGGGCGGTAGCGCACGTCGAGCTGCATCTGGTTTCCCAGCATCCGCCCGCGACTGGGGTCGAAGGCGAACACGCGCAAAGGCCTGCGCTTAGGCTCCGGAATCGAGAACGGCCCAGACATCAGGGACTCCTTTCACGAGCTCGACTAGAGCGCGAGCAGTGGTCTATGGCCGGCGCATGCGCGTGCTCATCGTTCCGGATTTCGCTCGCGCGGCGCGCGACACGCTGCTTGCGTTGCGGATTCGCCAAAAACGCTGAACGGTGGCTACCGCCGGCTGTCCTGCAAGCGGGTTCGCTCGTCGATGACCCGCTTTTCCTTTATGTGTGACTTAACTATATAGCTCCAACAGGGCAACGCAAGCGATTTATAGGGCTCATTCGTGACCGATCTGTCTCAGGACGCCCGCTTCGCCGCACTCGCGGTCGAAACGGGCGGTGCGTGCAGATGGTGAACACCCGGAGAGAGATGGCCTGCCTCAGGCCTTTCGTAAGAACCACCAGATCACGAGCGCAGGCAGAATGACAGCGAGCAAAACGACCACCAAAAGGAACCTGATATGAATCGGCGTGTCATGGGTTGGCTGAGCGCACTTGGCATCGTCGTTGCCATCCTGGGATCGCTGGCTTACTACGGTGTGAGGGCGATTCGTCCACCGCCCGCCTCTGCAGCCATCCCCATTCATACGGCGCTCGGGACTATTCAGGGAACAAGAGAAGCAGGACTCACCGTCTATCGAGGGATCCCCTACGCCAAACCGCCGATCGGTGACCTGCGATGGCGCCCGCCTCAGCCCGCGTCCTGGCAAGGCACGCTCCAGGCCCGCCACTTCAAGCCTGCGTGCATGCAGATCGGCGGTTCCCTTCCGGGCAGTCCTGTGGAGCCGACGAGCGAAGATTGCCTTGGCTTGAACGTTTGGACCCCGGCGACTCATCCCGACGAAAAACTTGCCGTGATGGTGTTCATCTACGGTGGCCAGTTCAAGAATGGCTCGAGCAGCCCTCGTGTCTACTGGGGCGACACGCTGGCGCACAAGGGTGTTGTCGTAGTCACATTCAACTATCGATTGGGCGTGCTGGGTTTCCTTGCGCATCCGGGCCTCTCGGCGGAATCCGCACGTCACGTTTCAGGAAACTATGCGCTTCTTGATTGCATAGCCGCTCTCACGTGGGTGAAGGAAAACATTGAGTCTTTTGGGGGGAATCCGCGCAACATCACGCTCTTTGGCCAGTCAGCAGGTGCTTATCTTTCGAGCGAGTTACTCGCATCGCCGCTCGGCCAGGGCCTTTTCATTCGAGTCATTGCCATGAGTGGCGCAGATATTGGAGCGGCCGGATCCTCGGGCGACATGCCGCTCAAAGCACAAGCTGAAGCGAGGGGTATCACGTTCGCAGCGTCTCTGGGAGCAAACTCTGTCGAGAGCTTGCGGAAACTCTCCGCGCGAACACTCGTGGAGCGCGGCGCTTCGTCTGAGATACCGGGGATCAACCTGCCGAACATCGACGGATATGTGCTCCCGAAGTCAGTCCATCTCGCTCTCACCACGGAGGCAGCGGCTGCACACATTGATCTCATGGTTGGAACCGATGCACAAGAGGGCTCAACCATCGTCGATGAGCCATTGAAGGCCGACACGTACGCGGCGCTGGTACGCAAGCGCTATGGCACGCTCGCAGATCGCTTCCTCGCCCACTTTCCGGCGCGATCAGATGCGGAAGCAGCGGCGAGCCAGGTGCGACTGCAAACCGCTGACGTCGCTTGGCGCACGTTCACGTGGGCCCGGTCTCACGCCACGAGTGGAGGGGGCCGCACCTATGGCTACATTTTCTCACGCGTGCCTCCGTGGCAACCATTCGCGCAACTCCATGCCGCAGGTCATGGCGCGGAACTACCCTATGTGTTCGGCTATCCCCCGCCGATTGTGTTCTTTGCAAGGAGATGGCCATGGAGCGCGTCACGCGATGCGCTGATCGCAGAGCAGATGCAAAGCTACTGGACTAACTTCGCCAAAACCGGCGACCCGAATGGCGACGGCCTGCCGGTCTGGACACCATTCGCGGCCGGTGAATCCATTTTGAACTTCTCGGACTCCACAAGCATGGAACCACTACCTTCCCGCGACGATCTCGCGCTGATAGATGCGCATATGCTGCAGATCGCAAGCATTCCCCTTGATACGAACTGAGGCGCA
>Ga0126381_100006002_pt1 | contig 13425 bp, 11 predicted proteins | sample PanSoiMetPlot_28_FD_96465 | JGI IMG/M metagenome (GOLD analysis project Ga0126381, IMG submission 96465) | Tropical forest soil microbial communities from Panama - MetaG Plot_28 | ecosystem: Environmental > Terrestrial > Soil > Tropical forest > Bulk soil | place: Panama | collected 2016-02-17
GCATTTGTGGATTGACGCGCTGGCGCTTTTCGCCATGGGCACTTTTTTGCTGGTGATTGCCGCGCGGAGATTCCAAAACAAGGTGATCATGGCGTAATTTGGTCGAGCGGGATCCATCACTTGCGGTGTACATCATGCGAACCAGGCCGGGTGCCCCGTTCGATCGGTCAGTTCGAATGGCCAAGAGCTATCGGCGGACCGACTTGCCGGTCGAGTTTATTGCGGTGAAAAATGCGGGCCACGATTCCGAGCCAGTGGGGGATGATCAGGGTTTGGCCTTCAGTCGAAACTATCCGTCAGAGGACGATTGAGTTCTTCAAGCGCTACCTGATTTCAGATCCTGCCCCACAGTGACAGAAACAAGATTGCTAGGATTGGCTAAGCTTGTGGCCTATGGCCCCAGGCTTCCACGACGCGCGGCATACAACCTACCGTTTGAGGAGTACGAGCGTAGGCGTAAAGTTCGTCGACGATTTGATCGATTTCCGAGCGCGATGCGAGGCCTTCGGCCATTACCGCGTCGGCAATGTTTTGCATGGTGAGAGGGCTGATCAGCTTCACTTCGCCTTCAAGTCCCGCGGGCTGGGCGACGCTCATTTGTATCCCCGCAAATCCGGCAGAGGTCAGCAAGGCCGGCAGGCGAGGGCCGATGTTGGGATCTCCGCCTCGCCGCTGCACTGCTTCGGTGTAAAGGGCGACGTAGCGGGCCAGAGCCGGGCTCTCGGGGTAACTGAAATAGCCACGGAAATCGATGTCGGCAACGACGAGCGTGCCGCCCGGCCTGAGAGCCTGACGGATCTTGGCCAGAAGGGCCATGGGATCGGGTAGGTGGGTCAACAGAAATCTCGCGTAAACCAGGTCGAACTCCGGCTGGGGATCCACTTCGCAAAGATTGCAGGTGCGAAACTCGAGATTGAGAAGTCCCAAAGCCGCGGCTTCTTCCCGTGCGATGGCGATCTTGACCGCGTCGATGTCTATGCCGACGACTCTGCCGCCGGGACCGACCAGACGCGCGAGTTCGCAGGAGACATCGCCCCCGCCGCAGCCGATATCGAGACAAGCCATGCCGGAGCGCAAGCCGGCGCGCTGGAGCAGATGGAGTGTGCTGGGCCACATGACGCGAGAAAGAATACGGAGGCGTTCTCGTCCTTCTGTGCCGCCTCGAATGACGTAATGAGACTTGTCGAGATTTTGGCTGGGACTCCGGGTAGCCATGGGCGCCTCGCGTTGGGTGGGGGAAATGATAGCGACAGAAACGGGGATAAGCGAGCGTTATTGTGGCGCGGGACTGACGCCTTGCACCACAAAAGCGAAAGAGTGAGGCGAACAGCGCAGGTAGGATTCATCTCGCGAAAAACGCCAGGGGGAGCGGCCGTTCCTATGCTACTGAAAAGCGTCGATCGGAAAACACGCCCACCTCAGAAGCTCGCCAACAAAAGAAAGAGGAAAACTAGAGGGCGAGGGAGAGCTGGGGAGACTGGGCGGGGCTTTTTAGTTCTTCCCAGGGGCGGAAGGTTAGGCCGAGTTGGGACTTGATGCGGGTTAGGCGGGCGGCGATTTTTTGCCGGTAGGGTTCGGGGGCGTAGGCATTGTGGGTGTACCAGGAGTCGTACCGGCGGGCGAGTCGGGGGAATTTTTCGCAAAGGAATGGCAGGAATTGTTTGGCGGAAGAGGGCATAAGGAAGAGGACGCCGCAAGCGATCCACAAGGCGCCGGCATCTTTCGCGGCGGCCGCGAGGGATTCGAGTTCGTTTTCGCGGTCGGTGATACCGGGTAGGAGCGGAGAGGCGGAGATGCCTACCGAGAGGCTGGCATCGCGGAGCTTGCGGATGGCAGCGAGGCGAAGATCAGGGCGAGGGGCGCGTGGCTCCATCAGGCGGGCCAAGCGAGTGCGCAGGGTGGTAACAGTGATGTCGATATAGAGGCGCGACCGGCTGGCGATCTGCTGCAGGACGTCAATATCGCGCGTGATGAGATTGGACTTCGTGATGATGGAGACGCTCAGCCCGTGGTGGCGGGCGAGTTCTTCCAGGCAGGCGCGGGTGACGCGGTATTCGTTTTCGGCCGGTTGATAGGGGTCGGTGGCGGTGCCGATGCAGATGTGTTCGGGAGCGCCGTCGCCTTTTTTGGCGAAGGAATATTTAGTGGCAATTTCGCGGGTGAGAAAAACGGCGGCATCTTTTTTGACGAAGATTTTCTTCTCAAACGCTGCGCCGTCCAGTTCCATGAATTCGTGGGTGTAGCGGGCGTAGCAATATTTGCAGGCAAATTCGCAGCCGCGATAGGGATTGATGGTCCAGTCGAAGGGGACGCGGTCGGAGTCACATTTATTGAGAATGGATTTGACCGGCAGGATGAAATAGTCCGGGCGCTCATCGGATTTGCGGCGGGTGGGGGCGGCGGCAGAGATCGAAGCGAGGCGGGCGATGCCGACCAGCGGCGCAGTCGTTTCCCGCAGCGTGTCGTGCACCGCGTGACGTGCCGTGCCTGGTACAGCGTCTTGTACCGCAAAAACAGCGTCCTTCCGGAAATCCTCACTGCGGAGTGGGTCGCCGCAAGAGGAGGGCTGACGCGGCCCCGACAAAGAAGTCGGGGTAAGAGTGCAAGCCGCGCCACCCTGGCTAGGAGTTATTTCCGGAACGATGCTGCCCAGACCGCTGAACGGGGCAAGCTCAGCAGTCCGTGTGTTCGGGCTACGTTCAGGGCAAACAGGAAAGAGAGAAGCTGAGGAGAATGGAGCGCGGCGACGGATAGAAAAGCCCGCCGTGGATTTGTAGGAAAGAACTGGGGACATAGCCCACCTCGATACCGGGAGAGTATTTCGCTTTTTATTCGCCATGTCAAGTGATTTCGCATTTTGTTCGCTTATGGTCTTCGACCAGCGAGCCCAGCAGGCGCGCAAAATACCGGCCCCCTGTGCGCGTCTATCCGAACCAACAGAGATTCGACCCTTTTTGAACAGGGGAATGGCTATAGGTATGACTTCACGCCGGGCGGCAACGACGCTGGTGGCGAGATTTCGGGTGACCTCGGTATCAAGGTCTTGCAACGCGCTATCGGGATGACGCGGGGCGCAAAGGTTACCGCGCGGTCCAGCCGCCATCGATTAAAATGGTTTCGCCGGTGATCAAGGATGCGGCGGGGGAAGCTAGAAACACGACCGCGCCTGCAACCTCCATAGGCTCGCCGATGCGGTGCAGAGCGGCGATGCGTTCAACGGTGTCGGCGCGAAACGCCGGATCGGCAAGGCAGGCCTCGGTTCCCGGCGTGCGGATGAAAGTCGGGGCGACCGCATTGACGGTTATGCCATGCTGGCCCCATTCGACCGCCAAACATTTTGTGAGATGCGCGATGGCGGCCTTGGTCATGCAATAGATCGATTCGGTGGGCAGGGCCGCGAAGCCTGCTTGCGAGCTCATGTTGATAACTTTGCCGCTCTTCTGCCGGATCATCAGGCGGCCCACGGCCTGGCTGGCAAAAAATGTGCCTTTCAAATTGATGGCCAAGGTGGCGTCAAAATCTTCTTCGCGCACTTTTTCGGCGGGATTTTCGGGCGCGATACCCGCATTGTTGACCAGGATGTCGATGCGGCCGAATTCTGTGGCGGTCTGGTCCACGGCGCGAGAGATCTGGACCATTTTGAGCATATCCATCTGAAGCGGGAGGGCCTTTCTGCCCAACTTGCGGATTTCGGCAGGCAGGCCGGAGTCCGCGTTTATGTCGCGCAGACCTAGCGCCACGTCCGCGCCGGCATGCGCCAGGGCCAGTGAAATTGCACGGCCCAAACCCCTCGCGGCTCCGGTGACGAGGGCGACCTGGCCGTTTAAGCCGAACTGTGGATAGTCCATGAAATTCCCTCCCGCGCTCATTTGCTGATTAATTTCCGCTCAGGCTGTTTGCGCGGCATTCGAGTATATGTGATTGGACAGCTGGGATACGCAGGCGTGGATTGCGGCATAGACGATCGGCGCGGTATGCGATGAGCCGACAGGCAGCAGCTCGGGGATGATCACCGACGGACTGCGGCGGGTTGCACCGCGCGGGTTCTTGCCTAAACGGGTGCCGTTTGGTGTAATCCCTTTCGGGTTGCAATCGTGAAACTGATTTGCAGACAAGATTCGAGAAGAGAACCGGTGCCGGACTTTCCCCGCGGAATGCGCGAGGAATCCCCAAGAATCGGGACAAAGCCCAGCGCTAGGAACGCCAGGAGCGCTGCCGCGCTCAAAAGTTGCTGGGTGTGCGCCGCGCTGCTGGGGGCAGCGATCTATGCTGCCGGACAGACACCGACGAAACCGTCGGCGCAAACGCCACCCGGGAAAAAACCTGCTGTGGCAGCCGCGCCTGCGGCTCCGCAATCGAAGCACTATCCGATCTTGCTGATCGCCGGCGGAACGGAACCGTACTGGAGTATGCGGATCGGAATGAAGGGGGCGGAGAGGTTGGAGCGGGCGGGGTATCCGCCGATCACGCTGGAACCTGGAGAGATTGCCGCGGACGAATCTGGGAAGGCCTGGAGGTACAAGGCGAAAGATACCGGGACAAACGCGGATGTGACGGTGCAACTTTCGCGAGAGGCGTGTTCGGACGGCAGGTCGGAGACGAAATTTTCGTTTCGGGCGGTGGTGACACACACGCAGATCGGCGAACTGCAAGGTTGCGCGAAGATTGCGGCGGAACAGTTTCCGGAGTTCAAGCAGAAGAATCTGGATGACGAGGATCCGGAAAAGAAAAAAGTGACGCCGCCGGCGATCACCGGATTTAAGGCACCGGTGGCGGTGGCGTTTCTCGATCCGGCGGGAAAGGTAATTCTGGCGCGGGGAGAAGTGGCGAAAGGTGTGGCGCCGGCTGGATCGCAGCTTTCCTGGTCACACGATGGGAAGCGATTGATATTTACGCGCGAAGAGCAAGGGAAGGATCGGACGATTCAGTTGTACGACGCGGTGACGGGAAAAACGACCGAGCTGATACGCGGGCAGGTGCAGAGCGCGTTCTGGCCGCCGGATGACGCGAAGATCGCGTTTTTGAAATTTGCCGATGGCGCGTGGACGGTGTGGACGATGCTGGCTGGTTCGCCGGGCGGCGCAACGCAGCTGAGCACAAACAATGTTTGGGCGCTGCACGGCTGGCTGGATGCGCATACGGTGCTGGCGTCAGACAATTCCAGACTCTATTTTTTGAAGACGGAAAGCCCGCCGGCGTCGATTCCGATTCGGGATGTATTTGGCGACGGATTTGAAGTGACCAGCGCGGATACGATTCGCGCCAATCCGGTGAATCCGGACCTTTTGCTGGTGACGGCGAGCGTTACGCATGCGAAGGCGGGGATGCTGACCGATCCGAAGACGGGATTCGGCGGGGCGGCGTTTTTGTACGAGATCAAATCGAAGCGACAGGTGGTGGTGACGCCGCCGAACGTATTTGCTCAGGATGCAGAATGGTCGCGGGACGGGATTCAGATTTTTTTTACCAACCGCGAGGGAGCGAAGGGATCGTCGATTTGGCGGGTTTTTTGGGACGGCTCGGGACTCAAGCGGCAGCGGGCGGGCAGTTTTATGGTGGTGGGGCAGTAGTCGACGCAAACGTGGCAGGCATGGAGGGCGCTCCCCTATTGCGTATGTGCCCGGTAGCCCGTTGGTACAGGTAGCGTTTTGGGCGAAGCGCGGGCTGGTTAGGCGTTGTTGATGGAAGCGGGGATTAGACTTGTAATATGGCGTCCCCTGTTGAGGCTGAACCGAAGAATGTGAATATCCTGGTGCTGGACCAGGAAGGACCTAGCGCGGCGGCGCTGCGGCAGGTGCTCGATTCCGAAGGCTGGCGAGTGAAGGTAATTTCCGACGGCAGGCTGTTGCTGGCAGATTTGAGGACCGGCGAATGGTCGCTGGTGATTGCGAACGTTGGAATGTTGGGGCTGGATTCGCCGGGATACTTGACGCTGCGGGAGCTTGCGGGCGTACCGGCCGAAGAAGGCGGGCGGGTGAGGGGATTGTTTCTGGTGCCGGAGATGACGGGGAGCCAGTTTGTGAGTACGCTGGAGAAGGCGCGGCTGCCCTACGTGGTGCGGCCATATCACCTGCACGATTTTCTGGAAAAGGTGAGCGACCTGCTGGTGGAAGTGAAAGCGATTGCGGCTCCGCTGCGGCAGGTGCGGTATGAGTTTGGCGGGCTGCGCAAGAAAAAACGGGAAAAGAGCCAGACCAATTCGATGTTTGCAGCGCGCGACTCGTATTCGTACACAGAAGAAGAGCTGGCGGAGTACGAAAAGCAGGAATCGGAGCGCTCCCGTTCGAAACGCAATAAGCCGCTGACCAACCTGGGAGATCCCGATCGTTAACCCCGTTCTGCGCTAATCGGTTGCAAATCCAATACAAGTAGCTGCGCAAGAATTTTGGCTCGCCCCGTTCTAACTGTGCGAATTGGCGGCGCCGGGTGATCGTCGCATTTAGGGGCGCCGCAGGGGAGGACTTATGGAGAGCCACGTCGTGAGGCGGCTGATGGGGGGACTGCTGGGGCTGTCTTCGTTTTTCGGTGCAGGGTTTGTAAGCCTGGGATTCCTATTCGCACACGCGGCGAAGCCGGGGAAGCCGGAAGGTGAGTGGAGACTGCTGCCGGCAGTAACCTACGAAAATCTCAGCATTTTCCCGGTGGTCAGCTCGAGTTCGTATGACACCAGCTGGTTTTTGACGCTGGATGAAGGGCTGGCCAGCGGCGAGGTGCAGGTGCGGGAACAAGGCTCGGAGGGAATGGCGCGAAGCCGCGATGGAGTGGTGCGACCTGCGTATTCTAGCGGGGCGTCGGTGAATCAACTGGTGTTGATCAACCGGAGCAAAAGGCCATTGCTGTTGCTAGCGGGCGAACTGGTGAGCGGAGGAAAGCAGGACCGCATTATTGCAAAGGATCGGCTGGTGCCGCCGGGATCAGAGCCGCTGCCGCTGGATGTGTTTTGCGTGGAGCACGGGCGGTGGTCGTCGGGGGCGAGTTTTACGGATGCCAAGACTATTGTACACCCCAGCGTGCGGGAGCAGGCGACGTTGCAAGAGGATCAGGCGCAAGTATGGAGCGCGGTACGCAGCGGAACCACGGCTGAAGTCACACCGGGCATGGGCGCGGGCACGGCCGGGCTGCCTGCGGCTGCTGCGAAGATTGCGGCGCCAGAGATCTCGCGCACCATACTTAATGAAGCGCCGACGGAGTCTTATCAAAAGATCTATGAGTCGCGCGGCGTGCGGGATTCGACAGAAACCTATGTGGGGGAGTTGCAGCGGCGGTTCGCTCGAGAGACTTCCGCATTAAAAGGAGAGCATGTGGTGGGAGTGGTGGTGGCGTATGGAGGAGAAGTGGCGTGGAGCGATATTTTTGCGTCGAGCGATTTATTTCGCCAGTATTGGACGAAGCTGCTGCGCAGTTACGTGGTGGAAGCGCTGGCGCGGCCGGTTTACCGGCAAGTGGCTTCGCGCGATGACGCTTCGGAATTCTTGCGACGGCTGAATGGGCGCGTGCGAGAAGAGACCGAACCCGGCGTGTACCGCTGGCGAGAGATCAACGAAGGCAGGCTTTCGGAGATTGAGCTAGATGCTCTGGAGCCGAAGCTGGTGACGCTGCACCGGCTGTTGATTCACCGGACCAGTTAATGGTGCGGAAGCTCTCGGTCGATGGTTTGCGCTGGTGCCGCGGTTGCCGCGCGCAGCCAAAAATGGCTGCGCCACTTAAGAGCAGACGCGGCGCCGCAGTTATTTGGACGATTGGGCTTTCCGGTAGGGCTCGAGATCGGCCCAAATGCGCTGCAGAGTTGCCAGCTCAATGGTTTTGGAAATCGCGGTGGTTGGCTCTTTCTCGGAATAGACTTCCAAGACCACATTGCCGCAGGCCGGCGAGATGGCGTCTGGCAAATAGGAGTAACGGCCTTGAAACGTGGTGTCCATCGTCCGCCCGCGTTCATCGTGCAGTTCAAACTCGCTGCGGCCCGGATCGATCGGCGCAATTTCTTTTCCGCCGCAGAGCAAACGCAAGCTCTGAAAGCCGTTCTTGAACTTTGCTTTGAACAGCACTCCCAGCTTTGGCCGCACGCTGAGCACCACGATGGGCCGGTATTCTTGCGCGTCTTCCAGGGCTTCCGAAGGCGGCTTGGCCTGCGAAGGATCGCCACCCGCTCGTTTCGCGGCCTTGCGAGCCACCGCCATATCGTCTTCGTGGCGCAAGAAGTAGCCGACCGGCGGGGTGATGAACGCTACCTGAAATTGCCCCAAGTCGTAGAAGTACGGCTTGATGTCCATCTTTTGCTGAGTGAGCAGGCCGCGAAGATGATCGGCTGGATAATAATCCACGGGTTCGACGGGTAACAACGTTGCCGATGGGGGCGCCGCACCATGGATGGTTTTCCTGGCTTGCTCCAGCAATGGGCGAGCGTATTCGATTGGCACGATCGAAGCGAGACGCCGCAAACCTGCGGTAGTAATCCCAGCCACTTGTCCGCTCATGGTGAACAACGGGCCGCCGGAGTTGCCAGGATTGATGTTGATGTCGCTGGTGATGGCCTCTTTTTCCACTTTGCTGATGACGCCGGTGGTCAGAACTTTTTCGCGCCCCAAGGGATTGCCAATCGTAAATACCTGCTGGCCCACGACGATCGGCGAGTTGGTTTCGGCGGGGATGATGGGAGCAATCACGGACTCCGGAAAAGCCGCCAGATTTACCCACAACACGGCAACGTCCTTGTCGGGATTGGAAACGATCAGTTGCGCGGGAACTTTTCTGTTTTGATCGAATTGCACGGCGAGGTAGTTTGAGGACTGCACGACGTGGTTGTTGGTGATGATCAGGCCAGTGGAATCCACGAGGAAGCCGGATCCGTCGTGCGCTTCAGCGCGTACAGTGACAATGGAGTTTTTTAGTTTGCCAAACAGGCCGGTGAGATCGCTTCCGGAAGTGTTGACCGCGCTCGTAGAATCGCTCGCGAGGCTTTCCATCTTGGCGTTGTCGTTGGTGAGATCAATCTCCTGATCAGCGCTTTTTATATCGGCATCAAAGCTCCATGTATAACGTTGGCCGCCGAGATCGGTGGGCTTGGCGGTCGTGACCAGATAGTGTCCTAGCGGAATTTGTAGTTGGGCCGTTCCGAGAAGATCGGTCTTCGCTTCCACCACACTGTTACCGCCAGAATTAGCTTTCATCCTGACGACGACAAATGGTACCGGCTTCTGATTCAGATCTTTGTCAACCAACACCACACGGAGTTTCACGTGAACGAGCTGGGCTTGCGCTTGAACGCGCGCGGAAGCAAATAGCAGAGCCAGGGCAAGGAGAAGGCGTTTTGTCATGGGTGACCTCGGGATGCTCTAATTGCGCCTATCGTCGCATTTTAGCGGGATAGCGAAAAGCGGAAACGTGCGACAGGGTGCGACATGGAGCGACATCAGAGGCGCGGGAAGCACGCTCGACTGCTGCAGCACGTTGCGGAGCGCATCCCGCACAAAGCTACTAAAAAACGCGGACGACACTAGGGTCGGTGCATGCCGCGAGAAGCGCTTTTGCATCTTTGGGCCAAGACGGATGGCGGAGCCCGGGCGCGATTTCGGCCAGAGGAGCGAGAACAAATTTGCGGTCGATCATGCGGGGATGGGGAATTTGCAGGTCGGGAGTGTCGAGGACCTCATTGCCGAAAAGAAGGATGTCGATATCTAGAATGCGTGGGCCCTTGGCGAAGGCTTTTGTGCTGCCTAGTTGGGTTTCGATGCCGCGGACAGCGTGCAGGAGTTCAAGGGGCTGCAGACCGGTTTCGCCTTCGACGACGCAGTTGAGAAACCAGGGCTGATCTAGGTAGTCGACTGGTTCTGTCTCGTATAAGGAAGAAACCATAATGAGGCCCAGTCCGGCTGCGGGTAGTTTGGCGATGGCCCCGCGCAAGTTGCTCTCGCGGTCGCCCAGGTTCGACCCAAGTGACAGATAAACCTTCATGGAATCGTTCCGTACGGCCTCACGGGACAGCGACGATTCAGGGTACCTCCGCCCGGTATATTGACAAAATGCATCAAACAACAGACTTATCGACGAAAGCACGCCAACTGCGTACAAATTACTTAAAACATCGGAATTAGCAGCAAACCAATTGGGAACGGCGGAATGGCAAATTGCAACACAATCCGTCTGCCACCTTAAAAGAACGGAGACTGCAACGAGTTCGACAGAAAAAATCAACCCGTGTTCCAAACCGGGAATGGGGTGCCCGGGGTGTCCCCCCGGGCAAAGCAGGCCGCCTATTGCTGTCAGAACAGGCGCGGCTGGCGGCGCGGTAGTTCCCTGTTGAAATATTGATAGGCGCGCGGAGTAGCCACACGGCCGCGCGGGGTGCGATCGATCATGCCGATCTGCATCAAGTACGGTTCGTACATCTCCTCGATGGCGTCTTCTTCTTCGGAGAGGGCGGCCGCGAGAGTGCCGAGGCCGACCGGGCCACCTGCGTACTTGTCCAGAAGCACGAGCATCAGGTTGCGATCGACTTCATCCAGACCGCTTCGGTCCACGCCGAGCATGGCGAGAGATTCCTGGGCGACGCCGCGGGTGATTTTTCCGCCGGCGCGAACTTCCGCGAAATCGCGCGCTCGGCGCAAGAGACGGTTGGCGATGCGCGGCGTGCCGCGGGAACGGCCGGCAATTTCCTCCGCGCCGCCTTCTTCCATCTGGATATTCAAAATCTTCGCGGAGCGGCGAAGGATGATTAGCAGATCTTCCGGTTCATAGAACTCGAGGCGATGAACGATGCCGAAACGCGAACGCAGCGGCGCGGTGATGAGACCAGCGCGGGTGGTCGCTCCGAGCAAAGTGAAGTGATTCAGATGAAAGGGATGGATGCGGGCGCCAGGGCCTTGGCCGATCACCAGATCGACGCGGAAATCTTCCATGGCCGGATAGAGAACTTCTTCGACGGCGGCCTGCAAGCGATGAATTTCGTCAAGAAAGAAGACTTCGCGGGCTTCGAGCGAAGTGAGAATCGCGGTAAGGTCGCCTTTGCGTTCGAGAAGAGGGCCGGCACTGGTTTTGATGGGGACATTCAGTTCGTTGGCGATGATTTGCGCCAGCGTGGTTTTGCCAAGGCCGGGCGGGCCGTAAAGCAGAACGTGATCTAGGGCTTCGCCGCGATTGCGGGCGGCTTCAAGAGCGATGGCGATATTTTCTTTTACGCGCTTCTGGCCGATGTATTCGTCCAACGTTTTGGGGCGAACGCTGGCATCGAGACGCAAGTCCTCATCATGGGCGGCAGCGGAGACGATGCGGCCGGGACGGTCGTGCGGGTATCTTTCCTTGTATGCGCTCATACGTTTTGCGGTTCCGTCTGGCATCGAGCCTGCCTGTTCTCTTGCGCTACCATCGCGACGTTACGAACCCGATTTGGCGGCTTGGCCTTTCGCGCCACTCAGTTCCTGGAGAGCGGCCTTGAGCAGTTTTTCAAAGCTGGCGATGCCGACGGAACGCTTGCCTGCGGCGACGGCGTTTTCCGCAGCGCGTCCATCGTATCCCAGATTAGTGAGCGCGGAGATGACGTCGGCATCCACACCAGCCTTCGAGGCGGGTAATTTTTCTTCGGCAATGGCAACGGCTTCGAGTTTGTCCTTGAGTTCGACGACCATGCGTTCCGCAGTCTTGCGGCCAACGCCGGGAATTTTTGTGAGGCGAGCCACGTCGCCGGTGCGAATGGCGGGAACAAGTTCTTCGACGCTCATGCCAGAAAGAATTTTCAGCGCGAGAGAGGGTCCAACGCCGGAGGCGCCGAGGAGCAACTCGAAAAAATGCTTTTCGCGGGACGAAAGAAAGCCGTAGAGAGAGAGGGCGTCTTCGCGGACGTGGGTATGAATCAGCAGAATGACTTCGGTGTGCAGCTCGCCAAGCGCGGCGTAAGTCGAAAGCGGAACCGCCACCAGATAGCCCACGCCGCCGACATCCACCATGACCTGGTTTGGGCGTTTATCGGCAAGCCTGCCGCGAAGCTGTCCAATCATGGCTCGCCAGTATTGCCGCTTTCCCGTGGCCAGTCAAATACGACTCGGGTAGATGTATACGCACAGGAAAAAGGGACCACCCCCTGTTCGACAACTCCCGTGTCGCAAGACCGGAGATGTGCCGAGCATTCGATTCCACTCGTCAGCGATCCGCGTTAACCGGGAACTTGGTGCGTATAATCAGCAAAGGGTTTCAAATCTTTCTGCGTTTCGAGCCGCAATTCGCGGTTATCTGGCAACACAATCTGGCTGGCGGTGCCCCGAAACAAATTACGAATTTTGAGTCGGGACAGATTTTTAATTTTGCCTGGTCGCATGACGGCAAGCAGCTGGCTATGACACGCGGAAGCAAAAACAGCGACGTCACCTTGATCAGTAATCTTCGGTGAACGGTCTTCGTAGCGTCGAACTAATGTTGCTACGCGCTATCTGTAGTTTAGCGAACGTATAGTCAGAACCCAATGCGGGAAAAACGCGACGTTTGACTCGACAAGGCGAGGCATTGCACCTTCTTCCAGCCACGGAGCATTCTCAGGGTTTCGGAAACACCCAAGAATTGAGGCCTGCGACAAGACCCGGAGCTGGGAGATGTTTGGGATAAGCAGAGCCAGCACGGACTATCAAACATCTTGGTTGTAGTACTCATGAATTCAGATCGTCTGCGGCTTGCGCAAAAATCGCAAAGGTCTGTTGGCACTGGCTTCCCTTCCAGAATTCTGAAAAAGGGACCACCCCGCAGGCAGGCACATCAGTATCCGACGATTCTGAGACGCATCAGGGTTTGCGGGCGGCCGTTATACATGAGGGCCCCAGCCAATGGACGGCATCGCGGTGCTCGTTGCCGAGTGTACTCTTGCGGTTCCGGCCGTGCTTCTGCCGATTGACTTGCGCTCCGGATCGAAGTAGAACAAGGCTTCGGATATCCTCTGGACTTTCGACGGTAGGGGGCTATGTTCTGGGTCTTCCTTGCACTTGCGTTCATGACCATCTTAATCGCGTGGGTCTTTGGGGAAGCATTGTCAGCGCTAGGGCGTTGGTCAGATGAGCATCCCAAATCAGAGCTCGCGAGGGGTATTGGAATTGGAATGGACACCGCAAAACATCGGGCTGAATTTGATTGCGGTACGCTAGGTCTCGCCTTCGCAATGGTTCTGTGGGTTTTGTTGTTTGTGCCGAGTGCGGTGACGAGCAATGCGCAATCGATTTCGCCGAATGAAATTTCCAATTCTATGCAGGCATCAATGGATGCGGGTACGGTCGACACGTTTGTCCGCGCATGGAGAGCCGAATACCCGTTGAAATTTTGGGTCTTCTTCGCTGGATTGCCCGCGACAGTGATCTGGTTATTTCGTCGATCGCCTGTCTGTTTGGGCGTGGCGCTGGTTGTGGCGTTGTTCGTTTTTTGGCTGAAGATGAACTCGACCTTGAGTTTTTA
>Ga0126381_100006003_pt1 | contig 13425 bp, 10 predicted proteins | sample PanSoiMetPlot_28_FD_96465 | JGI IMG/M metagenome (GOLD analysis project Ga0126381, IMG submission 96465) | Tropical forest soil microbial communities from Panama - MetaG Plot_28 | ecosystem: Environmental > Terrestrial > Soil > Tropical forest > Bulk soil | place: Panama | collected 2016-02-17
CAGGAGCCGGGTGAGCGCGAATGACGCTGCGAGGCGTACTCACTGCTTGGTCTTTCCAGGACCCCAGAGGGCGCGACCGGGCTTAGCGCCGGTGTGTTCACCGCCTCGAAGGACCTGTACACCGTTGACAAAAACGTGTTTGACGCCCACCGAATATTGTTGAGGCTTCTCGTAGCTGGCTACATCCGCAATCGTATGAGGATCAAAGACCACGACATCGGCAAACATGCCGGGTTCCAAGAAACCGCGATGATCCAGTCCAAGGTTCGTAGCCGGAAGACCCGATAGGCGACGAACAGCTTCCGTCAGGGAAATGACTTTCTCCTCGCGCACGTACTTGCCAAGCAGCCGTGCAAAATTGCCGTAGGCTCGCGGGTGTGTCGAGGATTTAAGGAACACACCTTCTGGAGCCATCGAGGCAGCATCCGAACCAAACGAGACCCACGGCTGCCGAACCTGCTTTCTTACATTGTCCTCATCCATCATGAAATAAACTGTCCCGATGCGTGAGCGGTCCTCCAGGACGAGATCCATGACCGTCTCCACGGGGTCTGTCCCGCGCATCCGGGCGACCTCGGCAAGGGTTTTCCCGGTGAGAGGCTTCAGCGCCTCGGATTTGAAGCCGACCAAGAGGATGCGGTCCGGTGAACCGGCGAGTATAAAGAGATTCTCCCAATTATTCGACGGAGCGCGCATCGCCTCGGCAATTTTCTTTCTGGTTTGCGGGTCTTCGAGTCGCCTGTAGGCTGCGTCTGATCCGCCGTCGTAGACCCACGGCGGCATGCAGGAATTCAGGCCCGTCGCTCCTGCCGTGTACGTGTACATGTCGGCGGTAACTTGCAAGCTGTCACGGCGAGCTTCTTCGATCATCCGCAGAGCTCCATCCAGCTTGGACCAGTTTTCGCGACCAGAAGCTTTGAGGTGGTAGATTTCGGCGGGGAGTCCTGCCTCACGACTGATGCGAATGGTCTCGTCGACTGCCTCAATCAGCTGATCCGCTTCGCTGCGAATGTGGGCGATGTATTTGCCTTTGTATTTAGCGGCCACCTTGCACAGCTCGATTAGTTCGTCCGTCTTGGCAAAGGTGGCCGGAGGATAGATGAGCGCGGTCGTAACGCCGAGCGCACCGGCTTCCATCTCCTGGCGGACCAGTCCGCGCATCTTGTCGAGCTGCTCGGGCGTCGGTGCTTTGTCTTCCAACCCAATCACGTACTCCCGAAGGGTCGGGGCACCGACGAACGAGGCGACATTTTGCGAGATGCCGCGCCTTTCGAGGTAGGTCAGGTATTCGGCGAGGGTTGTCCAGCTGATATCGTACTTTATGTCCCCCTGCTGAGCGATGCGGCGCGCCTTCATTTCCGGAGTGAGCGGGCCCATCGAGCCCTCGCCGAAAATTTGTGTTGTGACGCCCTGCTTAAGTTCACTCATCGACCGGAAATCCACAATCAGAGACGCCTCGGAATGAGAGAGCATGTTGATGAAACCCGGAGCAACGGCGAGGCCGGTTGCATCGACAACCGTGCGCGCGTGGGCTTTCGTCAGCGTGCCAATTTCCACAATGCGATCGCCCCGGATGGCGACGTCCAAATGGCGCGGCTCTCCGCCCGCGCCGTCGTAAATGGTTCCCCCCGTGATCAGCACGTCGAACGATGGCACCGCGAACTGGGTCTGTGCAAGACAGCTCCCGCTGGCCATTAACACGGCTGTGAGAACCAGGGTTTTATGAAGTCGCTTCATGTTTCGTTTTTCCTTTTTGAGGAACTTCCCCGGGAGCCCCTAGGAGCAGCAATGAGTCTGCTGGCGATCTGTTCGACTAGGGATCAGGGCGATGACCGTTCGGGATTATAACTCTCCGAACCGCTTCGTCTGGCGACCCTTATATGAGCATTCCTCCTGGCAGAGCGAGTTGTAGCGTTTCGCTCTGGAGGGGGTCGACTGGCCCGGACCGTGAAACGATTCTCCTTGACAGTCTAGGAGAGTCGAAGTACATTCCTAGACAATCTAGGAGAGGCGCGCTTCCATGGACAAAGAAATGGAGCTGCTGCAAGGTACGCTGGACCGGCTGATTCTCAAAGCGGTGTCGCTCGGTCCGCTCCACGGTTCCGGGGTTTTGCGGCGCATCCAGCAGATTTCGAAAGACCGGCTCGCATGGGGCCAATCGAAGAACAAGCGCAAAGCGAAATACTACCGGCTCACGGCGGGGGGCAAGCGCAAATTGCAGACGGAAGCGGAAAAGTGGAACCGCATGGCAGACGTCATCGCAGCGATCCGGCAAAGCCCGGCGGAGGAAGTATGAGGCTCGCGACTCGTATTCGGTCGTGGTGGCGGGTGGTGACGCACCGGTTGCGGACCGAGCGCGAGATGGATGCCGAGCTGCGCTTCCACATTGAGGCGTTCGCGGAGGACTTGGTGCAGAGCGGATGGTCGCGCGAAGAGGCACTCCGGCGGGCGCGCATCGAGTTTGGCGGCATCGAGCGCGCCAAAGAGGAATGCCGCGACGTTCGCGGCATAAACTTCGTGGAAACCCTCCTCGGAGACTTGCGCTTTGGGTTCCGGATGTTGCGAAAAAGCCCTGGTTTCACGACCGTGGGGGTTCTGACTCTGGCTCTCGGCATCGGAGCAAACACTGCGATCTTCAGTTTGACGGACCAGGCCGTACTGCGATGGCTGCCGATCAAAATCCCGGAGCAGCTTTTCGAGCTGCATCGGGATTTTCTCATTCCCGAATACGAGAAACTGGCCGCCCACACGCAGTCCTTTTCCGAGGTGTTTGCTTCAGACAAAGGGCCAATGATTGCCGGAATCGACGGCGTGCCAGAAAGCATCTGGGGACGGTTTGTGTCGGGGAGCTATTATTCGGTGACCGGGATCCACGCGGTTTTGGGCCGAGTCATTACACCTCAAGACGACCACCCCGCCAGCTCTCTTGTCTGTGTTCTCAGTCAGAACTATTGGAAGACGAGATTTGGGAACTCGGCCGAAGTGTTGGGCAAGACCATTACGCTGAAGCGCATTCCTTTCGTGATTGTCGGCGTCGCGCCGGAATTCGACGCGGGGAAAGCGGCTGACGTGATCGTACCCATGGCAACGCACCTGCGGTTGGCCATGAAAGACAACGATACCGTGCGCATGATTGGCCGACTGAAGCCGGAGGTCAGTGAAAAGCAAGCCAGTGTGGAACTGACAATGGTCTACCGGCAGATCTTAGCCGAGGCCGCGGGGAGCAAGCTGACACCGGCCGACCAGCAACGCATTCAAGAAAAGACCGTGCAACTGATACCAGCCGGACACGGCGGGCTTCATCGCTTTTCTACGGAATTGAGGATTGCCACCGCGGTCGTCGGAATCATTTTACTGATTGCCTGCATCAACGTTGGAAACCTGCTTCTCGCGCGAGGCACGACTCGACAGCGGGAAATCGCCGTTAGGTTGGCAATCGGAGCCGGGCGGTGGCGGATCATCCGGCAATTGCTGACGGAAAGCATGCTGCTTGCGGTTCTGGGAGGCTGCTTCGGTTTGTCGCTGGCGTGGTGTGGTGGGCAGCTTTTGTCCGCGTTGATTTCCGAGGTTGCAACTTCGGTGACACCGGATGTTCGGGTTCTCGGTTTTACAGGTGCGGTATCACTATTTACCGGAATCGGTTTTGGCCTTTTGCCCGCGATGCGTGCCACTCGGACGAACCTCACCCGATCGTTGAAAGCCGGTGGATCGGGCACGGGAAGCTCTTTGTTCGGGGCGGCAGGTTCGCGTTTGGGCTTAGTCCAAGGGTTGGTAATTTCACAAATCGCGCTCTGTTTGACGTTGCTCATTGGTGCCGGGCTGCTTCTCGAGAGTCTTGCCAAGCTCAGCAAGGCGGATGTGGGGTTCGAACGCGAAAAGGTGTTGCTGATGTGGGTCCTGCCAACCATGGTCGGATATGACATTTCTCAGGAAAATAGCCTCTACTGGCAGTTGCTCTCCCGGCTGGATGCACTCCCCGGCGTGCAGTCGGCCAGCCTTTCTCGATTGCAGCTTTTTAGCGGATATTGGGGACGCTCCGTTTCGGTTCCTACGCACGCGTCTGGCACGGCGGAAGATGTCCGCGTTTCCTCGAACACCATTGCGCCAAAATTCTTTCAGACCATGGGGATTCCGTTGTTGTCGGGCAGGGACTTTACCGCCGCGGATACAGCTACGGCTCCCAAAGTCGCCATTATCAGTGAGAGTATGGCTCAGCACTATTTTCAGGGGGAGAATCCTGTTGGCCGGCACTTTCGTTTTACCGGAGAAGACGGAACTGACGTGGAGATCGTTGGAGTGGTTAAGGACATACTGACCGAGTTTCGCGAGGAGCAGAGTCACCGCTCTCCGCGAGCTGCCTACATCCCCTTCACCCAGGCGCCAACAACGATGACGGGCCAGGTTGTGGTCGAGGTCCGGGCGGCAAGGAATCCCGGCGTTATAGCCGCGACGATGCATGAAGTGGCCCGGCGGTTGGACAAGGATCTCCCGGTGGGCGCCGTTACGACACAGAACGAAATCGTGGATCAGTCTCTCGGGGGGGCGCGAGCGCTCACACAGCTGACTGCACTATTGGGCTTGCTGGCACTCCTGCTGGCGTCGATCGGCCTCTATGGAACGATGTCGCACGCGGTAGTTCAGCGAACGAAGGAAATCGGCATCCGCATGGCGTTGGGCGCGGAGCGGCAAAACGTGCTGCGCATGGTGCTTCGGGAAGGTCTGTTGCTGACCCTTGGCGGGATTGGCGGCGGACTTGCGCTCGGAGCTGCACTAACAAGACTCATCTCGAGCCAGCTGTACGGGCTCAGCGCCACCGACCCGCTCACTTTTGTAACTGTCTCATTGCTGCTTGCCGGCGTCGCGCTTCTCGCAAGCTACATTCCGGCGAGGAGCGCGATGCGAGTCGATCCGATGGTGACGCTCAGATACGAATGAGAGTGAGTTCCTAGCCGGGCGTTCGGTGATTTCAGGAACAGGTTGGTGTCAAGACGGAGGAGTATGACGATGTGGAAGCGGCTCGGGTCCTGGTTGCGCGCCGTGGCGGTGCGTTCGCGGATGGAACGCGAGATGGACGCGGAGCTGCGCTTTCACATCGATGCGTTGCCGAGGATTTGGTGCGAAGCGGCGTACCGCGCGAAGAGGCCCTGCGGCGGGCGCGCATCGAGTTTGGCGGGGTCGAGCGCACGAAAGAGGAATGCCGCGACGCTCGCGGCGTTACCTTGATCGAAAGTCTGCTCCTGGATTTGCGCTTCGGCCTGCGCCAGCTGCGCAAGAATCCGGGACTCACCCTTCTTGCCGTGCTCTGCCTGGCGCTGGGAATCGGAGTGAACACCTCGATTTTCACAGTCCTCGACTTTACCCTTCTCCGGCCGCTCCCGGTTATCGAGCCGGACGAGATGACCATCTTAAGCCGTGCCGGCAACCCGCAAATTGCCTATCCCGATTACCTCGAGTACCGAGACCGCAACCAAGCTTTTGCGGGAATGGCTGCCAGTTTGCCGACAGAATCCAGTCTTGAGGTGAATGACGAAACGCATCTGACGACCGCGGAGGCGGTTTCCGGCAATTACAGCAAGACCATGGGGTTGTCGACGGCGTTGGGCCGCTGGTTCACCGATGAGAACGAGCCAGTCGCAGTCTTGGGTTATGCTGCGTGGCAGCGGTTTTTCAACGGTGACGCGCACGTGCTCGGCAGGCGTGTGCGTTCGGAAACGCAATGGTATACGGTGATCGGTATAGCGCCTCCAAAGTTCACCGGCATTTACACTCCTATTGAGACCGAGATTTGGGTGCCCTTGCGCATCTGGACTCAGCAACACCCTGACGCCCAAGCTCGCCTTCTTGACCGGGCGGATCCGTGGCCACTGGTAATGGTCTTTGGCCGCTTAAGAGCGCATGTTTCTTCCTCGGAGGCGGCGGCTAACCTCAATGCCATTGAAGCGCTAATCCCAGCAGAAAATCCCGCGGTTTCGAAGGCCGCGACAGCTCCGCTAACGCTGGAAATCATCCACGGGGCGCCGAGTCCTGTTACCCGCCGCGGCGCCGTTCCTTTCCTCACCTTGCTCTTCCTGGTTGTCGGCATGGTTCTTCTGATTGCGTGCGCGAACGTCGGAAACTTATTGCTGGCTCGCGGCGCAGCACGCGAACGAGAGCTCTCCCTACGCACAGCACTAGGAGCCAGCAATGAGCGGCTTATCCGGCAACTGTTGCTTGAGACGCTGCTGCTTTCTCTGCTCGGCACAGGAGGTGGACTCTTTCTTGGCTATTGGAGCAATCACCTTCTGAACGTCCTTTTTGGATCATTGCCGGTAGCGGCACAAGTCGCCCTGCATTTGGACCCTTCTCTCAATTCCCGGGTGTTGGCCTTCGCGCTTGGGTTGTCCTTTGTCTGTACGCTGCTCTGTGGTCTTTTTCCGGCGTGGCGCTGCGTTCGGAGGGACGTCTATCCCGCTCTCAAGGGCGGGCGTGCACCAAAACGGCGCGCCCGGCTGCGCCATGCGTCGCTTGTTGCCCAGGTGGCTCTCTCGCTCATTCTGCTGCTGTGCGCTGGCCTTTTTCTTCGCTCGATTTACTGCATGCGAGCCGCGGACCCCGGATTCGCGGTCCGGAACCGCTTCTATGTGCTCACTTTTGTTTCGGCCCCGGAATTTACGCAGGCCACTGGCTTCGAGTTCTACCGGCAGACCCTAGAGCATCTCCGAAATCTCCCCGGCGTTCGCAGCGCGGCGCTCACCCGCTTCCTGCCGCTGATGGTTATGGGTCAGGAAAACGATTGCGTATCGGCCAACGGTTCCTCGCCATTTACCGCCACAATGGGTGTGATCTCTCCAGGTTTCTTGTCCACCATGCAGATTCCGTTGCTCGAGGGCCGCGCCTTTACCGTCACGGACACTGCGTCTTCGCCTCCGGTCGTTCTGGTCAGCCAGAATCTTGCCAGGCGTTTGTGGCCAGAAAGAAGCGCCGTCGGTCGGCGCCTGCAATTCGGTTGTGCGGATGGCATCACCGCGGAAGTTGTGGGCGTGGTCCGCGACACGAACATACGCACGCTCGGCGAGGCTCCCGAGCCTCATTTCTACCGACCCTTTGCCCAGAGATATACCGGGCTTGCTACGCTGGTGGTAGAGACATTCGGCGACTCGACCGCAGCCGCTCCTGCGATTCGCGCCACGATCCGCCGGGAGAGCGCCGGCGTCCGTATTTTTGCGCTGGAGCCGCTGGCGGCGCACGTGGAGCGCTCCTATTGGATAGTGCGCTGGGAATCGTCCGTACTGATCCTGTTCGGCGTGCTGGCGCTCGGGCTTGCTGCAGTGGGCCTCTACGGCGTGATGGCCTTCCACGTCACCGAACGCACTCAAGAGATCGGCTTACGCATGGCTCTTGGCGCTCGATCGGGCGCCGTTTACCGGCTTATCTGGCGTGAGGGAATGAAAATCACTTTGCTGGGTGTCATCTTTGGCATAATCGCTTCGGTGGGACTTACGCGTTTGTTGGCACGCTTCCTCTCCGGTCTCAACCCAACCGACCCAGTGACATTCGCAGGAACGGCGCTGTTGTGGGTTGCAGTAGCCCTGCTGGCGTGCTACCTGCCGGCAAGGCGGGCAGCAAATGTAGATCCGATGGTGGCGCTAAGGTACGAGTAGGTGCGGCGGTGTTGGTCGAGAGCTGGTCGATCGAAAGGGTGTTAAGGGGAGGGAATCAGCTCCGAGCCGGGAGCGAATTGCTGCTGCAATTGCCGAGGCAGCCGTCAAGGAACAATTGAACATCAGCGGCTGACAGCCGCAGAAGAGAAACGCAGCCTACGCGAGAAGCCGCGGGCGATTTCGGTGCGAACACAGATTCGCTTGGGGCGAAGGTCGATTGGTCCTGCTGCTAAGAATCGAGCTGTATCCCGTCGCGGCCGACCTTCTTTGGGGCAAGATCCTGTTGACGATCAACTACTTTCCCGTTTCCTCCTTCAGGTATGCCGCGCTGAGAGTGTTCTTTTTCTTCGCGACCTCGAGTAGCGTCGGATAAAACTGCACGAACGTCGTGTCCACGGCGCCATGCTGTTCGTGGCAGGAGTAGCATTCCATCTCCTTGGGCAGCAGCTTCCCGGTCACTCCGTCATCGGAATTGAAAAACGCCCATTTTCCGGCCGGGAACCGTGCTTCATCCTTCACGTGCACTTCAAGACCCATCACGTCTCCGGTCTGAAAGTGTCCGTTTTTGTTGATCGAGCCTTTGGTTCCGGCCTTGCGCCCTTCCAGCACCAGCATGGTCTTGTCCGGCCACCTGCCGGTCTCGAGGAACTCCTTGTAGGCTTCCGGTTTGGCGAACACGTTGTCAAACATCGAGTGATCCATGCTCATGGCATTCGGGCTGTAGCTCATGTCCACGCCCGACGACAAGTACACCCACTCCCGGTAATTCGTCGGGAACTTCAGGTTCCCGTCTGGCGTGTACACCGGTAGATTCGCGCTGGTCTCTTTGTTTGAACTCGCTTGCGGCGTGGTTACCGCCAGCGACAAAGCCGCGACCAAAAGAAGGATCAGCATCCAGGTTCCTTTCATCGAATCCCTCCTGAACAAAGTCTGCCATCCCCTGCCGAGCAGTGGCCTTACACTAACGAACACCTTTGGCGTGCGTCTAGAATAAACACAACCTCCTCGGTGAGGCCGCTGTATGTCTAACGTGGAAGTCAGTTCAGTTGTTTCCGGCGCGTCCTCCGCCCAACACATGCGCGCAGGCAGCTTTTTCGGTGCAATTCAGGACAAACGCGAACGGTGTGGCGCCATTTTCACCGATTTGCGCCATACCGCTCCCCGCAAGCTCCCCATGCATTCTCATGAACTCGCGTTTTTTGCCCTACTGCTCGATGGCCTGTACGGTGAACGCTACGGCCGTCGCCAAAGCCAGTACGGACCGTTGAGCCTTATGTTCCGGCCCGCAAGCATTCCCCATCAGGACGAAATCGGGCCCTGCGGCGTTCGCCTTTACGAAATCGAGATCCGACCCACCTGGCAAAAACGCCTCGACGATTGCTCCACCGCTCTGGACACTCCGCGAGACGACATTGGCGGCGGCCCGCTGCTCTGGCTCGGTGTGAAACTCTTCCGCGAAGTACAGACTTCGAGCGTTCTCGATGATCTCAACGTCGAAAGCCTGCTCGCCGAAATGCTCTCCTTCGCCGCGCGCGCCTCCCAGCACGAAAGCCGGCGCGCCCCAGGCTGGCTCTCCCGCGTTCTCGACAAACTAAGGCTTGAACATTGCCGTCGGGTCACCCTCGACGAGCTCGCCCGCGAAGCTGGCGTCCATCCCGTGCACCTTTCTCGCACTTTTCGCCGCTGCGTTGGTGAAGGCATCGGCGAACATGTTCATCGCCTCCGCGTCCGCACCGCTTGCGAACGCATGCTCGATCCGTACGCCTCGCTTGCGGAAGTCAGCTTTGCGGCGGGCTTCGCCGATCAAAGCCACTTCACGCGTTCCTTCCGCAGAATTACCGGCATGACGCCGGCGGCTTTCCGCTCCGTCCTTCTCCAGTCGACGTGAGCCCTGTTTTTTTTCGTTCGTGTAACACAACCGCATATCTCTGCGTCTCAGGACCGGGATGCTCTTGCGCACCACACTTGCCGCTATCGCTCTCGTGGCCTTTGCAGCCTCACAGCCGCCCGTGCAAAATGCTGAGTTAGACACGACAACGATCGTTCACGTCACGGTCGTCGATGTCTCGACCGGAAAAGAACTGCCCGATCAAACCGTGGTCCTCGATGGCGATCACATTGTTTCCGTGGCTGCATTCGACCCCACCGCCCCCGCCCCGCAAGGCCGCGTCGTCGATGCCCAGGGCGCGTTTCTGATACCCGGCCTCTGGGACATGCACGTCCACATTCAAGACCTCGAAGACTTGCCGCTCTACGTTGCGAACGGCGTCACCGGCGTGCGCCTGATGTTTGGCTCAAAGAAGACCAAGGAATCGCGCGCCAGATTCGCCTCCGTGCGGTCTCGCCCGATATTCTCGTCGGCAGCGCCATCGTGGACGGCGATCCCCCCGCCTGGCCGGGCTCCATCGTCATTCATAAGTCCGGCGACGCACGCCGGGTAGTCGACGAAATCAAGGAAAGCGGCGCGGACTTCGTGAAGATCTACAATGGCATCCCTCGCGACGCTTTTTTTGCGCTCGCCGACGAGGCCGGCAAACAAAGCATTTCGTTTTCGGGCCATCTACCGTTTGAAATTCGCGCTTCGGAAGCCTCGGACGCCGGCCAGCGTTCCATCGAGCATTCTGACCGGCATCGCCATCGCCTGCTCCAGCCGCGAACAAGACCTGATGAAGCAGCTTCGCCCTCTCCAGTACATCGAAAACACCAATGTGCTCGCGGAAGCCGTCCGCAGTTTCGACGCTGCAAAGTGTCAGGCGCTCTTCGCCCAGTTCTGCCGCAATATGATCTGGCAGGTTCCCACGCTGACCGTCCATCGCGCCTTTGGCTACATGAACGACAGCCATTTCACTTCCGATCCGCGCGTCGCTTACATGAGCGAACAAGTGCGCCGCCGCTGGAAGTTATCAAACGACTCGCGCTTCCGGCGCTGGACACGTCAGGAATTTGAACTGCATCGCGGGCTCTTCAGAGCGGATAAACAAATGGTGGGAATGATGTTCCGCGCCGGCGTTCCCTTGCTCGCTGGAACCGACGCCATGAATCCCTACTGCATGCCCGGCTTCAGCCTGCATGACGAGCTAGTCCTGCTCGTCGAATCCGGCCTCACTCCGCTCGCTGCTTTGCAAGCCGCCACGCTGCGCCCTGCCGAATTTCTCGGCCGCTCGGAGAAGCTTGGCGGGATTGCCCCCGGAAAGCGCGCCGACCTCGTGCTGCTCTCTGCCGATCCCCTCGCCGACATTCACAACACCACGCAAATCCAAGCCGTGTGGCTCCGCGGAAAATATTTGGACCGCACCGCGCTCGACCAGCTTCTCGACGCCGCCAAACACCGCCAGGGCCAATCCAAGCTGGACTAGCCATTGAAAATAGGGCGACTGTTTCCGGCGAATACTCCCGGACCCCGGCAAGCACGAGAAAAACCGCGACTGCTAGCGCTAAGCCCGGGCACAACTGGGAAGTAAGAGACAATTCGTCTCGACGCTACTCGACGGTGTGCGAACGATTTTCTTGCTTTTTCTCTCTGAAAACTAAAAACTTAAAACCTCTCAGGCCTAAAGGCCGGAGCTACGACAGCCGAAAACTTCCCATGGACAAACGCATCGCTTCCGCCGACGCTGCCATCGCCAAGCTCACCGACGGCGCAACCATTCTCATGGGGGGCTTCGGCCTGTGCGGCATCCCGGAGAACCTCATCGCCGCCGTCCGCCGCAAGGGCACGAAGAACCTTACCATCGTAAGCAACAATGCCGGCGTAGACGACTTCGGCATCGGGTTGCTGCTCCAGCAGCGCCAGGTCAAGAAGATGATCTCCACCTACGTCGGCGAGAACAAGCTTTTCGAGCAACTGGTCCTCAGCGGCGAGCTGCAAGTCGAGCTGAATCCGCAGGGCACGCTTAGCGAGCGCCTGCGCGCCGGCGGAGCCGGTATTCCCGCGTTCTACACCCCCACCGGCTACGGCACCATGGTCGCCGAGGGCAAAGAGACCCGCGAGTTCGACGGCCGCATGTACGTGATGGAGCGCGGCCTGCGCGGCGATTTCGCCTTCATCAAAGCGTGGCGGGGCGACCGCTGGGGCAACCTCGTCTATCGCAAGACCGCGCGCAACTTCAATCCCATGATGGCCACCGCCGCTGATTACGTCATCGCGGAAGTCGAAGAGCTGGCGGAGCTTGGCAAGCTTCCGCCCGACCAGGTTCACACACCCGGCATTTTTGTGGATGCGGTTTTCCAGGGTCCCAAATACGAAAAGCGCATCGAGCGCCGCATGGTGAGAAAGTCATGAGGCCACTGGGCATAGGTGTCGCGCTCGGTTTAGCAGCGCTATGCGTTGCGCTAACGACGAATCTTCACGCTGATCGAAGCTCTACGTTCGACGGCGCGCGGGCTTACGAACACGTTCGCCATTTGGTGGAGATCGGACCGCGGCCACCCGATTCTGAGGGCATTCGCCGAGCGCAGGCTTACATCATCGGCCAGCTGAAAAGCTACGGCTGCCCGGTCGAGGAGCACGATTTTCGCGGTTCCACGGTTCTCGGCAATCTGGCGATGAAAAATATCGTCGTCAAGCTCCATGGGACGAACTCCGGAATCATTCTCTACACCACGCACTACGACACACTACGCATGCGCAACTTTGTCGGAGCCGATGATGGCGGCTCCGGCACCGGAACCATGATCGAACTGGCGCGTCTGTTCTGCGCGCGAAAGAATTCTCTGAACGTTTGGATTGCCTTCTTCGATGGCGAAGAGGCCCAGGGCAACTGGACCGACGCCGCCAGCGTTCAGTGGAAGGGCGACAGCAGCAACAACACCTTTGGCAGCCGCGAAATGGCCGCACAAATGGCTCTTTCCGGCGAGCTCAAACGCGTCAAAGCCATGATCCTGGCGGACATGATTGGACCGTTTAATACCAGGATCCCGCGCGACCCCGGCTCGACTCGCTGGCTGGTCGATTTCATCTGGGAAACCGCGGCTCAACTCGGCTACAAAAACACCTTTGTCGACCAAAGCTATGCCGTTGGCGGCGACGATCATTTTTCGTTTATCCGCCGGGGCGTGGCCGGCTGTGATCTCATCGATTTGTCGGTCCCCTATTGGCACACGACGCAAGACACGCTCGACAAAGTGGATCCTAAGAGCCTGGGCATCGTTGGCCAAGTCCTGGCGGCAACCTTGCGAAGATTTGAGAAAAAGGTTCCGTGAAGCTATCGCGTCGAGGAGGATCGGCGATGAAAGCTGTCTTGTCGACCTCCATGCTATTCACGGTAAGCCTGCCGCGAAGGGCGCTGGCAGCAAACTGCTTGGCAAACGACGAAGAGCCCAACGCGACTACCGGGTAGGATAGGGAAAGACATTAGCTTATGCCGCTGACCGAAGAGCTAAAGCGCGAACGGATTGCCCGACGCATTGCGCTCGAATTGCGTGACGGCTACTACGTCAATCTGGGCATCGGCATGCCCACCCTGGTTGCCAACTACGTGCCCAAAGGCATGGACGTGGTTCTGCAATCGGAAAACGGCATGCTTGGCGTCGGCCCGTATCCGCTCGATTCCGAAGTCAATCCCGACCTCATCAACGCCGGCAAAGAAACCGTCACGGAGCTTCCCGGCACGTGCTATTTCTCCTCGGCCGATTCTTTCGGCATGATTCGCGGCGGGCACATCGATCTCACGGTTCTGGGCGCGCTGCAGGTCGACGAAAAGGGCACGCTCGCCAATTGGGCGATTCCCGGCAAAATGCTCAAGGGCATGGGCGGCGCCATGGACCTCGTCGCCGGGGCCAAGCG
>Ga0126381_100006004_pt1 | contig 13423 bp, 9 predicted proteins | sample PanSoiMetPlot_28_FD_96465 | JGI IMG/M metagenome (GOLD analysis project Ga0126381, IMG submission 96465) | Tropical forest soil microbial communities from Panama - MetaG Plot_28 | ecosystem: Environmental > Terrestrial > Soil > Tropical forest > Bulk soil | place: Panama | collected 2016-02-17
TCGTGCACGTCCGTTTCGGATTCGAGTTCTTGGGGTATCAGATCAAGCGCGGCCGTCCCAGGCAGTTGGGGAACCGTAAGCTGGGTAAGACCGCCCCGGCGGGGACGCTGTATGCGTATCCGCGGGAGAAATCGATCCGGCGTTTCAAGGAACAGGTGCGCCAGCTTACCAGCCGTCGCGCGCCGGTTACCACTCAAGAGCTGATTGACGAGCTAAATCCCAAACTGCGTGGTTGGGGCCATTACTACCAAAGGGCTCACGTTCGAAGGCTCTTCACCCAACTCGATGCTTGGATCGTGCGTCGCATCTGGGCGCACCGATGCCAACGCTGGCGCTGCAGTGGCTGGAAACAGTTGCCGCAGACGAGGCTGTATGGCGAGATGGGGCTTGTCAGTTTGCTCGCACTTCACCTTCGCGCGCGCCCACCTGGCAGGGGCTCTTCGTGAAAGCTGCATGCGGGAAAACTGCACGTGCAGTTTGAGCGGCGGACGGAGGCCAGCGTGTTCGTCAGATCGCGCGCCTCCTCCGACCCGACTTCGGATTGCCGGGCGGTGGCTGTACTTATTCCGGGCAGTCGACGGTCGCGGGCACACCGTGGATTTCTATCTTTCGGAGATGCGCGATCGGGAAGCCGCCAAACGTCTCTTGAAGAAGGCATTGGCGAATCCAGACAACCATCTACCAACCGTCTTTGCTCGAGATGGTCTGCGCAGTTGTCCAGCAGCCATTCGGGAACTGCAAGGTGAAGGCTTGATGCATCAGTTGTGTCGCCATCGGACACGACCCAATACGAACAACCGGGTCGAATCCGACCACCGATCCCTGCCGCTAAACACGGCCTGGAGTTTGCTCGGCCGGCGTAGTGGCTTGGCTGATCACACTAGCATTGAAAATGTCGCGGCGAATGCGTTTATTCAGTTCGGGGGCATAGCGTAGGATCCATCGACCGATCGCGGAGTGATCCACTTCTAGCCCACGTTCGGCCATCATCTCTTCCAGGTCGCGTAACGTCAGGCAATATCGCAAGTACCACCTGACGCACAGCACGATGATATGGTCTGAAAATGGCGGCCGCGGAACAGCACCGGTCGGGTCTTTGGCACGTTGCTCACCATATCAAAACCGCGTTACCGCGGTTGCCACAGATCCGAAAAGGGAACAGCATCGGAGAAGATTATTGGCGGGCACATGGAAAACGGTAAGACAACCAGAACTCCCCCGCTGTGTCCATTTCCGCAGGCCGCGAAATATAAGGGATCAGGCAGCATCGACGAGGCGGAAAGCTTTATGTGCGCTGCCGAGCCGGCTGGCCGAGCCCAAATCTACCGGGGACAATCCAACGCCGCACAGTTCTTTGCTTTCTAAGGTAACAGCGTTCGACCGCCTGCTCCGCGATCTGAAGGCGCAGGCGGATGACAACGCTGGCGCGAAGCCCGCGCAGTAACCGATATGCCTTTCACTTCCGATCCCTCTCGCACTGCAGCGCGTCTCGACGAAGCAGATCCGCAGTAACCCTGCCGATGTATCCAGCGCCACCAGTTACGAGAATTGCCATTTCAACACCCTCCAGTTTTATGGTCTGAAAAGGTAGCTTAGTTTGATAAAGAATTGGCGACCTCCGGGAATGGTCGGCGCGCCTGTCCACCGAAGTACTGGCGGAACGCCAGGATCGAGTGCGAGATTCTGATACTGGCTGTTGTAGCCGACATAGAGAGCCGTTCCCGGTTGCAACAGCCAGGTAATAAGCACGTCGCCTGTTATAGCTTTGGTCCGCACGAGATCGATCAGTGCGGGGTTAGGCAGGACGGCATTGTAGTCGATAATGGCGCGTAAGGATAATGCCTTAGTGAACTGATAGTTCACCTTCGACCGGCCCAAGTGATTGTTGTAAACGCTCGGCGCCCCTGGCATGGACACACTCGCCCTCGCGCGCAAGCTATCGTAAAGATAGGTTTCGGCTATAGAGAGTTGCGGAGTGGGCCGGAAAGTGAATCCGAATGATCCTCCCAGTGACCTACCCAGAAAGGGAACAACTTCGGGCGCGGGGTCGTAATTCACTCCGGTACCCCAGTTGACCGACCCGAAAATGCCGAACCATTTGGAACGGTCCGTAGAGAAGGACAACTCGGCGCCATTCTTTTGGAAACCGCGGTTCTGGTAGAGCTCGTATGACCTAAATCGCGAGATCTTGATTTGCGTGGCGCCCCTGAAATCGAACTCGAATTCCCCGTTGCCGAACCATTCCTGAACACGGCCCGCTCGGTTCCAATTCCCGGCCGCGGCAAGAGTAGGGCCGAAACTGATCAAAGGCCCGCTTTTTGGGCGCCATAGATAAGTGATATTTTGGTCGAACTCGCGAATATCTACACGCGGAATATAGCCGAGATCGCTACGGAAGTTCGGGCTTCGATCCTGGAATTCACTCACGTATTCGAGATGGCGGCGCAGATACGCCAGGGAAGCTTGGGCCGCCGGGCCCGAGAACCGGCCTCGCCCCCGTCGCCGGGTCTCACTATAGATGAATTGACTTGTGAACACCCAGTTCTTACTGAGCTTGAGCCGCGAATCAAGCGAATAAACCCGGTTCCAGGTCCCCCCTGCATTACGGTCCGAAACGAACATACCGATGCTCGACTGTTCTCCGAACTCCCGTTCCACACGGAGGACGCCGATCGAAGCGGTACGCAAGGAGTACAACTCATCCGTGGGTTCGGCGCCTGAATCCGGCGCGACTAACTGTGCATTACGGTCGTCCGCACCTAGGACACCAATTGCCCAAGGCCCAACTTTTCCCGTTAACCTGACGCCCATTCCGGGGTCCACGATGCGCCGCGAGAAGAAGAGGTTAACCGGAGTCTGGAAGAAGCTGGAGTTCTCCAGGAAAAAAGGACGCTTTTCGGGAAACAGAACTTCGAAGCGCTTATTGACGGTCACCTGCGGATTGTCCGATTCGACCTGGCTGAAATCCGGGTTTGCCGTGAAATCCAGGGTGAGGGCGTCGCGCAGCACAACCTTGCCGTCAATGCCGGCGCGGCCTTGAGTGGTCGAGTCGATCGCAGGGACCGTTTCGTCGAGTTGGCGCGCTGCCGTGAACGTGCTGTACGGGATGAGTTGGATGTTACGGCCGGGGGATACGGCCTCGATCCCTTCGAGGTTGGCCATTTGCTGCGCAAAACCCTGGTAACGTTTGCTGATATACGGCCAAAACGAGCGCTCGTCGTTGCGGAAGATAACGCGTCCCAGAGCAATGCCCCAATCCTGCATTCGGGCGCGCGGGAACCGCAAGCTTTTGAATGGAATACTGAGCAGGACCACGTAGCCATCTTCTGTAAGGCGGCCCTCCGAACGCCATACGGTATCGAAATCGTAGTCATCGTCCTGCCCTTCGGTAACCAGGGCGTCGCTTTGGACTCCGAGCGGATTGACTGCAAACAGGTATGCGTGGCGCCGGTCGTGAAAAGTGTCGAGGTAAACCGCAACCTGGTCGTCGCTTTGAATGTCCTCGCGTTTGGACATGCGGCCGCGGATGGCATCACGGGCGTCCTTGCACACGAACGCCACGTAGAGGTTCTGGCTGTCATACGATAGAAATGCGGAGGTGGGCTGCGTGACGGGCACTCCATCCCCGGGCTCCCGCTGACGGAAATCATCGATACGCGCTTCTGCTTCGCGAGGTGTCGCGGTAATAAAGTCGGCCAGCCGCGGCGCACGGGAGACGCGGGGCACCTGCAGGGAGGGACGTCCGTCGGGAACCACCGCCGACGACGTCGGAGCCGCCGGGACCTGGGAGTGAACACCCCATGAAACTGCCGAAAGCAGCAGAACGAGGGTGGGCCAGCGCCTCGTCATCGGATCACCGAACGGAACGGAACGATACGAGTTCAATACCGCGCCGCCGGATTGCGGCTCGGGCCCTTGGATCGCAGAGCACTTCGACCTCGTGAGCCCGCTCCTCCCGATACGCCGTCGGAGCCGTATTGCCGAATCCTGGGTGGCAGCCCAACTCAGTGATTCCGGGCGGCACCCGATCGATCAGGCGCACAAACGCACGCAGGCTGATGCCACCCGGAAATGGAGTTCCAGCGTCGTTCTGTCCGTAAAAGTCACCGCAGTACCGTACAGCGCCGTTACAAAGCCGCAAAGGGACGCCGAGTTCGGCGCTCATTTCCGTTATTACCGAACGAACCGGCTCCTTCATGTGGACATGCTGGTGGGAATCGAGATGCGTTGGATTTGCGCCAACCATGCGGCAGAACACGTCCAGTTGTCTCACAAATTCCGCCCTGACCGCGACGGCGTCGTCGGGAGGCACAATTTGATAAAGAGCCTCCCACCGATCGCCCGCAAAGACCCACTCACCAATATCGAAGTGAAGGCCGAGGCTGAAGTCCCGTCGCGAACGCGCCCATGAAGCCGCGGCGGGAGCAGCAGGCCAGCGCACCATCAGACTGGCGCTAGTGACGAGGCCGCGCTCGTGCGCACACATGATACCTTCGTTGACCTCGACGCTTTGGCCGAAGTCGTCGGCATTCACGATAAGCCGTCGGTTCGTCACCTTCAAACCCCCACTTCCGATAAGAGGCTCTCAAGAACCGTTTCGGCGCGCAGGTAATCTTCCGCAATTTGTCGGGCAGCGCGAGCGTGACGGCCGTAATCTGATTCTATTTCCTCGAAGGCCAGCATAACGTCATCCATTGTGCGGAAATCGAAGAGGCCTTGGCCGACTGGCAGTACCTTACCGAAACCGGTGTCCTGTGTGACGACAGGGCGTGATGCTGCAAGATAGCAGGCGCTGCGATCGCTGAACCAGCCACTGCGCAGACGGATGTTCTGGTCCTTGGCCACCGTAAACTCCGCGCGCGATCGGACGATGTAATCCCGGTATGGGTAGGGGGCACGAGACAACTGCAGCGCATCTACGACCCGCCACCCGTGTGATGCCAGGAGGCCGCGGGTCTCCTGCATCACTTCAATTGCATCGGGTTCGCCACAGGCGAGCGCCAGTTCGCACGGGTGTTTCAGGCGTAGAGGCAAATTGAGGTATTTCATGAACTCGTGATGCTTGCTCCAGGTGTAAGTCTCGCCTTTCCATTCGATATCTTTTCCGGACTGTTTCCAACTCGCGATGGTTGTATAGGTGGTTGGGACAGGCTCGTCTCCGTCGCGCCACCACTCCAGCACGACCGGGGGACGCGTCGGCCGGTAGTGAAAGCCGCCCACCGGCACTCCGCAATCGGGTTTGCCGAAGTTCTCGCCGTAGGTGAAATGATGAGTATGGGCCGACAGCAGATCAATAGTGGACTGCTTGCCCTGCGCGATTTCGACCTGCCGCAACACAGGGTCCGTCTCGAGATAGATACGGATGGGGACGGTTATGTGCTCGTCGCGTAACAGCGTCGATCCAGTCAGGTTCACGAGAACATCGGATTCTCGGAGCAACTGAGCTAGCCGGACATCGGAAAGCCCGAGAGTGCGGTAGCCCGCGGCGGCGGGAGATACGTACGCCCACTGGTCTTCCATCCCGCAGCACGCCATCAGCCGCGCAAGGTACTTCACCGTGTAGCTTGGGTCTGACGTGATCGTATTCTTTTCCGGATCGTAGGGCCAGGAGCCTGTGTCCTCGATGTAAAAAACATCGCAACCGAGTCGGCGAAAACCTTCGAGGTATTGAAGGACCTGCCATGCAACCCCGGCGAACGGGGCCTGCCCGGCCATTCCAAAAACGAGCAGACGCGATCGTTTTTTCATCGGGTGCTCCGTAAGGCGTACTCTCCGAGGGTTAGGCGGAGGTCAGTGTCCGGCCCCATAGCAAGACGGTCCAATCGGAATGGATCTGAAACAGGCAGGCATTCCGGACTGTACGGCTGGTTCGCGGCATAAAGGAAAGCCGCGCGATATCCCTCCCGCGAAAGGAACTGGGTGACGGATGCGGCATCGCCCCCATCTCCGTAGGGAAATGCGAAGACTTCGACGGTTTTTTGAAGGCCGTTTTCGAACAGCGATTTCGAGGCCGCGATTTCTCGGCCCTGCTCAATCGGTGAAAGCTCCGAAAAAGGCCGATGCGTAAGGCCGTGCGACTGCACCGAAACGCCGCCCGCTTCGAGTTCGCGCAGTTCCTCCCATGTGCACATTCGCTCTTCAGGCTCGTTATCCACGTCGAAAACGTTTGTGCCGCCGATGTAGCCGCCGGGAACGAATGCGGCGGCTGGATAGCCGAATCGCTTCAGGCAGGGGAGCGCTACGGTGGCCATCGATTGATAACCATCATCGAAGGTCAAAAGTGCGGACCGTTCGGGCAGCAACTCCGGGTCGGACAAGCTCTGCAGGAAACGCTCCATCGAGATGACTGACCAGTCGTTCATTCGGAGCCAATTGAGTTGCGTCGCAAATACCGTCTCGGGAATACAAAACCAGCTATACCAGCGTGGGTCCGAGGGTTCGCCGATTTTATGGAAGCTGAGCACTGCGACCGTGCGGCCGGCAGATTTCATGTGAGTTCTCCTATTCCGTTCGATTGCGCGTCGATCGGATCAGCGCCCGCTCCAGCACCGAGCGAAGCACGCTTTTTCGCGTCGAAATGCTCTTGTGCCAAAGCCCGCGCCAACTGTCAACGCCTCTCGTATTCCGGGTAGTTCAGCGTATTGGCGGCGAGACAAGCGGTTGGGCTCATAAGCGTTCTCTCCTTAACTCAACGCGCGCTCGAGGAGTCGGCGGGCAACCTTAGCCGCGTCAAAGTGCTCTGCGGCCAATGCTCGCGCGCTCCGGCTATGGCGCTCGTAATCGGACATCACGGCTTCGATTGAAGCGGCGGCCTCTCCCAGGGTCCGAAAACGGAACACTCCCTCGGCATCCGGCAGGATTCGACTGGGACCGGTATGCTGGACGACGACCGGCCTTCCGGTAGCCAGGTAGCAGAGACTGCGGTCGCTTACCCAGGCATTTTGCAGGCGGACGCAGGATGGCTTCACCGCGCTGAATTCGCCGGCGGATCGCTGCACATACGACTGGAAATCCCATGGCTGCGACGCGACCGCGCGGGAGTCGACCAGACGCCAACCCCGTTCGCTCAGGATCGCGCGATCTTCGTCCTCGTCGGAGGCCAGCCGCAACGCCAGTTCGAGCGGCGCCGGTGCTCTCCGGGGCAAATCGAGGAACGGGAGAAAGCCAGCGCGCTTGTCATTGATGTAGATCTGATCTCCCTGTTGTACCCACTCATCCCCCGACCAGTGAGAGATCGTGCTGAACGCAGCACCGGCTTCGCCTGGAAGGGCAGGCCAGTGGGCGAGCGAGACGCACGGAGGCGTGTATTGCCAAGGGAGACCGACGTCTGGGCAAAGGCTTCCAGGAATTCCGACTGTTTCACCCGTAGTGAAGTACAGATCGTGGCGACTTACGTGGATCTGTCCCTCACTGATCCAGATCTGCAAAAGCCCGGGATCGATGTCGAGTAGCGCGGTCCGACGGAAGCGGCCGAGGACCTCGGAGCCGATTTGATACCGAAGATTGATCAACAAATCGGAGTTCGTGGCGGCTTCCAACCCCGGGCAGCTGTCCGCCGCCGCGGGGTCGACGTTCCTGCCCGTTTCATCACAAAGGGCCAAGGCGTTTCCGAATCCAAAGCATTCCAGCCGCCGCTTAAGGCAAGAATAAAAGCGTGATAGCGATGTCCTATCAATCCCCGGTGCGACCAGTTCGAGCCAGACCACATCGCACCCACAATCACGCAAGCCGAGTGCCCAGTTCAGGTAGACCCAAAAATGTCCACCTCCTTCAGGGTACGAGAGCGTGTCGCCCGTAAGACAGATGCGCAAGATGGTCAAAGCTCCTTTCTAGCGGCCGATCCCGCTGATTTGATGCGGCCATCCCTGATTTCCAAACGGACGTCGTAAGCGTCCAGCGTGTGCAGGCGATGGGCAATCGTCAGAGTTGTGCGGCCGCGCATCAGGCGTTCCATGGCAACCAGAATTGCCGCCTCGGTGCGGGTATCCACTGAACTTGTCGGCTCGTCTAATAGAAGAATGGGCGCGTTCTTCAGAAAGGCACGGCCAATTGCGATGCGCTGGCGCTCGCCGCCGGAAAGACAGAGTCCTCGCTCACCTGCCTGCGTGTTGTATCCTTCGGGCAGGCGCGAGATGAATTCGTGCGCCCCTGCCGCCATACTGGCTTCGATAATCTCCGCCTCAGTCGCGTTGGGCCGCCCATAGGCGATGTTTTCCGCGATGGACGTGGAGAAGAGAACAGAATCCTGCAGCACGATCGCAAACTGGTTGCGCAGTTCGGGGATATTGTATTCGCGTATATCTACACCGTCGATAAGGACTTGCCCATGATCGGGATCGTAGAACCGCAGCAGCAAATTCAGAAGTGTGGTTTTGCCCGAACCCGTACTGCCGACGATTCCGGCGCGGGTGCCAGGAGTTAGCGCGAACGAGACATCCCGCAGGACAGGCTTGTTGGGGTCATACGCAAAGCAGACATTCCGGAATTCGACTGCGCCCCTGGCGTGCCGTAAAAGACGGCAGCTCGGCTTCTGCTCTACCTCAGTGGGCATATCCAGGACGGCGAAGACCCGGTCAGTGCTGGCGAGTGAGGATTGAAGCTCTCCTAATTTCTTATTCACCGAAGTCAGCGGCTCATACAGTTCAGCCAGGTAGGCGACCACCATGAGCAATTGTCCTAACGTCAGGATTCCGGAGCGAATGTGCGCCACGCCGATAAACATGGTGAGCGCGGTACCGGCCGCCAAAGTCACAGCCACTAGCAGATCGAATCCTCCCTCGGTCCAGGCAAGCTTTAATTCCCCGTGCATGCGCCCTTGCGAGTGTGTGAGAAAACGCTGCTGCTCATAGTTCTCGCGGCCGAAAGCTTTGACGACGCGCGCGGCGCTGAGCACCTCCTGAACTACCGCCATCGCGGCACTGTCCAGTTCCTTCACGATCGGCCACGTTGCGCTCAGCCGGGCGCGGCACTTGCGGGCCAGGAGACCGAGCAGGGGAGAAATCCCAAGCGCCACGAGCGCGAGCTGCCAATCGATGCGTGCCGCCACATAAAAAGTGGCCGCAAGCATAGAAGCATCCGTGATAAACGGTGTGATTCCGCCGATCACGATGGCCTGAATCGATGCGGCATCGTACTCGACACGATAGGTCGAATCTGAAGTTCCACGGCTATCGTGATAGCGGAGTGAGAGTCGCTGCAAGTGGTGGAAAAGGCGCGCGCGGAGATCCACCGCGAGTCTCTGTCCGATGTAAGTCTGCAGCAGCCATCCCGCCAGGCCTTGTGTGTAGACCAGTAGTGTGACGACGATGAAGAGGCTCGAAACGGCAGCCAGCAGCGCTGTTCCAGAATGCTTAATGCTCTCCGGCAAGACGTACGCCAGAAACGCTGGCATGGGGTGATTCCCAATGACACTATCGACAATGATCTTGAGCGGAAGCGGCAACAGCAGGTGGAGCGGCACCCCTAGCAGGTCTAGCATGAGGATGCTCACAAGACTTCGCCAGTAAGGCCTCGCCTGGGCTAGCAGCCGGCGATACAGCTCCGTATCGCTATACTGCCTCTTTGCCACCCGGATCCTCTGATACATCTACCCCTACGAAAGAGTCTTCGCTCCCGCTAAACCGTCCATGTCGATCCGGAGCCGTCCATGGCGTCGAATTGGCGGAAGATCGTCGATCCCGATCGCTGATTCGGGGGGTGTATTCACGCAAAGGCGGAGCACTCGCCGCATCGTCCGCAACGAGTGGAAGAACGTCGCACACGGTACGGAGTGCAGATGCAGTCTCCAGTGTTGCGCCGATCACGAAAGTGACTGACAGACCGGCCATGATCAGAGCAGCGGTTGCCCCGCCATCCGCCGCAGCCCAGATCGAAAGCGCTGCCAAAATCACGGCAATCACCACCGTGACAGGAAAAGGCACCGGAGAGAGTCGAAAACGCGCTAACTGCCTGCCAGCCCCATGTTCTTCAATGCCTGTTGTGCAACGCACTCTACCAAATATGCCGGCGCCAATCTCCAAGTCCCACGGGTCAAAATCGCCGCCGCGCCGAACCGTCTTTTGGCCGGATTTAAGAAGAGTTTCGAGCCGTTGAACATAATGTTCGGGAGGACGCCAGCTTTCACTCCAAATCTCTGCTCTTCTAGGCAGGGGCGAGGAGACGCGATCGAGCCGCATGGACCGCCACGGCGTCAAACCGTGGCTCAACCTGCCCCACAATCGCACCGCAGGTTGCGCGCAGTGAAGAATCGTTACGAGCGCACGAAGATGAAGGTGACCGAGCCCGGGGACGGGCTTTGTCGTAAACGATGCGTGGGCGGCGCTCCTCATGGCGAATATGGAAGGCACGCCGGCAGATATCGCCAAGAGAGGGAGCGAGAAAAGTAGCGGGTGCCATGTCAGGCCAAGCAAGACGAGGAGCAATACCAAAACGTTGAGGATGTAACACTCGGGGGTAAGCAGCAGCGAAGCTACGAGGCTCGGTGCAGATTCGTAAACCCTTTGAAAAGGCGCGGCACACCACATCCCGTGATAGATATGTTGTTTGAGCAGTGTCAGGGTAAATCCTTTGCCATAGACGCGGCCCTCCCAGGTGAGGTGACCCGCGGCATTGTACTTCTCGGGCCATTTCCGTGCGAGCAGCGCCTCCGCCTTTCCGTATCCTTTCTGTTGACGACAGTATGCCCGAAGCGAGTTTCGCCTGTGATGCCAAACCATCGCCGCGGCACAAAAGCCCACCGTCCAGCCTCGTTCTTGCAGACGCCAGCAGACGTCTACGTCGTCGCCTGCTGCCCTGAACTGAGGATCGAAGCCGCCGATGGCCATCAGATGCTCTCTTAGGAAAGCCATATTGCAGCCGGGAACGTGCTCCGCCACGAGATCCGAGAGGAGCACGTGGTTCGGGCCGCCCGGCGAGTTGGCGACGCAATCTGCGATACTGCCGTCGCCGGGAACGGGCAGGTTCGGCCCACCGATGCACGAATGGGTCGAATCCTGGAACGCGGACGTTACGTACTCGAGCCACTGGGGATCGGGATAAGCATCGTCGTCGAGATAGGCGACGATCTCGCCGGTGGCGGCATACATGCCGAGATTCCTGGCAGCGCTCAGGCCAACATTACGACAACTCCGGACGACGCGTACGGCAAATTGGCTGGCAATGCGGAGTGTCTCGTCTGTGCAACCGTCATCGACTACGATGGTTTCATAGTTGCGATAAGTGAGTTTGGCAACCGCAGCCAGTGTCTCTCCAATCGTGCGCGACCCATTGTAACTGCACACTACAACACTGATCTTTGGACTTGTTTTTTCCTGCTCCACGGGCACTGGGGCGCGTGAAAACGCTCGTTGAACCGACTCGAGCGCGGGCTTGGGGCTGCGGTCACGTCGTGTGATCCCAAAGTCCCAGTCTTCGATCTCGTACCCACCCCGATACCACTCATCCGTCCACGCGAATACGAAGATACCGGCGCACCCTGAGCGAAATACTGTCGAGATTTGTGAAAGGAGCGTATCCGCCTGCACATGCTCACCGTGCCGCCTCGAGTCCAGCCCCACCTCCGCCATGACCAGGGGTTTGTCGCCGGCAAGATTATGCAGCCTGGCCAGATATGCGGTCAGGGTCGCCTCGGATTCCAGGTAAACGTTGAAGCAAACAAAGTCGAGAAAGGGCAACTGCAAGTACTCGGTCGACGGAAAATTCACATAAGTAACCAGGGCCGCATCATCTTCCTCCTTTACCGTCAGGTATAGCCGTTGCAAAAATCTTTCGACACGCTTCTTCCCGAGCCAACGCGTAATGGACGCCGGAATTTCGTTCCCAATCGCATAGCAAAGGACTGCGGGGTGAGAGGCGCAGGCGCGTACAGCGTCGCGGATTCGCCGCTCTATCGACGCTACCCGACGCCTGTCGTTAAGAAATTCGATGTGTTGTTCCCACGGTAGCCCTACCATGACAAAGAGGCCGTGGCGTCGTGCCGTGTCCAATAGCCAAGGCGGCGGAACGGTATAAGTGCGTACGGTATTGATGCCGTAGGCACGCATAGTCGCAAAGTCACGTTCGACCGTGGCTTGGGGCGGAAACTGATGCCCCTCGTCGTTGAGCGCAAAGGTCCCATAGGTTACGCCTTTTAGATAGAACTTCTTATCGTCAAGGAACAGAAACCGGCCACGCACGCATGGGCGACGGCGGGCAATGCTCGAGATTGTCTTATCCCGCAGCATACATTATCGTTTAATCACGTGCCTATTCATAGTTACTTCGCCAGCTTGTTGATCGCCCCCAAATACCGCCGCACTTAGTGGTCTAATCTATCCCACCTGATGCATCTTATCTAGTAGGTACTGTGACAACGGTTCATGCGAACAGGATATTTCATTGACGTGAACAAGGCTCGCGCTAAGCTAACTCGAGCGATCTTCATCCTTTCCGTGTGGATGGCGACGTCGATTTGACCGCCTTCTTCTCGAAGTTACCGGTTGTTTCTTAAGACCGTCGTGTTGCTGGTATCAAGTCGGCCATAACCGGCGTGCACTAGGTGTCACGAGAACTGGAACGTGGAAGCAGATGAATACTCTAACGCCGTTGTTCACGGAAAAACAAACAGACACGGTGTTCAATCTCACGCAAGATCACGGAAGTTAACGAAAGTAGTATAGAGAGGGAGCGAGGCCGCGACCGCGTCTGGCGGAGAAACCGAGATGCCGGATGCGGGCGAATTCCCGCGATAGAACGTGCAGCTGGAAGCGGGCAAGAACTCCTCAGTCCGAGGATGATGAGCCGTGTCTTCTTTTCGTGAGCGGAACCGCGCTATCGAAATGTGACCGTGTCACCATCGACGGAAACAAGACGGCGGTTCGGATAAAGCGACACGGTGGGTGTAAGCGCCGAGATACTGCAGCACCCTGGTCGGGGCCACCGAATGGCGGTTGGCCAGTACCCTACTCACCGCATGCTATAGAGTTGATTGACCAAGCTCCGGAAGAGTCGGCTGACTCAGTCCTCGAAGCAGACCGTGAAGGACTAATTCCCCAGAAGTATAAACTTGCTTGACGAGCTTCGAGAAGTTTGGATCGCGTCGGCGTGAACTACTGGGAGAGAGAAATTCGTATGGACAGAAATTTGGCTCCCCTACCCCTGAGCGCATTTCGGGATCTGTCGCCAACCGCGGGAGCGCGGTTTTGATGGATCTGTCGCAAATGGCTTAGTGCGAGTGTGGTGCGATTTTCGCAAGGGAAGAGTAGGGCTACGCCCCGACCCCGAAGATCCGCTCGAGGTGATGCACCTGACCGACGACGTCGCTCTTTGCCAGCGACCGGATTTGCCCCTTGCGAATCACGTTCATCGCCTCATATCCCGCGATGGTTCGCAGCGCTCCATCGACCGATCGTGGAGTGATCCACTTCTAGCCCACGTTCGGCCATCA
>Ga0126381_100006005_pt1 | contig 13421 bp, 13 predicted proteins | sample PanSoiMetPlot_28_FD_96465 | JGI IMG/M metagenome (GOLD analysis project Ga0126381, IMG submission 96465) | Tropical forest soil microbial communities from Panama - MetaG Plot_28 | ecosystem: Environmental > Terrestrial > Soil > Tropical forest > Bulk soil | place: Panama | collected 2016-02-17
GAAGGCGATCCCGGCAGGAGGCTCGACGCCTCCGGCGAGCCGGCTCTCCACCACGAACGCGACGCCGCCGACGCCGAGCAGGAGGCCCGCGGCCTTGCGCCAGGTCATCCGCTCACCGAGGAAGGCGGCCGCGAGGACGGCGGTGAGCACCGGGTTGGCGCTGATCACCAGCGCCGACAGGCCCGACGAGAGACTGCGCAAGCCGAGATAGCCCATGCCGAGGTAGACTGCCTGGTTGGCGATCCCGAGCACCGCGAACAGCGCGAGGTCGCGGCGGCTGAGCTTGAGTGATACCCCGTTCAGCGCGGCCGCCCCCAGCATGATCACGCCGGCGAGCAGGAAGCGGACGGCGAGCAGAATGAGCGGCGGGCAATCCGCGATCGCGAGCTTGGCAACCGAGAAAGCCGATGACCACAAGAGGCAAAACGCCAGTATTTTCAAAGGGAAAGGGACCGAGAACGACGCCGAGGCTACGGCCACACTAGCGGGGCGCATGGGAGGCTCCTTTGTCTCCCCGTCACCTAGGTGCCCCTCTTGTCATTTGGAAATTAAATGACGAAATCATGTTAAGTGGGAATTCGACTGCTGAGGTGGCCCCATGCTCGATCTCGATCTGCTCAAGAGCTTCGTGTCGGTGGTCGACACCGGCGGCTTCACGCGCGCTGGCGAGCGCGTGCACCGCACGCAATCGACGGTGAGCCAGCAGATCAAGCGGCTCGAGGAGACGCTCGGCTATCCGCTGCTGCACCGCAACGGCAAGCAGGCGACACCGACCGAGCAGGGCGAGCGGCTGCTCGCCTATTCGCGGCGCATTCTGGCTCTCGAGCAGGAAGCGCGCGAGGTCGTGGCGCGGCCGGCAGGCGAGGGCGTGGTGCGCCTCGGCATCCCGGAGGATTTCGCCGCCTATCGGCTCACCGAGCTGCTGTCGGATTTCTCCCGCTCGCGGCCCGGCCTGCGGCTCGACGTGCGCTGTGGGCTCAGCATCAACATGCGCCGCGCGCTCGAGCGCGGCGAGCTCGATCTCGCCCTGTTCAAGCGCGAGGCGGGCGAAGGCTCCGCCATTGCGGCCTGGCCGGAGCGCTTGCATTGGGTGACGAGCCGCGAGCATCCTATTGCCTTCAGGCGCGATCCGCTGCCGCTGGCGATGGCGGAGCAAGGCTGCCTCTACCGCAAGCGCATGATCCATGCGATCGAGAGCGCGGGGCGCGCCTGGCACATCGCCTATACGAGCCCCAACCTGCCCGGCATCCAGGCGGCGGTCTCGGTCGGCCTCGGCGTCAGCATCCTGCCCGAGGTCGCGATCCTCCGGGATCATCACCTGCTCAAGACAAGCGATGGATTTCCGCCGATCACCAATACAGAGATCGCGCTGGTCGCGGCCGCCGACGCGAGCCCCCCGACGCGGCGCCTCGCGGAGGTGCTCACCCAATTCTGCTCGGCCACCGATCCGCGCAAGCCGCCATGAGGGCGATTTCATGTATGATCGAGGCGCACACGGAGGGCCCCTATGCAGACACGAATTTCATCTTGCGCAGTTCTCATGTCCTTCTGCCTTGCCGGCCCCGCGCTGGCCGAGAAGGCGCAATCGATCTTCATCGAGGGCGACATGGTCCGCGGCAACACCCCAAAGGGCCCAGACCGGGCCGACCTGCGTGCTGAACAGCCAGTTCAAGCATAAGGGGTCTTTCAGAGACTTTTTCTAGCTTTTTCAATGACTTATGTCGCAGTACGGTGTACCACAGCCTCTAAAAGTCACCTTTGAACCCTAAGGCTATTGGCCAGACACTTTGACTCCCGCCAGCCTCACTCCATCTTGTTTAAACGTGATTCGCGCTCCCGCCTGAGCCGCGAACTGGATGCCCCGTAGACTAAAGTTGTTGTCCTCTGGAAAGCGCCACTCGCACCCGACGGCGTCGACGAAGAAGCTCTCATCATCTTTGTTAGGCTTCGGCATAGAGATCATTGGAACACCGGCTCCACCGCCAGGGCCGGTCTTGAGGGAGAAACCGCTTGCGAGAAAAATAGCGTAGGAGTCTTGAAAGGTTATCGTCCCACCCGCGAGCGACTTGACGTTGAGCACACATTCGCCCGAGCGCAACTCGTCCAACGGACGCGGCCATCCTGAGGTGACCAGCAGGCCGTCCCCATCGGGCTGCACGCCCAACGTGATCCCGTCGCCCTTGACCATGTGGGCAGCGCCGGTTTTCGCGCAGCCCGCGCACCCCGCAGCGATCAGCGCCGCCACAAGAGATTTGCTGAGCATGGACACGCCCCCAGTTCGCGACACCCTGAGCTACAACACTAACGTAGTGGTGGATATCCGCCAGAAAATCCACTCGAGACGTTATCGCTAACGCTGCGCCGTTAGCCTTCTTTCGTTGTCGGGCGATCTGCACATATGCCAAGATAGCTTTGCTCCATCGTGAGCCTTAAGCTCCGCGGTTCGGCTCCATCCGCGCGGGGCTTTTGTTGGACGCGCCTCACGCTGCATCTCAACAGGCTTGTGGATCGGCCGCGTTGTCTTAACGACGATCGTTCCGCTGGTTCATGTGGCCGCATGCGCGGATTCGTTGGCCGGTACACGCTGAGTCGGGGTGATCGAGGGGGCAAGGAGTAGAAGTGCGACAGATATAGCCTTCTAGCGGTGACCGTCATCGACGCAATCGACGCGCCATCCCAGGACAGCCAAGCATCGGGGCGACCGCAGGCGCGGGGCGCCTCACGTAGCCTCTGCCGGAGCGATGAAACGGAGGGGAGCATGCAGCTGCAGTCGCGGGATTTTCTCTTGGCACTGGCGTTGGCGGGCGGGGCTGCGGCCCCTACGTGGGGGCAGTCGGAGGCGCCTTCAGTCGCGCCGTTCGACGGCGGTGCGCAAAGCGCTATCGCGTCGTGCCAGACAGGTACGATCGATGAACGTTATAGATGTCTAAGCGTCGCGCTCTCAAAGCTGTTAATGCCCGCTCCTGATGTTTCTGATCCAGCCGACAAGTCGTCGGCGTGCGCCGCGATGGACGACGCCGACGTCATCTTACGGGAAATGGCGGATCTCCATAAAGACGCGGACGCCTATAAGTCGGAATGGGAAAAGCGCTCTACAACATATATATACAACCATCGCAAGTAAGTACTACGCCAGATTCGATGCCCAGAAGATCGTGACGCTGACGGGCACAGTGAAGGAACTCTTGCTTTGGGCTTCTCCTGCGTTGATTGTGCTGACGCTCAAAAATGGCGAAGGCGAGGCTGACCAACAGTGGGCGATCGAGACCAACGGGCTCGACGGCGTCGTGCGGGAGCGGCCGACAACTTTCACACCCGGAATGCCGCTCACGCTGACAATCCATCCGCTGCGGGACGGCACCAATGGGGGCCTACTCTTGACCGCCGTCCTGCCTGACGGCAAGGAGATGAGCGGTGGCCGCGACCGGCCAGTCACTGCGCAAGATATTCTCGATATCTACGCTGATCTTCGCCTTGGGGCGCTAGGAATAGTGAAGCTTAAAAGGCAAATAATCGGTTGCAGTCCCTAATCCGGTCACGAAGCCCGAGACATCCGCGCGCGCCTCTCCGATTCCAACTCTTCAAACAGGGCCAGGGCTCTCCGGGCAATTTCGCCACGGCGCTTCAGCAACTCAAGGAAACGCTGCACCTGGCCACCGCGGTGCTCTTTGGCGGTAGCTAGCTCCATCTCGGCGAGCAGCCGCTGCATTTCCTGCTCGATTTGATCGGCCTCATCGCGAAGCCGTTCAGTTGCGGCTGCTTCCATCACCAAACTGACCAAACTGGTCAAGGCGTCGTGCTCCCCATTTTGAAGTTGCCCTGACGACTCCAAGCACGCTGATGGATTTACTGTCGGAGGCGTCTACGGTGCGTGACCCCGCGGGCACAATAGCACTAGCGCTGGTACTGGGATGACATGCCGAATGTGCCGGACGGTGCTATGATGCGGATATCCACAGGTCAAGCGCCTCGCGGTCCCTTGGCACTGCGCCCTGCATGACAATTTCGGTCTGATAGGCAACCAGCGTCGCGTGTGGGTCTGGCAGCACGAATCAGGTCTGAGTTCCTGACTGGTTGGTGGTGTCGGAGCCCTCTTCGGACTTTCCTTTCTTGTTTTCGTCGGGTCACGCGTACTTCGTCCCTTAGTTGTTATAATCCCCGCTGCCGCACCCATTCCCTCTCTCCTGTTCCAAATGGACTTGTGAGGAAGCGAATCGTACCTTTGCCGTTTGTGGAATCGGGGAGAGACGCTGAACCTCACGTGCCGCTATGGAGCGCCGGCGGAATAGCGGTCAGGTGGACCGCCTTGTTAGGCCGCTCATTGCTACTTGCTGTCTTGACCATCAAGGAATCGCAGGACTGTTGAGATGAATGGAACCGTGGGATCATAAATAGGAACGTGGTCGCCGCCAGGAATAATCCATAACGCGGCATCTGGTATAGAACGGTAGATGCTTACGGGAATTTCAACGGGGAAAAAGCGGTCGCGATCACCATGCACAACGAGCGTACGAGCTGTAATGGTCGATAAACTTTGTGCAGTGAAATTCATATCGTCGTAGTTTTTGTGTAACGCGTTGAAATGTGCAATGAGTTGACGAATCTGCTCGTCACCGCGTTCTGCGCACTCCCGATACATCTCTTGCACTTGTTGAGGCATGGTGCCAAACGAAGCTCCGCGCATTATGACCCTTGCCTGATCGGGGAAATGGGAAGTTGCACTAATTAATACCATTGAGTCGATGCGCTTGGGTTGGCTCGTTGCCATGTGAAGTAGTGTCATTCCGCCAGAACTGATACCCATAGCCGAGAAGTGACCAACCCCCAACTTTTCAAGCAAGAGGAAAACGTCACTGGCCGCTTCCCGATGTGTGAACTTGTTCTCGGGATTGGTGGAGTGACCATGGCCACGCAGATCCACGACGATCAGTCGATGGCGCTCTGAGAGCTTGGCGATAAAGGGGCGCCAGTTCTGTGCACAGCCGCCAAACCCATGCAAGAGCACCAGGGGCTTGCCGACTCCGTACTCTTCGTAGTACATCTCAATGTTGTTGATTTGAACGGCACGCCCACGAGTGGTTGTCTGTTCAAGGGCATACGTCGTTGTCATGAGTGTGCCTCTCAAATGCGCGACAAGGTGAACAGCGGCTTCACGTCGCGTTCCATAGCGTCTAGACATCGCAAGGCACATGACCTCGTATCGTCAGTCACTTCAACTCTCCGCCTCTTGCGTTGGTGCTTCATGGAGAACGATCAACTTCCCGTCCTTCCTGTTCCGGACGACGGTGACCGGACCCTTCGAGTTACGGAAGACGCCGAGCAGGTCCACATCTGCCACGGACGTCTCGTCACTCTCTAGTTGACGGATCTTGGGCAATGGGTCCTGCCTGTGTGCTGTCGTTCTTGCCGAAGAGGAGTCGCTCGACCTGCTCGGTCGTCAGCGTCGGAACCTCGGGCCCCAGCTGCTGACGATCCTCTCGGTTGCGCGGGAGGTAGAGACCATTGGCATGACTAAAATGCAATCGACGGCACTGTTCCTTCCTCCGCGGGTTGGGGTCGGTGTGACCTTTGGGATGGTCGTGGGTGTTGGGAGTTGGTGACCGGTTGGTATCGACCTTCATTATCCCGGATGGTGAGCTCGGGCGCTTCGTCGAATATCTCCGCAGCCGGGCGCGGTTGACACGCCGGACGTGCAGGCTCTTGCCGGTTACGGATGCCAGACGCTTACGGATGCCAGACGCGCATGCACTTCGAGGCAGCGATGCCATAGACGCAGGCCGGCCAACCAAGCCGGTCGAACAGCTGGCCCAGAACTGCGCAGCCGATGAGACCGCGGAAAAAATAACAGCGAGACAGATCGCCGCCGCACCAGGCTGCGGCTCGACCGGTGTCGAGGAAGAGCAGCACCGCACCCGCGACGACTGGCGCACCCTACCGATAAGCCCGCGCGGTCGGCAGCGGCGCAAACTGCTCGTGCTCGCATCCGTCGACGAGCAGCGCCAGGCGATAGTCGACCACATCGTTGTTAGCGATGATCAAGGCATAGACCCGCGAATCCTCCTCGGCATCGCTGCGCAGGCAGATGAGCCAATCACCGAACGCGCTGACCGGAGCCTGGCGGACCGCCGAGACGCGCGGATAGCCGGTGAGCTTCACCGCCCTGAAGGTGTCCTCTATCCTGCCCGCCAGCATCGCGACGTCGGGGATTTGCGCGGCATCGAGCTGCGTCAGCGCGGGCGGAGCCAGGCCGAGCGAGCATCCCGCGAGGCCCGCAAGGACGAGCGTCGCCGCCACGAGCCGTCCGCCCTCGCGCATGATGGATCGAATAGGCAACACGGTCCCCAGCGATGTCGCCTGCCCCCAGGCGTATCCAATCATATTATTCCACGCAGGGCGAGATTTTCACCTTTGTGGCGGCTTCGGCCGCGGCGGCGCAAACAAAGCCCCGCAATCCGGCCCAGATTCGTCATGCTTTCGCCCCATCGCTCGCGTCCTGTCGAGCGGGGTCTGCGGGTGGAAAGCGATTCTTCGGGATGGGCCTGCGCGCCTGTGGCCTGGCAATGTTTGGCGTCATCGTGGCTGGCCGCATCGTGGCCGGCTGCATCGTGGCCGGCTGCATCGTGGCCGGCTGTGGTGCCGCGCTCGCACAGCCGTCGGCCGCGCCGTCCATTTCCGTCGAAGGTAATCACCGCATCGATGCCGGCTCGATCCGCTCCTATTTCCATCCCGGGCCGGGCGGCCACCTCGAGGCCGCCGATCTCGACGCTGCCTTAAAGGGGCTCTACGCCACCAACCTGTTCGCCGACGTGCGCATCGCGCGCTCGGACGCAGGGGTCACCGTCCGTGTCGTGGAGAACCCGGTCATCCGCCGCCTTGCGCTCGAGGGCAACCACAAGCTCAAGGACGACCAGTTCAAGAACGAGCTGCAATCCAAGAGCGGCGGCCCGCTCTGGCGCCCGCTCGTGCAGGAGGACGTGCAGCGCATCGTCGACCTCTATCACCGGCGCGGCTATTTCGGGGTGCGCGTCGATCCGAAAATCATCGAGCAGCCGGAGCGGCAGGCCGATCTCGTGTTCGAGATCAAAGAAGGCAGGAAGAGCGGCGTCAAGCAAATCCTGTTCGTCGGCAATCATGCTTTCTCGGCCGACCGCCTCAAGGCGGCGATCAAGACCGGCGAGACGAACCTTCTGAGCTTCCTGCTCGATAACGACCTCTACGACCCCGACCGCGTCGAGGCAGACCGCGATCAGCTGCACCGCTTCTATCTGAAGCACGGCTATGCGGATGCCCGGATCGTGTCGGCCAAGACTGAGTACGACCCGGCCGCGAACGGCTTCGTACTGACATTCACGATCGAGGAAGGCGGCCCCTACCGGATCGGCGCAGTGGATTTGCGTTCCGATGCGCCCGACCTCGATGCGGGCGTTCTGCGGCCCTGGCTCGCGCCAGCAGCGGGCGATGTCTACAATGCCGAGGTGGTGCAGAAGGCGATCGAGGACCTGACCATCGAGGCCGCGCGGCACGGCCATCCCTTCGCCGCCGTCGAGGTCCACCCCAATCGCGATCCCATCAAACACGTCATCGATCTGGTCTATGCGATCGAGCCGGGCGTGCACCGCTATGTCGAGCGCATCAACATCCACGGCAACAGCAAGACCAAGGATTACGTGATCCGGCGCGAGTTCGACGTGGGAGAGGGCGACGCCTATAACCGCGCGCTCATCGCGCGCGCCGAGCGGCGGCTGAAGAATCTCGGCTACTTCAAGACCGTCAAGATCACCGAAGAGCCGGGCTCCGCCCCAGACCGGATCGTCCTCAATGTGGCGCTGGAAGAGCAGCCGACCGGCGACTTCAACATCATGGGCGGCTACTCGACCACCGATGGCCTGCTGGGCGAGGTGACGATCGGTGAGCGCAATCTGTTCGGCACCGGCAATGCGGTGCACGCCAATGTGACCTACGGCCAATACACACGAGGCTTCGAGCTCGGCGGCATCCAGTCGAATGTCGGCGGTTCGGGGCTTGCGGTCGGCGCCGACCTGTTCGCCAAGCAGGATTTCGCCAACGTCAATCGCTCCTATGGCGGCGAAACCTACGGCGCGACCTTCAAGCTCGGCACGGCGCTGAACGAGAACCTTGGCACGCAATGGCGTTATTCGCTCTACAATCAGCGCACCTCGCTCAGCCCTAACCTGATGGATTGCTCGCCCAGCAACCCGCCGCCCGGCTGCTATGCCAACGGCGAGGCCTCGATCCCGGTCAAGCAGGCGGCGCTCGCGGGCCCCGCCTGGGTGTCGATGGCTGGCACCACCGTCAGCTACAATACGCTGGACAATATCCGCAGCCCCACTTCGGGCATCAATGCGACGCTCAATCAGGACCTCGCGGGGCTCGGCGGCGACGTAAAATTCCTGCGCACAACGGAGGACTTCCGCGCCTATCACGAGGTCGCGGGCGACGCGGTCGGGATGGTGCGCGGCCAGAGCGGCTACATCACGCCATGGGGCGGGCAGTCGGTCCGCCTCGCGGATAGCTTCTTCGGCGGGCCGCAGCTCGTGCGCGGCTTTGCGCCGAACGGCTTCGGGCCGCGTGATCTCACGCCGGGCACGACCATGGACAATGTGGGCGGCCGCCAATACTGGTCCACCAGCGCGGAGCTGCAGGCGCCGGTCCCGCTAATCCCAGCCGCCAGCGGGCTCAAGCTCGGCTTCTTCACCGATATGGGCAGCGTGTGGGGCTTCCACGGAACGGGCTCGACACCCGCTTTGTCGCAGTCGCTGCAGGTCGCCGACGGGAGCCAGATCCGCTCCTCCCTTGGCGCCGGCCTGATCTGGGACTCGCCCCTGGGACCGATCCGCGCCGACTACGCCATCCCGGTCTCGAAGACGAGCTACGACATCACCCAGCGCTTCAGCTTCAGCGCCGGGCGGTTCTGACCGGCGCCGCCTCTCGCGCGCCTACCGCCGCTTGCCGCCTGGCTGCAATCCGCCTAGCCTCGCCGAGGAAGGCTTGAGTTGCGAGGGAAGAAACCTTTCACGGTTGAGCAGCGCAGTGACGACCGAACGCACGGAAAGGCTCGCCGCGGCCAATTTCTGGAACGAGCTCTTGGAGCTGCGCGACCGGCAGCGCGAGGCGCGCAAGGCGGCCGTCCAGGTGGTGCGGCTCGCGGAGCTGCCGCTGGAGAGCAACCAGCAAGGCCTCATGCGTTGGTACCTGCATCCCTCGATCACCGATACGATCCTGTCGACTCTGATGATCTACCGGCAGGAGATTCCGCCGGGCAGCCGGTCCGGGCGGCTAAAGTTCCAGGGCGGGCAGATCATGTTCATCGTCGAAGGCCGCGGGCACACCTTGCTCGACGGCGTCAGTCATGCCTGGCAAGCAGGTGACGTGCTCAACCTGCCGACGCGGCGCGACGGCATCGTCGTGCAGCATTTCAATGACGATTCCGGCAAGCCAGCAGCGTTCTTGGCGGTCGAGCCCAATCTGTTTGCGGCCACGAGCGTCGACCGCGGCTGCGGCTTCGAGCTGTTGGAGCCATCTCCCGACTACATCGAGCGCCCCGAGGGTCACGCGAAGGGAAAGTAGACGATGGCCGAGATTGAGCGCACGCGCGAGCGCGAGCGCGGCACGATCCCTGAGACGCCCTATGAAATCTTCATCCGCAGCCGACGCGAGTTTCTGGAGCGGCAGGAAAGCGGACAGATCGTGATCAAGCCGTCCGACCGGGAGTTCTTCCTGACGCGGCAGGGCCGCCTGATGTATCACTTAAATCCGGACATCCACAAAGACACGCCGCTGCAGGATTGGCGCGTGTTCTCCCATGATCTCAAGACGCATTCTGGCAAGCACCGTCATCAAGGCGGTCTCGTCATCTACGTGATCACCGGCAAGGGCTATTCGATCGTCGACGGCGAGCGGGTCGACTGGCAGGCCGGGGATCTCCTGCTCCTGCCGATCAAGCCGGGCGGGGTCGAGCATCAGCACTTCAATCTACAGCCAGGCGCGGACTGCCGTTGGATCGCATTTTCGTATATGCCCTTCTTCGACCACCTCGCATCGGAATTCACCCAGACCGAGAACTCACCGTTGTTTAAAGCGCAAGGGTAGGGCCGCGATGGAGACTGCAAGATGCCCGTAGGATTTGCCGGCCGCTGTCTCCTCACGGGCTTGATCTGGGCCTTGCCGCTGCAAGCGCGAGCGCAGACCGTACAAGAGTTCTACAAGGGCAAGACGGTGTCCCTGATCATCCCGAACGCGCCGGGAGGCTCGTTCGACCTCTACGCGCGTCTGCTCGCCAGCCATATCGGGCGCTTCATTCCCGGCCAACCCGCGATCGTGCCGCAGAACATGCCGGGCGCCGGCGGCATGCAGGCCGCCAACTATCTCGCCGGCATCGCGCCCAAGGACGGTACCGTGATTTCGGTGCTGGTCCCTTACATCACGCTCGCGCAGGTCCTTGGCCTGCAGGCGATCGCTTACGACACGCGAAAGTTCAACTGGATCGGTCGCATCGTTGCGACGACCTCCACGCTGTTCACCTGGCACACGTCTGCGACCAGGACACTCGCCGACCTGAAAGCCCGGGAGACCTTGATCGCGACCGCAGGTCCGCTCAGCCAAGCCGAGATCGATGCAAACATGCTCAACGGCGTGGTGGGAACGAGGTTCAAGCTGATCCGCGGCTACAAGGGCAGCGCCGAGGCGGCGTTCGCGGTGGAGCGCGGCGAGGCCGACGGCACCTTGATGCCGTGGGAGTTCCTCAGATCCGCGCACGCCGACTGGATCAGGGATCGTAAGATATCGATTGTCGCCCGCTTCACCCGTCGGCCAATCACGGAGCGTCCGGACGTCGGCTCCGTCTACGAGCTTGCGGAGACCCCGGAGCAGCGCAGCGTCTTGGGCCTGTTCCTCGGCTCGGACGATATGGGCCATCCGATCGCTATGCCCCCTAACGTGCCGCGAGACCGGGTCGAAGCCATCCGCAAGGCGCTCAATGCCATGGTGGAGGACGCGGATTTCATCGCCGATGCATCAAGACGCATGCTCGACCTCGCGCCCGGCCGCGCCGAGGAGCTCGAGCGGATCGTCGCGGAGGCATTCGCGGCGCCCCCCGCCGCGATCGAGATCGCGCGCAAGTATTACAGGCAGTAGCAAGACCAACCCGCGGCCCTTCCCTCCTCCGCCCAGGCTCACTCCGCGGCCGAGGGTGCCCAGCGCGACTGTTCCTTCGGCGCCGGCGTGAAGAAGATGAACATGTTGGCGGCGACGATCGTACAGGCGAGGAAATAGAAGGTCGAGATCAAGCCGAATTGGTCGGCCAACAGGCCGCCGAGGAACGGGCCCGCCGCCACGCCGAGCGCCTGCGTGCCGAACAGCACGCCGATGCTCGTGCCGCCCATATTGGGCGGGGTCGCATCGAGCAGCCAGGCTTGCATGACCGAGCGGATGGCGAACAGGAAGAAGCCCAGAAACGCGACCAGGAACACAAAGAGCGCCGAGTGGCCGGCAAGCGCCATCGCCAGCAGGACCACGCCGGACGTCGCCATGCTGCTCATGATGATGCGCCGGCGGCCCATCTGGTCAGACAGATGTCCGGCGACCGGCGCCGCCGCAAAGCCCGCGACCTGCATTGCGAACAGGCAATTGCCGACCGTCCCCTTTGAGAAATCCATCTCGCGCAGCAGATAGGCCGGCAGGAAGGTAAGCAAGGTACTCTGGGTCATCGAGCGGAAGGCCCCGCTCACCGAGAGCATCACCAGCGTGCGATTGGAGAGCAGCCGGCGGAAATCGCTGAGCCGCTTGGCGAGCGGCACCGGCAGGGGCTTGTCGGCGCCACTCGGCGCCTGCGATTGCATGCGGCCGAGGCTGAAAAGGATGATGGCCGACATCAGCACGCCCGGCAGCACGTTGAGCACCATGACGTTCCGCCAGCTGATGGCGTAGAGCATCCAGCCAACCACGAGCGGCGCGACTGCGTCGCCCACATTACCGCCCATGCCATGGATCGACACCACGAGCCCGCGGTTCTCCGGAAACCGCTTCGCCAAGAGCGGAATGGCGGTCGGATGCCAGAGATTGTTGCCGACGCCCACGAGCGCCGCGCAGCCGAGCAACATCCAATACTGGTGGCTGAGGCCCATGAGAAAATAGGGGGCGCCGACCCAGAACAGGGAGATCGCCATCAGCAGCCCCTTGCGGCTGACCGAATCCACCAGCATGCCGCCCGGGATATTGGAGAGCGCGCCCGCGGTCGCCTGCGCGGTCAGGATCGAGCCGATCTGCAGGTAGCTCAGGCCGAGCTCGGCCCCGATCAACGGCAGCAGCAGGTAGAACGTCGCCGGGTACCAGTGGGTGAGTGCATGCCCCGTGCTGACCAGCCAGACCTCGAGGAAGGAGGATTTCATGCCCGGCGGCGAGGCTCCGGGCGGCGAGGCAATAGCGAGCGTGCTCATCTGTCCTTTTCAGGTCCGAAAATCGATGTCCCGGCAAGCCGATCGGTCAAAAGCCTGCATTGCGAAGCGACAATGCGGGGCGTATCACACGGATATTCCCTTTCAAAATCCGCAATAGGTCTTTTTCCCTACCCCGCACGCGACCTCAGCCGACCTCGATGACCTCCTCCGGGAAGCGGTGCAGCCGCTCGCCCGGGCCGTTGCTGCCAATGAGATAGTTGTCGCAGACCCACGACAGCATGCCGTTGTACACGTAGGTGGGATGCACCACGATATTCATGTCGCGCTGGATCACCATGGGCTCGTCGTGGCGGATGAGTGGCCGCTCGACCAGATCGTAGCCTTGACCGTGGCAATAGAGGCGGGTCTCCTCGGGGCGGCCGTTGCGGCGCATGAAGGCGTTGAACTCTTCCCAGATCTCCTTCGCCGGCGTTCCGGGCTTGAGCAGGTCGAGCGTCATGCGGCGGGATTCAAGCGTAAAGGCGAGCTCGTCCTTCATCTGCTGCGGCGCCTTGCCGACCACGCAGTTGCGGCCGAGCTCGGTGTAGAAGCCGCCGGGGCCCGCATCCTCGACCAGAAGCGCCACGTAGTCGCCCTCCTGGATGACGCGATTCTGGAAGTGCTTGGGGGCGAACTTCATCGGCGTGCCGAGTGGCGCCGAGGCGCAGAGATAAAGACCCTGCTCGCTGCCGTGGGTCTGGCTGTAGAACTGTGCGGCCGCCACCACGTCGCGGTCGCGCATGCCAGGCCGGATGGCGTCAAAGGCCGCCCGCATGGCGCCGTCCTGCATACGCGCGGTCGCCACGATGCGCTCCATCTCCTCCTCGCTCTTGATGCCCTTGATCCGGTCGACGAGATCGGAGGCGTCGACGAAGCGGGCCGCGGGCAGGCGGCGCTTGAGCGATTCGCCTAGCGCCAGCGACATCTGATAGGTGCAGACGAGCCCGATCGTGGCGTTGCCGAAAC
>Ga0126381_100006006_pt1 | contig 13418 bp, 12 predicted proteins | sample PanSoiMetPlot_28_FD_96465 | JGI IMG/M metagenome (GOLD analysis project Ga0126381, IMG submission 96465) | Tropical forest soil microbial communities from Panama - MetaG Plot_28 | ecosystem: Environmental > Terrestrial > Soil > Tropical forest > Bulk soil | place: Panama | collected 2016-02-17
CTCCTATAATCAACATACTCGGCTCCTTTCCTCCGAGTCTTGGTCAGTCTGCGCTGCCAAGTTTACTCGGCCCGGGGAGGAGCCGACGTTGTTATCCAATCAATAGCACTCTTTGACCTTTTTAACCCAGGCGTAGCGTCCCTTGACCGGATTCGTACCGCAGGGTATTTTGGGCTGGCCACTATTGGGACATTGGAGTCGCGCTATGAGTGGTAAAGAAATACTTGGAAGGGTCCGAACGGTTCTCATCATCGATTGGCCCAGTAAGGATGTTCCTGAAGCGCTGACGCTCGCTGGCTTCCAGGTCGTCGTAAAGGGCGGACCCGGTCCAACCGACTACGAACGTTACGAACTGGACAATGGGAAGCCTGTCTCTTCGCACCTTGGCCAACCACCGGACGGTGCCGATCTCGTTTACTCCTTTCGTCCAGTGGAGGAACTGGCGGAAGTCATTTCCTTAGCCAAAACTCTGCACGCCCACACAATCTGGATCCAATCAGGTGTGTCGATCACGGGGGAGGACGACCCGAAGGGTTGCTGGTTCGCGGAGGAGCAACTGGATCTCGCTCGAAGTATGGTGCTGACCGGTGGTTTGGACTTCCTCAGCGAACCATACATTGCAGATGTCGCGCGAGAACTCCAGAGAGCCGCTTAAGACAGCGGAGATCTTCCGCGCCGACCTCAATGAATGGCGTAACATCGCCATAACACTCAAATCGTCGGATCCTGTGTGTAACGACATTCCCTTCAGGTTCACCATTTTGCAAGCGAGCGTAAAGCTCGTATTCTGCGAGGCCACGTCGAGATGAGGAAAGTGCGAACCTACGGCACGGTTCTTGACTATCAAATGACAAGTATGTGACGTCGCGACCTCTCCGCGGTGTGTCCAACAGATAAGGGGGAAAGACGATGTGGATGCGTTCCTGTGCGGTCTGCAAAGGGCTCTTATGAAAACTATGGCTTTGCGATTCTTTTCGTTGTCAGAGCGGTTGGGAATGGCAGGATCACACGAACTAAGCAAACGAGTCGAAGAAGAGGGAGCGGCAGTGGCGAAGGTCATTGAGTTCTACATACCGAAACACTTCCGGTGGAAAGGGAAATGGATTCCTCCACAAGACCGTGGGAAGATAATCGAATTCAGTCTCCAGGCGAGAAAATCTGCCTGATCGTGATTCCTTCGTCTGTCGTAAGGTTGTTGCCTCATCATTGTTGAGGTTAAATGGCAATTTGTCGCCGACCAACCCAATCTAGTTAAGGTTCGTTGCGTGCTCGGCAGGGATTTTGAGCCTCAAAACTCCGCGAAACGTCGCCGGTCTGCACTGGAAGGCATTACCGACGATCTCTCCGCAAGAATTGATGACAAATATGATGTTTTACATCTCAGTGACATACGAGACGGCAATTCTGTGATATAGGATTTCTCCTACTGCGCGTAAAGCCTGGAGGGTCGGATGAATAGATTCCGATGGGCCGGTTTGGCGCTTTGGCTTTTAGCAGCCCCTTCGCACGCGCAGACTTCGCCCACTGGTGATGTCTCAGTTCAGTATTCTCCTCTTTACGTTCTGCAGGGTTACACCATCTGGATGAATGGGGTCAGCGCCTCGGCCGAGCGAAATGTCACCAATTGGTTGGGTTTTGCTGGCGATCTCGGTGTTTATCGTGGCCATATACCGGAAAATATAACTGGGGAAACGTACATGCTCGGTCCACGACTTACTTACCGTAAAGTCGAGAAGTTTGTTCCATTCGCCCAGGACCTCTTTTTCCAGAGTCTGCTCGGCGGATCGCATTTTTCTAGGCCCACGGGAGGCATCACCGGCGGGGGCAGCCAGTTCACATTTGCATTGGGAGCCGGAGCTGATGTCCCCCTTGGGCGCACACAGAGGCTTGCCCTGCGGCCAAAATTGGAATACGTCGGCATTCGCTCCGGTGGTTCAACGACTCCTTCGGTTCGCCTCTCAATAGGAATCGTCTACCGTATCGCGCGACACTAACACTCTGCTTCGGCGATTTAGGTTCGTGGGGGAACTGCAGCACCGCGTCAATCAACTGTTGATAATCTCGATTGCACTCAAAATCCCCCATCCAGGGTCTTGAGCAGATTTGTTATGAACGTGCCTCTCTAAGCGCACGGTCCAGCCAATCGTTGTACCAGAGCAAGAATGTCGCAGGAGTGCCATCAGGAGCCATTAGCGGACTGAGTCCCTTGTAGTCGGCTCGTGCGTCGTGCCAGACTCGTCCCGCTTGTTCGCCTGTCACAACCAGCCAATCACGTAAAGCACACCCTTCGTGACATATCGGGATGGCACCGTTCATCAAAGACGCACGCCAGTATCGCTTCTCAAACTCATCGAACTGTCTCTCGTATTCTTCCTCATCACCTTCAAGCAAATCGTCAGGCGGCATCCCAGCGAGATCATTCCAATCGCTGGACAGTAAAAACGGTTCTGAGAGCACGCCGACGAAGCCAGCATTCTCTTGCCACGGCTTTACTTTGTCGTTTCCATCCATTTGCCCAAGTGGGAAGATGCCGTAATACGGTCCCGCACCACCGTTTCCAACATGGGTTAGGAATCCACGATAGTCAGCAGGCAAACTGATTCTGTGCTTTCTTTCAAATGCCAGGACCTCAGTCTCAGATAGGACCGGGTAGAGCACGAACTTATGGCCAATAGCTCCAAAAATCGCTCGGCTGGCTGGGGCGGAACGCAATTCTTGAAGGGCGTGATGTATATCAAGTGGGTCGATTTCGGCCAATGCTGCACTCCGGTACATGGCTATCTGCAAACTCTGGGTCCCTCCGAACCTGAGGATTATCGCATTCCTCGTGGGAGATGGCGAACGAGTCGATGGCCCTTCGTTTGCTATTTGGTGCTGCCGGAGCGTCGTGAGCCGCATCAAGGGACAATCCCTTTCAAATCGTGGCGCATGATTGGGCGGGAGGGCTGGCGCCGAGCGACGGTCCTGAATCCGAGGCGCCGAAATGTGGAAGCTGTCCCTGTGAACACGTTAGCCGTACTGCTTGGTACCGCAGTATCGACCGGATATGCTTCCAGTGCCGGAGCATTAGCGCGCTTCGCCGCTTTCAATGCTTCGGCGATTAAGGCCGCCATCACTCCTCGTCTGCGATAGCCGCGCCGCACATAGAAACACGAGAGAGTCCAAACCGGAGCATCGTCGACGGGTCCGAGAGCTTGCTTTCGGTTGAGCCAGCTCAAATCCTGTCGCGGCGTGAGTTGACACCAACCTACAGTTCGCTCGCCGTCAAAAGCCAACAAGCCGGGTGGGAGACCCTGCTTGACGATTCTGCGGAGTTCGCGCTTATTCTGTTCTCGCGGTCGCTTATGATATTCGGGGCCGATCCTCCAATACATACACCAGCAACCATTACTGGCGCCGCCCTTACCGAAGAGACCTTCCAGGGCGGACCAGAGAGAGGGCGTAAGCGGTCGGATCGTGAGCTTAATGTGGCTGGGACCGGTCACCATGGCATTAACCCCGTGATGACGCGCGTGGCAAGCGTTTGTTCCACTAGCGCGGTTTTGGCCAACGAACTTGGTATCGTCACGCCGTCATTGTATTCCTCACGCCGATGGCCCTCGCTTGGCTGATCGCTGGCGTGAAATCGTGTCTCAAGGACCCGTGGTAAAAAACGTGCTGTCTGTTAACAGTTGTCTCAAAGGGCTGTTTTTGTCGCGGCGTTAGAGCTTGGGCTTCAGCGGACTCGGATGGGTCGGCTCGTAAATGCTGATCTTCCCACCGCCGGGGAGGACCAAAGATGCGAGTTTCCCCCAGCGCTGCTCGCTTACCTCCGACACCTTCACCTTCTTCGATGTCAGGTCCTTTAAGGTTGCCGCGATGTCGTCGCACATCAAGTAGAGTTCGTGCTTGTTGTTGTTTTCGGAATCATGGAACGCGGCTTCAAGGGGTGGCATGGCGAAGATCAGCCAGCCGTGTCCGGCATCCAGCGAGGGAAACTTGAGGACATCTCGGAAGAAGGCCCGGTCGGCTTCTGGATTCTTGGAGTAGATGACGACATGAGTGCCGTTGATCATTGCACTGAATCCGATCCACCGCGTCGGGTTGATGAGCGAGATAATTATCCACTACGCGACAGCTGTTGTGAAATCTGGATTTCACTCAAAATCCCCCAATGTTACGAGGCTCGGTTGTGTTGGCGTGATCCCTGAACGGGGTCAACGAGCAATGCGGCCTGTTACGACAATTTGGCAGATTCAACATTTGGGACGCAGCGCCTTTCAACCACCTACGACATTTTCGTTGCGGCACATGAGGTAATCGGCTAACGTGAGGGAGTTACCGGCCTAGTGGAATTCGCCCTTTAGGAGAAGAGAAATGAGTGTTCCGACCGGTTCCAATCCTCTGCAACATGTCGACCAATGGGACGACTTCGTCGCCCGCCGCTATCAGGAAGGCAAGCCGGTGTCGGAATTTCGTAAATATGACCCAAAAGCCAATCCTGGCGTGGCCGAGTTCTACCGCCTCAATCACGCCCATCAGACCGTAGCTTTCGTGCTGGAAAAGAAGAAACAGTATCTGGCCTTCCAGAAAGGCAAGAAGAGCATTTGGGAGGCGGCGGAATTCCTCAACCGGTTGGTGGACGACAGCGACCCCGATACCGACGTTTCGCAGATCGAACACCTGATGCAAACCTCGGAAGCCATTCGCAAGGACGGACATCCGCGCTGGTTTGTGCTCACCGGATTTCTCCACGATCTTGGTAAAGTCTTATGTCTTTATGACGAACCGCAATGGGCTGTCGTAGGCGATACCTTCCCTGTGGGTTGCGCCTACTCGGAACAGATCGTGTATCACGAATATTTCGCCGCCAACCCGGACTCCAAAGTACCGGAGTACCAGACACTGTGCGGAATCTACGAACCGAATTGTGGTCTAGACCGTGTGCACATGTCGTGGGGCCACGACGAATACATTTACCACGTGGTCAAAGACTATCTGCCCGAGGAAGCGCAATACATGTTGCGCTACCACTCGTTCTATCCCGCGCATCGCCACGGAGCTTACAAGCACCTTATGTCAAAGCACGACCAGGAGATGTTTGCGTGGGTGCGGAAATTCAATCCTTACGACCTGTACTCGAAGGGCGCGGCCCGGCCCAGCGTGGCTGCCTTGAAGCCATATTACGAAGATCTGTTTGCCGAGTTCTTGCCCGTGCAACTGGCATGGTAGAGGATTCGTTCGGAACATCCACAACTGGGCAATGCCGGGATCTCAAAATGCTTTCGGACAGAGTCTTGGAGCGTGGAGGTTCTGCGACAAATCCGCACAAAGAGGTTGCGCTGCAATCGATATTGGCTCGGAATGGGCACTCGTACATGCGTGCTCGTGGACACGAAGATGAGTCCGAGGCGTACGAAGTTCGCTCCGTTTGTTCTGGACTTGCTCGACTCGTAGGTCCCTCCTCACGGGACGTGGAGAGTGGAGTCGCTACTATTGGGTAGATGCTTCCAAGTTTGGCGGCAGTAGCTTCCGATAAGGAAGTAAGCGTTCGCGGTTCCACGATCTGGCGCGAGAACGGGAGAACCCAACACTGGGTCGAGCCGTTCTTGATTTGCGTAGAAGAAAAAGACGATCATATTGCTCTGCTCGACACGTCCGGGCAGGCGTGAGTTTTGCTTATATCTTATTGAGTTGCTGTCCGCGAAGCGCGCGCAAACGCCTGATCTCAAAAGTTAATTTCCGAATAGCCGGTCATAGACGAAGCAGAGTGGCATGTTTCCTCGTAGAATCCCTGGATGACTGCTTGAGAAAGGAACTCGCATGTATGCTGCTGTTCTGCACACCCTTGGAACCGTCCCTCGATACGAAGAATTCCCGGAACCCGTCATTGAGAACCAAGATGGTGAAGCGATCGTACATGTCCGTGCCGCATCGCTGAAGCCTGTTGACAAGCAATTGGCCAGCGGATCGCATTACACAAGTCGGCGCCAGCTACCCTGCGTTTGTGGCTCGGACGGGGTCGGGCATCTAGATGACGGGAAACGGGTCTTTTTTGGTGGACCACGACCACCCTACGGTGCCATGGCACAGCGAACGGTTGTGCCACGCGCGTTCACTTTTCCAATCCCCGAAAATCTGGATGACGAAACTGCCGCTGCTTTGCCCAACCCTGGTGTCTCAGCCTGGCTTTCACTCACTTACCGAGCAAAGTTGGTACCGGGTGAAAACGTCCTCATTCTCGGGGCGACGGGCGTCACTGGCATGCTCGCGGTAAAGATCGCAAAGCTTCTTGGGGCTGCTCGGGTGGTTGCGGCCGGTCGCAACCAACAGGCACTGAGCAGGCTTCCTGATGTGGGCGCCGACACGACCATTTCCCTCGCTTCGCCTGTGGCTGAACTGAGCGAGGCATTTGTGCGGGAAGCGGGTAAGTCTGGATTCCAAGTTGTAATCGATTACGTGTGGGGCCAACCTGCAGAGGCGTTTCTGAGCGCTATAACACGAAGAGAATTTGTTGCTATCCAATCGGAAACCCGCTTTGTTCAGGTTGGGGAGAGCGCCGCGCCGACCATCTCACTTCCAGCAGCCGTCTTGCGAAGTACGGCCCTGACGATTCTGGGCACTGCAGGGATTCCATCTCGCGACGTTCTGGTCGAAGCCTTCCAGCGAGTGATGACGTACGCCGCAAAAGGGGAACTTCAGATAGAAACGGAAAGGGCTCCGCTTGCAGAAATTGAGAACGCTTGGCACCGCGACCAAACAGGACGCCGATTGGTGGTCACCACTTAGCAGCCAGCATTACCCTGCAACAACCGCAACTCGTTCGTCGGCAATTCGATGGCGACGCCTACAAAATCGTGGCTCGGGGTAAGGAGAAACTACCCTCATCGCCCTCTCTCGATTACGTTGGCTACGCCTCGGTATTCTATGCGTTTATTTAGCATGCGGATCTGTTTGTTTGTCTGTATGTTGCTCTTCCCGTTGAAGCAATGGGAGGAGATCAGCCGCGCCGCCAGCAAGACGAGCCAGGTTGCATGCGGCAGAGAGCAGCTTTGTTCCCGAGCAGGAGGCGACCACGTCCAAGTCGGTCTAACTCCGGTCGCTGATCTGGCCGAGCGGGTGGCGCCCTGGTTGGCAAAAAACATTGTCCTGATCTCGATTCCCAAAGAGCACGGCAGGGATGTTTTTGAGCTTGAAACGAAAAATGGGAAGCTTATCGTTCGCGCGTCCGGCGCAGCCAGCGCAGCAATGGGATTAAACCATTATCTCAAGTACTACTGCCACCGGTCGGTATCTCATGTCGGAAACAACATGAAGCCGGTAAAAATTCTTCCAGCCCTGCCGCAGCCAGTGCATCGCACCTCACGTTTTACGTACCGGTACCTGTTCAATTACTGCACCCTGAATTACTCGCTCGCTTTTGCAAATTGGGACCGCTGGCAGCGGGAGATTGACTGGATGGCGTTAAACGGGGTCAATTTGGCGCTCGTCCCTATTGGAATGGAAGCGGTTTGGGAAAATACACTCCGGCAAATCGGTTACAGGGACGCAGAAGCATTGGAATTTTTTTCCGGTCCCGCGTACACGGCGTGGTGGCTCATGGGGAATCTCGAAGGGTGGGGTGGACCGCAGACTCAACGAATGATCAACGACCAGGTTGAACTCCAGAAGAAGATTTTGTCGCGAATGCAAGAGTTGGGGATCGAGCCGGTTCTGCAGGGATTCTATGGAATGGTGCCCGCGTCGTTGGCGAAGAAATTTCCAGGCCGGCAAATCGTCCACCAGGGCAAATGGGGAGGTTTCCAAAGGCCTGAAATACTCTTGTCATCAGATCCGCTTTTCTCACGGCTGGCGTCCATCTATTACGGCGAGATGAAGAAGCTGTACGGGCCGGTTCGCTTTTTCGGCGGCGACCTCTTTCATGAAGGCGGCGAAACTACCGGCCTTAACCTCGCAGAACTTGGGCATGGCGTCCAGGATTCGATGCTGCAGGCTAATCCCGATTCGGTTTGGGTCCTTCAAGGTTGGCAAGGAAACCCAAAACAAGAACTCTTAAATGGATTGTCGCGGGCACATGTCATCGTTCTCAATATGGAAGGCCATGATTGGGCGAACAGGAAAGGCTTCGACAACTTCCCGTGGATTTGGGGAATTATCAACAATTTCGGTGAAAATACCGGCATGTTCGGTGACCTGCCACGAATTGCATCGGAACCTATACTCGCAAGCGAGGGGCCTTACGGACGGAAAATGATTGGGATCGGCGCTCTCATGGAGGGGATCGACAACAATCCGGTGGTGTACGATCTGCTTTTCGAAACTGCGTGGGCCGATGGTGCCATTGATTTGCGCCGCTGGTTGAGTGAGTATGCGCGCTATCGCTATGGAGAAAATCCGCGTGAAGTGGATCGCGCATGGCAACTATTGCTTGAAACGGCCTACAAATCGGGGAGTCGCGCGGAGTCAGTTTTCTGCGCCAGACCTTCTTTGTCAGTAAAGGGGGTCTCCACGTGGGGGACGATCCACATCGCTTATGATCCCGATACATTTGAAGAGGCGGCACGTGAGTTCCTGCGGGCCCGCGATCGCTTGGGTTCGATTGATGCCTACCAGTACGATGCCGTCGACATTGTTCGCCAGGTCCTGGCGAACCGCGGTGCGGCAGCCTATCACAAAATGGTCAACGCTTACGAAGCTCATGATAAGCGGCAGTTTGATTCCGCTGCGCGGGGTTTCCTGGACCTCATACGTACTCAGGACACCCTGCTGAGCACTCGACAGGAGTTTTTGCTTGGCCCGTGGTTGGTCGCTGCAAATGAAATGGGACATAGCGATGGAGAAAAGTCTCTCTGTGAGAGAAATGCTCGGACTCAGATCACGTATTGGGGCCCAGACGATCCAGCTACCGACCTGCACGACTATGCGAGTAAAGAATGGTCCGGCCTGTTGCGGGACTTTTATCTGGTGCGCTGGGAGCTGTTTGTTCGGGACTTCGAAAGTGGTTTCGATGAACCGAGGGTCGAAAGGATCGACTACTTTGATTTCGAAAAAAAATGGACCGAGAAACGTAGCGTCTATCCCACAGAACCAACCGGTGATCCGGTTGATGCTGCGGTCAAGGCTCTTGCCATGACTTCTTCGAGGGGGGCTGAGAGTAGTCGATGAGTGCCTGATTACAGTGTTTTGGGCAATCACAAACCCAAAGGCAATAACCAAAGAGTCAGAGGTTCATCCCGGTGACGGTAAATGGCGATTCCACAATTTAGGAGCCAGTTGGGGCCAACGCGTGACCACGTACGTGCGGTTGACAAAGGATCTTCGGCGTGTTCGTGAACGGAAGATCAACGAGATCGACATTTGACCGGAAGACCCTCCCAAGAGTCTTCAATTGACACAGGCGATTTCATCAACTCGTACGCTAGTCGACGATTAACTCGGCCAGCCAATAGCCCGACATAGCAGCGGCCTTCGCGGCTTGCTGGCGACCTGTGTCGTCGATGGCCTGCAGCGCGGCCTCGCGCCGCTGTTGAAATACTTTCTCCAGATGGGCGCCGTAGTAGCTCCCATCCTGGCGCATGGCGTATCGTCGAATCGATTCGGGGCTGCCAATCTTCAGCGTCTCCCGCAGCTGCAAGCCGGTTTCGAGGAAGAACTCACGATCCTGTCCGTCCGGCACGCCGAACACGAATGGCTCTCCCCAATCGATGGCATTCTTGACCATTCCCATGGGATACTTCGTCAGCACTTCAAGCCCGCCACGGTTGAAATACTCGATGAGAAGCGCACTGCCCGGCGCGGATTCCGAAGCAATCGCGCGCAGGGTTTCCTTCATCCCCTCTTCCGGGACGTACATGCTGACGCCCTCGCAAATGTAGTAGGACTTGCGTCCGGGCTGGAAACCGGCACTGCGCAATACTCCTCCCAAGCTTTCCCGCGCGAAATCGATCGGAGCATAGACTACGTTGCCGGGCGCACCGCCCAGAGCCGCTTTGACGCGCCTCTTCTTGTACTCTTGGGTAGCACCGTAATCGATTTCGATGACCGGCGTGTCCTTTAACAGTTCGGCGAAGCGGTGGGCCCGGGTATCGAATCCGGCTCCCAAAATCACCAACTGGGTCGCCCCGCTACGGATGGCGTGCTCCATACGCTCGTCGATAAAGCGTGTCCGCACCAGCATCAGCCAGGCGAAACCGAAGACATCGGGATCGTTGATAGCGTCATGAAAGTCCTGGCTGAGAGACTTGCTGATGGGGTGCTCAGCTATCAGAGCTAACTCAGCAGGGCCGATCAGTCGCTCAGCCATCCAGTCGGGATTACGCACGCTAACATCTGGCTCGCGCGACCCAAAAGCACGTGCCGCGGCTGTCAGGATCGAGGTACGGGAGGGTAATCCGTTAGCTTCCATTCAAGAATTATCAAGCATTTCTGGATCCTGCGGAGTGGTGAGTTTTGGGCGCAATCGCCGTAATCGATCTAAAGAGTCTGGGTTGAGGCCCGCGACGAGTCTCCGACTAATTCTTAGGCTGCCAAAATTCAATTTCCCGAGCTCGGTTTAGGCAATAGTCCGCAATCGCCGAATGTGCGATGAGGTTGGCTATGAATCTGGGACGGTAAGGCCAGGTTTTTGTTCCCTTGCTGCCAACAGTCCGTTTGCAGTGAATAAAGCGAGCTCAGAAAAAAGGGCTTCAGCTTCAGTTTCTTTATTTTTAGGAGAGAGTGCTAAGTGGCGCTCAATCTTTTCCTGCATCCGTCGCAATGCGGAAGGAGCAACGTTGGCAGACAGGGTTTGAAACAGCATATGGTGGGATTGTTTGCGCTCCATGACTTCCAGCCCATCCAAGATCTGCCGATGCGAAGGCCCTTCCCAAATTGCGAGAATCATGGCTTCTCGCAGCCAGCGTTCTACGCGAAACTCCTGCAACGTGCCCAGTCCGCCATGCACCTCCATTGCCCATTTTGCGGTTTGCGCGGCGAATTCCGCGGTCCAGTACTTTGCCAGATGGGTTAGCAAACGAAACAGATGATAACGGTCCGAGTACGGCGGTTTTTCCTGCCATGTCTCGTTTGAGAGTTCAAGTGCCGTCCATGCCAAATTCGCTGCTGCTCGCAGCTGCTGAAACCTTTCTTTGAATTGACGTCTCATTAAAGGTTGCTCGATGAGCGGCTTGCCAAACACCATTCGGTTTTGGGCAAATGACAGAGCATCGGACATCGCTCGTTGGGCAAGAGCAACGCTGCCTAGACTATTCGCCACTCGCGACAGGTTTAAGACTTCAAGGATCAGGTAGATCCCATGCTCGGCTTGCCCCAACATCCACGCTTCACAGTCGCGTAATTCAATTTCCCCAGTTGGTACCGAGCGAGTGGCAATCTTGTCTTTCAGGCGGCGGATGAAGTAGTTGAGGGTTCCATCGCGGTGCTGGCGTGGAACAGCATACAGAGCTAGACCGCGCACCGTTCGGGGACTACCTTCGGGGCGCGCTGCCACGACCGCAATTTCGGCCCCGGCATTGCTGGCAAAATACTTGTCGCCGTTTAATAGCCACCCACCTTGAACTGGCCGCGCAACGGTCTCGACACTCGCGCCGAGGTCAGAACCGCCCTTGACCTCCGTCATCCAGGTTGCGCCCTGCCAGACTAGTTCGTCTTTCTGCAACAACTTGGGCAGCCAGAACCGCTGAAGATCGGCGCTTCCGTACTTCGATAAGGAAACCGCCGTACCCAGAGAAACGGTATAGGGGCACGCCAGCCCAGGGTCATAGAACGAGGTAACATAAATCCCGAGTCCGGCGGGCAGAATGGCGTTCTCTTCGAATACCCGCCAGAGCAAGCCAACTTCGTAACCGTGTCTCAACATCCTCCAATACTCGGGGGAATACAGAATCTCATCGATTCGTACACCCGAGCGATTGAACATTCTCAACCAGGGTGTACCGGCGCGGTCTATGGCGTCGGAAATGGCCTGCCCGTGGTTCTCCCACCAAGCTTGGTACGGTTGAAGCCAGTCCGGTAGGTGAACATCCCTCAGGGTAGAGCGCAGAAAGTGAAGCGGGGATTGAACCGTATCGAAGGTCACAAAGGAATAATGAATCTTGTTCCATTGGCCTGCAAGAGTGTCAACAAATCAGGAATCCCCTGGGTGCCGTTATCGGTGGATGGGCTACAGACGATGGTGAGATTTCGATTCCATCTCCCGCTGCCATCAGAAGCCGTACTTTGCGATTACCGCCTTTTCCTGGTTGCCGATCAGAGCAAGAGCCGCGTGTTGAGCCGGAAGCACGAACGTGAGTGGTACTCCGGTCGCCTGGTCACCGATATCGATTTTCGAATCTTCCTCGCAGTCTGAAACAAAGACGTACAGAGTCGAATCGTTCAACGCGATTGGGTAGGCCATCACCCCTGCTGGGAGGGACATGGTTCCCAAGCGTGCGCTTCCGAACTTGGGCTGAAGTCCAAACGTGGGATACAGTCGCGGGATCGCGAAGTCTCCGTCCGACAGTTCGGCAGGTTCTCGAATCCAGACGATCGTTCCCGTCCCATGTGTTATTTCCCTCTGACTCGGGGATCTGCTGTCTTCAAAATGCAGTGACTCCAACCATGTCTGTGCTTCTTGGTTGAAGGTTAGGGGTAATTCGGTTTGGCGTTCCTCTGTCGGCTGGCGCTGACCGATCTCGGGTGAGTGGATTTGGGCATGGTGATACGTCAAAGGCGTGGCTTGGGCATCCGGGATCAACTCGCGAGTACGGTTGACTCGTTGCCAGTGTTCATCCCGATCCACTGGCCCAGTGATCACGAGATGGCCGCCGCCTTCGACATAAGTGAGCAGCTGTTGCCACGCTTTCTCGGTCAATGCCTGCGCTGACGGCAGAATCGCCAGTTTCGGTGAGCCCATCTTGTCAATCTGGTTTTCGTAAACGATATACGGAGTCAGATGAATGTAATAGGCAAGCGCCCGCACCGCTTTTCGTTGCGCTTCGATCTGAAACTCAGCGAGCGCAGAATATTGTGCCGCTTGCGAGGCTATCACTGCGACCTCAGCCTGCTCGGGATTGCGCAAATGCGGACTGAGTTCCGCTGCGAACTTTGCGAAATTGCGCATCACGGTGGCTTCGGGCTTTTCGGTGCCGTCGGCACGAAGGGCCCCGATTGGGGTTTCGTTGCCCTCGGTCATGTAGGAGTTTGTGTTCCACAGCCATTCGATTGCGCCCGAGCCGTGCACGAACGACATCGCCATCTTGCGTTCGAATAGAGCAGCTTCGTTCTCCGGCGTGCGGCGTGCGGTTTCGTCAAGATTAAGTTCGCGTTGCAGGCCCGTCTCCTGGATCAGCATCGGCTTGCCAGGCTGCTTCGCGACCAGCGAATCCCAGAGCAGGGAATCGTTCTGCCACCAGCTGTGATTGGTGGTGAAATCGACATAAGGCGCGAAGAAGGCGGGGGAA
>Ga0126381_100006007_pt1 | contig 13417 bp, 6 predicted proteins | sample PanSoiMetPlot_28_FD_96465 | JGI IMG/M metagenome (GOLD analysis project Ga0126381, IMG submission 96465) | Tropical forest soil microbial communities from Panama - MetaG Plot_28 | ecosystem: Environmental > Terrestrial > Soil > Tropical forest > Bulk soil | place: Panama | collected 2016-02-17
CGCGTGCGAACCGGACGCCCCGTTTCTGCCTAACATTTCCGTTTGGCTAGAGCGTTTGCAACTCTGCGATGCGCTTTGCCACTACCTCACTGAATCCTTCCACCTGCTGTTGTGAGTATCCGGCTGCGCGAAAAGCGTCGCGGATCTGCTGCGACGAAAGGTGCGCCAGCAAATCTCCGATCCAGTGCGCATCGGCGCGTGGCACACCTAAAGCGATCCAGCGTAGCCCCATTCGAAGCCCCAACTCATGCGGACTCGGAAACCGGATCAGCGCCGGACGTGAAGGCACGTAGAAATCGACATATTCCGGCGTCTGATGGCGGATCAACTTCGAATGCGAATAAGCGTCGAGGTTACTCTTCGACCCGCGGCGCGTCCAACTCAGTCCAATGGTGCCGAAGCTCGCTCCCAGGTCACTCACCATATACACTTGCTCGGAACCTTGCGGCCCACGGACCTGATAGACGGCGTTGTTCTCGTCTTTCAGGTCCCAATTATTGATCATCGCCATCAGTACCCTCAAACCATTCCACGCGCGTGTATTTGCAAAGGGATCGTTTCTCCAAGCCCATGTGCCGATCTTCTTCTCGTTGTGTGAATATCTCTTCAGCCGCACGTTGTAGACGACGCCGCTGGGTTCTACCATTGACCCGCCGCGTCGCAGGCTTGTCATATCCTTAACCTGCAACCTTGGCATGAAGTAGTCTTCATTCGTAAAGTACCCTGCAGCCCAGACCAGCCTCGATGCGGCCGTCTCAGGGCGCGCTTCATCTCCCATTTTGACCCGCCACTTTACACCTTGTTCATCCACCACATCGAACTTGGGACTGCTGCCGCCAAGGTCTTCCTTCTGAAACGTGAAGGTCCCCGCAGGCTCGTGATCTTTACCACCCGGTCCGTAATATAAATTGCGTGTCGCGATATCGGCCGGGTAGCGCCACAGCACCGCTGGACCCTCCCCTTTAATGACTGTCGTCTGTTCCTTAGGTTTATTTCCCTTTGCTGGCTCGTCGGCACTGGCCGAAGCCAGAATTAGGGCTGCAAGTATCGTGAGGAAATGTGCAATTTGACGCATCGTTTTTCTGCGGGGTTGGCGATGATAGCCAACCTGAAGATGGGATGCCAAGGACTATTCGGTGAGACTATTAGTTCAACACTGGGGGGTGAAGGCTGGTCACTGGCCGGCTCGGTTCAGGTTGTAGGCGCAGTTCTCTTACCGCCGACTGCGGTTCAATATTGGCTTCTACTGGCACTTCAGAGGTAACACTAGTTTTGGACGAAGCCACTTCGGCAGGAATAGCCAGCGATATTGCCGGATAACACGCCAGAGACCGGATTTGTATGGTGTTGAGACGGACGGCAGAGGCGGGCCCAACCCTTTTGTCCGTCTGGGGCCGCCCACCTGATTTTCGTGGATAAGGAGGTCTCTGCGGGATAGTGTGCGACATCCCCAAACGCAGGTTATCATGGTCGCTATTCTCCCTGATCCCTATTCCAACCCGAGCGTGGTGATTCCGGCCTCTTCGCTACAGGTCGGACATGTCCCACTGCCGTGGCAATGGAGGCATTTTTCCTGATCCGAATTAAGCGCGACGTTCTGCCCACTACCGAAGCAGACATTGCATTCGCCGGTTCCACCGCACTCTGAACAGCGTCGCCGAGCACCAAGCCGTAGACCACTGGGCATCAGCCGAATCCTCCGAAATGAGATTCTAACCTGCCGCCCGGGTCGCATCCGAGTCGCGACCCGGACTATCAAACCAGACGATACCAATGAATGCCCGCAGAAGCGGGTTCGAGTATAAGCCTCGGGAACCTGATTCTTTATCAAGCACGGTCCATCAGCGAACCAAGATCATCGCTGGATTTCCAGCATGGCGATGCGAAGGTCTTCAAGAAGTACTCGCAGATGAAGCTGCAGATGAAAAGCGAGGCGCTCGCTTGTCTTGGGCGAAGGCGGTCAGTTCCTGGCGACCAAACCCGACCCGATCTCGGTCGAGAAGACGCATTCGGTCTCCTGGCTGGCGCAGTTCTCGGCCAAATCATCGACGCGCTGCGATGGGAAAAGGAATTCGGGTGCGAGGGCAGCCTACGGACAAACTCGGTGTGGATCGTGAACCTGCAGCGGTCCCCAGACCCACCAAATATCCGTTCCTGAGGCCCAGGCAGGTACCGGTACTAGAAGCCCAGGTGTGGCGTTGACAGGTATTGAAGGATCGAGCTAAACTTTCTCTTATTTGTATTTAAATATACCAAACAAAAAGGGGGAGCGTTAGGAATGTCACGGAATCGTGCTCTCTTGCTTGCGGCCGTATTATTTATGGGCATGGGAGCGGCGTACGCCGGACCGATCACTTTCACCTGCGCAGCTAACATCGACGCAACTGAAGCCGGCACCTGCAATTACCTGAATACCATCGTCGCGGGCAACTACACCAGCACTTTTACCAATGTTGCCGCCAATGTGTATATCGCTTACGGTTCAACGGGGCTGGCATCGAGTACGGTCGGCTTCTACAACGATGTGCCCTACGCCACCTTCGTCGCGGACCTCACAGCGAATGCTTTGGCCAGCCACAATCCAAATATGCTGGCAGCAGTAGCTTCTCTCAATTCCGTGGACTCCCACACCTATTACGGCACGAGCACGGTTGTGATCACCAGCGCCGAAGGTGAGGCGTTGGGTGTAGCGGACGCCAGCCTCACCGGAACGACCGGACCAGCGGCGGGCAACCACCCGTGCACCATCGGCACAGCAGGCTGCTACAACGGAGTAATTACGCTGACCAACGCAGCGAACACCTGGTTCTACGACCAGAACGGCGGCAGCGCAGCCGGCCTGTATGACGTTTATGCGGCGGTGGAGCACGAGTTGGACGAGGTTCTCGGAACGTCCTCCTGCATGGACACTCAAAACGGTGGGATCCTGACCGATCCGTGCCCCTTCAGTTCTAACGAGCCTTCGTCAACCGACCTGTACCGTTACAACAGTTCGGGGAACCTCGCGTTGAACAATGCCTATGTCGGTCTCACCAACGCAGCTAGCGGAACTGGTTTTCCCTATTTCTCGTACAATGGCGGGGCTACCAACGGCGCCGACGGCTTCATTTACAACACGACGGCCAACAGGAATGACTATGCGGACTTCCTCTCCTACTGTCCGGGGGGACCGTTTTCCATTCAGGATGCTGAAGGCTGCCCGGTGGTGGGGGAGCAGGGTTTGACCATCAGGAACGACGGCGGCGCGGAGATCAATATCCTGAACGCACTCGGGTACGAAATCGCGGCACCGGAGCCCGCAACTGTGGCACTCCTAGCGGCGGGGCTTGCACTGCTGGCCGGCTTCCAGCGGCGCCGAGCGTAATCGCGTGACGCCAAGCTCTTGACGCCCCACCGTTTGGGGCTGGCCCGAAACCGACCGACCCGGCACGGTCGGCCCGAATCGCAAGAAGAGCTGGCAGGAATTGAAGAAGAAATTGAACCTTACCTACAGGCTTCACGATACCCGTCATACCGTGGCTACCGCAATCGCCGGGGCCGGTGTCCCCGAAGCCAAACGCCGCTATCTGATGGGGCACACCGATGAAAACGTGATCAGGCGCTACACCCGTCTGCAAGCGGAGGAGGGTCGTGCCGACCTGGAACGGGCTCTGGCGCTGAGGCAATCATCCGCCTCTTCGGCCTGCCCCCGTAGCCGTTCATACTTTCGCCGCCACATCCGCGGCGGCTTCTTCGGAATTCCCTCATCCCATGGCTTCCCACCCCGCCTCTCACGAATCTTTTGCGCCTTGCGCCGGGCGCGACGTGTCGCATCCATCTTGCAGCTTTCGTGGCCCAGATCGTAGCAGTGGCGGCATCCGAACTGCCGCCCGCCGGGTGGCAGGAACAGCTCCTGCACGCGGCGACCACAGGGCCGGCCACTGGTCACCAGCGGACACAGGAACCATCACCGCAACCCCGCTTGGCTGTGCTCCACGCAAACGCGCGACGAATATGATCGGTGCCCAGATCCGAGTCCGCCCCTGTAGTTCACTCTTGCCGCAGCGCTAGGATCGGATCCACGCGCATCGCCCGATGGACCGGGACATAGCAGGCGCACAAACCGATTCCCCATAGCACCGCGGCCACCGTCGCAAACGTCAGCGGATCGGTCGCCGTCACTCCAAACAGCATGCTGCTCATCCAGCGCGTCAAGCCAAGCGCGGCGAGCACTCCAATCGCGATCCCAACCAGCATCATGCCCGCACCATCCGCAAGCACCATCCGCAGCACGTCCACTTGCCGCGCTCCCAACGCCATCCGCAAGCCGATCTCCTGGGTGCGTTGCGCTACCAGATACGACAGTACACCGTAGATTCCGATACTCGCCAATAGGAGCGCCAGAGCCGCGAAAATCCCCAGCAGGATCACGGAGAAGCGCTGGCTGGCAATGGATTGCGATACGATCTCTTCCTCCGATTGGTTGCCCGAGACGATCAGTTCCCTATTGCTCGCCAGAAGCTGATTGCGCATCGTCTGAAAGAACGATTCCGCGTTCAACGACGGGCGGTAGCGCGCGAAAACGCTTATCCCGAAGGCGACATTCTTCATTCCCACATCGGACGTCTGCATGAAGGGCAGGTATATCTGAGCGTGCAATGAACTCTTGCTATCGTCCGCAAGTCCGAACTGATTGACATGGCCGACTACCCCCACAACCAGTAACGGTACGTAACTGCGATGGGACGGATCGGTATTGTAGTCGGGAATGTTGACATGTTTGCCGATGGGATCCTGGCCGGGGAAGTACTTCTGCGCGAGGCTGCTGTCAATCACCACGACCCGCGCCGAGTGCTCGTCGTCCGTATCCGTAATGAAGCGGCCCCGTAGAAGCGGAATGCGCATGACCTTCAGATACTCGGGCTCGACCCAGTACTCAAGCGCGAGCGGCAGGTCCACCCGGCGCGCTGGCGGCGTTTGTCCCTCCACCCAAAAGCCAGTCTCATTATCGCTTTGCATGAGCTGCGCGCCGTTTTCTATGGAGACATGCTCCGCCCCTGGAATGCCCTGCATGGAAGAGCGCATCTGCCGAATTAAGGCGCGGATAGCATCCGGAGACTGGTCTGTCAACGACGGCGCTGAATGGATGTCGAACGTGACCACGTGATGCGGATCGAATCCAGGATCGACTCGCCAGAGTTCGAGCAGCGTGCGCGCCATAAGGCCCGCGCCGATGAGCAGCACGAAGGCCATGGCCATCTCACCGATCACAAGTGCCGCCTGCGTGCGCGAGCGGTACCCGGAAATAGAGCGCCCACCGGCTTTCAGCGACTCGCCGATCTTCCCAGAGCCGCTCTTCAGGGCGGGCGCCAGCCCGAAAAGAATTCCCGCGAGAATCGACACGGCGAAAGTGAACAGGAGAACGCGTCCATCCAGGCCGATTTCTTCGGCGCGCGGCAGCGTGCGGGGCACCGCGCTAACCGCGGCTGCGGTTCCCCACTTGGCGATTGCCAGGCCGAGGCCGCCGCCCAACACGGCGAGCACGACGCTCTCCGTAAGGAGTTGAATCGTGATCCGGGCCTGCCCGGCGCCGAGCGCGACGCGAATCGCGAACTCCCGTTGGCGCGATGCGGAACGGGCCAGAAGCAAATTGGCGACATTCACGCAGGCGATCATCAGCACGAAGCCGATCGCTCCCAGCAGCACCAGCAGAACCAGACGCATTTCGCCGACGATTTCCTCTTTCAGCGTCACGATGGTGCATTTCAGACCCGTGTTGACATCGGGATAAGTCGCGGCCAGGCCTGCATTCACTCGCGCCAGGTCTTCCCGCGCCCGGTCCGGAGTGACGCCGGGTCTCAGCAGCGCGATCGCGTCCGTTCCCCAGTGCGCATCGCGCTTGAAGAATCGCTCGTCATGCTCTTCGCCGATGGGTACATAGAGATCGGCGGTGCGAAAATTCCAAATCTTCAACCGGAACGACGCCGGGATGACACCTACGATCGTGCGCCCCGTGCCGCCAACCACCAGACGCTTTCCGATCACATCGGGATTGCTGCCGAACTTTCTCTGCCACAAGCCCTCGGAGATCAGGACGGTGGGGTCTGCGCCCCGGCGGTCGTCCTCGGCATTGAAATTCCGTCCGAGAATCGGATTCACGCCCAGGATCGGGAAGAAGGCCGCGGAAATAGACCGTGCTGGGACGTTTTCCGGTACACCGGCGCCGGTGAGGGTGCCATTTGCCCAGCGATAAGCGGCCATCGACTCGAAGGAACGATTGTCGCGCTGCCAATCAAGAAAGTTGGGATAGGAAATGGATCCCTGCGGAAAATCCGGCATGTCCTGAAACAGGGAGACAATCCGATTCGCGTTTCGGAACGGCAGCGGGCTGATGAGCACGCCGTTCACAACCGAGAAAATGGCGGTGTTCGCGCCGATGCCGAGCGCGAGCGTGAGAATGGCTACGACGGTGAACCCAGGGGATTTGGCGAGCCTGCGCAGGCCGTAACGCAGATCTTGCAGGAACATTTGGCGGGAATCCTCCCAAGGGATGGACGGGTTGCGGCGCTATCGGTTAGCCCTTCCGGGCAACCGTCATCGACGTGCGCCCAGGAGGAAAATCGCCAATTTCGCGACCCACCAAGGCCGCGCGCGTAAATAGGAACCCCGACTTCCGCCAGCTAAACTGAGTGCGTGAGCCACCCGAAAGCCGCCCGTGGCGGCCGTCCGGCCGGGCCGCGTATGCCGTGCGGTTGGGGATGTGGCGCCGCACTTCACGCGTTGCGCGAAACGGCGCCAAGTTTTGATCGGAAATCTCGACTAAAATCTCGCTAGAATCTCACCAGAGGCAGGCCGGGAGACGGCGCATCTCCCGGACCATCTGAGGGTTGTCAGTCAGCAACCGGGGGTTTCGGTGGTTTCAGAGGAAGAGGGCCCCGGTCCTGTTTTGGGATTATACGTGTTTCTGGAGTTCTGGCGAGCGCCCCAAGCGGGCGGGGCGTCTGAAAGCGCAGCATACGCAGAACTGTGGCAGAAGTATCGATAACGGGTGTTGTAGAAGGGGCTTACTAAGCTAGATGGCAAAGGGAGCACTGCGGCTCAACACCACGGCTGATAACTCCCGCTGACTAACGTCAGATAGGCCAGTAGTGCTTATCAAGGCGTACCGCAGGCGCGGAGGGAAGAGCCCTCGCACTAAATCCACAATGCGGCAGCCGAGTATGTCAGCGGGGATCTTCTGCGTCTGGAGGGTGACATTGTGCTACCCGCGCTCAATTGGCGGATCATGAGAGTGCGTCGTACGCGGACTGCCAACAAGGCTATGCGCGAATATGTACGCCGGGCCTGCTGAAGTGCCCAGTTGACGACCTTCGCCCTCGCGGCGGCGCAGTTCCTCGAAAGTGCCGTAAGTTCCTTCGTCGCCCGCGGGGCTCAACGCTTCCGTCGCGCTCCCGCCCGCGCCGACCTCGCTCACGATCGCTGGCGCGAACGCGCGCAGCGTCCTCGGGACAGGGGGTCGCCGGACGGGGCGAGCCCGGGTAGGCCGAGGTCCGCAGCCCAGGTAGCAAGTTCAGCTTGGGCATGACGAGGCCCGCCGCGGGAATACGCTTTTCACTGGCAGAACGCCACGCCGACCCCAGCGAAAGTTGATAATACTTTCATACCGGAGGTCAACCTCGATGCTGCTATCTAAAAAGTGCTTGCGCCCCACCCACGGCTGTCCTTATTCTTTTCACAGGCGGTGGTTAGCGGACCGATCGTCGCCCGACCTTTCAAATCGGTGATAGGTCACCTCTTCGTCTCCTCACCACCTCGGACCCGGGAGCACGTCCGCTCCGCCGCGCTCCCGGCGTCTCTCGCGGCGCGTTGTCCCGCGACGTTGCGTCTCCCATCGCACCACCCCGGCCAATCCCCTCGCGATCGCCGACGCGAACGCGCAAGGGCGCGAAATGCCCGGATTCGAACTCATTACTGCTAATATCGGTAGCCACACGACTGCCGTTTCAAGTTTCCGATGAGTCGTTGTTACGTCTGCACCCCTCATCTCACTAACGAACAGGTATGCAGGCGTGGGTGCCTGCGGTGAAATCAAGTCCAGGGAAAGTGATATGATCTGCTGAATCGGTGGCAAATGAGCCCGCAGTCGTCCATCGGCCACTTCCGTATTGTTAGCAAGCTCGGCGAGGGTGGCATGGGCGCTGTGTACCGTGCCAGCGACACCAAGCTTGGCCGGGACGTCGCTCTAAAAATCCTTCCTGATTCTTTCATCGCCGACGCCGTCCGCACTGCCCGCTTCGCCCGCGAGGCACAGGTTCTCGCCTCACTGAACCATCCGAATATCGCGGCGATCTACGGCGTCGAAGAGCGCGCACTGGTGCTGGAGCTGGTGGAGGGTCGCACGCTGGCCGACCGCATCGAGCGGGGTGCAATCCCGCTCGAAGAGGCTCTCGCCATCGGCGGGGAGATTGCAGAGGCGCTGGAATACGCGCATGAACGCGGCATCATCCATCGGGACCTGAAGCCGGCTAACGTAAAAGTTACTGCCGAAGGACGCGTCAAAGTTCTGGACTTCGGGCTGGCAAAGGCGCTGGGGAACGAGCCTGCGGCAACCGATCCCGCGTCTTCACCGACTTTGACGATGTGCGCCACCGTGGCCGGCACGATCATCGGCACGGCGGCGTACATGAGCCCCGAGCAGGCCAGGGGAAAGCCGGTCGACAGGCGTGCCGACATCTGGGCGTTCGGGGTGGTGCTCTTCGAACTGCTGACCGGCAAAAGGTTGTTCGGCGGGGGCGGCAGCGCCTCCGACGCCATCGCGGCGGTGCTGACGCGCGAGCCGGATTTCGCCGCCCTGCCCAAAGGCACGCCGTCGCGCGTGCGGCGCATTCTCGAACTTTGCCTGCGTAAGGATGCCAGGCTGCGGATGCGCGATATGGGCGATGTACGGCTCTTGCTGGACGAGCCGGAGTGGGTGTCCCAAAGCGTCCCGGGCGCGCCCCGAAGTGCGGAGACCACAACGAAAAAACTGCGATTGTGGCAAGGCATTGCAGCGCTGATGACGCTGATCGCTCTGGGCTTCGCCGCCTGGACGTTGTGGCCCCACGCCGCAACCGCCGCTCATCGAATCACGTTCCAGGTCTCCATACCCGAGTCCCCGGAGGAATTCGAATTCGTTTCGCTCTCGCCGGATGGCCGCAAGCTCGTCGTCGCGGGCCACGAAAGTCAGGATGTTCTGTGGATTCGCGATCTCGAAACGTTGGAGTGGCGGCAGTTGGCCGGCACCGAGGGCGGCGGCACCCCGTTCTGGTCTCCCGACAGCCGGTTTCTGGCGTTCGGCGTCCGGAACCAGCTTAAGAAGATCGATCTCGCCGGCGGACCTGCACAGACGCTCTGCACCGTGTCGACGATCGCCACCGGATCGGGTGTCTGGAACCAGCAAGGCGTCATCCTGTTCGGCAGCCGCAACTTCGGCTCCGGCGGCCCTATCTGGAAAATCTCGCAGGCGGGTGGCTCTCCGGAAGCCATTACATCGGTCGACACATCAAGAGGAGAATTGCTTCACTCTCAACCGGCCTTCCTACCGGATGGTAAGCATTTCCTCTATTTCCGCGCCGGACCGCCGGAGGTGGAGGGCTCATACGCTGGTTCGCTTGACTCGGCGCTGGGTGAGCAATCGCGCGAGCGTATCCTGGCGGGCAGCTTTGGCGCCTCCTACGTGAACGGCTACCTGTTTTTCATGCGCGAGAACACGCTCATGGCGCAGCCGTTCGACGTAGACCGGCGGCAGTTGCGCGGGGAACCCGTCGCTGTAGCCGGGAATGTGTCGACCACCTGGTACAACACCGGTATTTTTTCCGTCTCTCCCAGCGGCGCACTGGCTTATCGCGCCGGCAGCCGGATCGGGAACCGTCAACTCACCTGGTTCGACCGGCAAGGTAAGACCCAGGGCACTTTCGGGCAACCGAACGGCGATGTAAGAATCTCACTGTCGCCGGATGGAACGCACGGTCTCGTCCTCGACAATCCCTACGGGCAGGCCGATCTGTGGACGCTCGACTTTGCGCGCGGCTCACGCACGCGCTTTACGTTCAGCGGGCGCACGCCCGTCACCTATGGTCCGGCGGGCGTCTGGTCCCCGGACGGCAGCCGTATCGCCTTCTCGACGGGCAGCCTGCTGGATGCCATCTACGAAAAACCCTCCTCCGGGGCCGGGGACGAGAAGGAATTATTTCGCGAGCCCAACCGCACTCACTTTCCCACCAGTTGGTCGCGCGACGGGAGATTCTTGCTGATCGTTGCCACCAACACACCCAAAACGGGGGACGATGTGTGGGTCCTGCCGCTTCAGGGCGATCGCAAACCGGTGCTCCTGTTGGGTGGGCCCTTCAATGAATGGGCTGCCACCTTCTCCCCCGATATGCGCTGGATCGCTTACAACTCCAATGAGGCCGGCAGAGCGGAGGTCTATGTCCGGCCGTTTCTGGCTGAGGGCCCGTTGGGTGTGCCCTCATTGGGCGACGGCAAATGGCAGGTTTCGAAAGACGGCGGGAGATTTCCCCGGTGGAGCGCGGACGGCAAGGAGATCTTCTTCGAAGATACTCCGACCGGAACAGGCAAGATGGCTGTGGAGGTGAAAACGAGCGGCGCCGTTTTCGAGTATGGAACTCCTCACCTGTTGTTCCGTCGGCTGGGAGGACTGGCTTGGGACGTTACGCCTGACGGCAAACGCTTTGTGGCCCTCGCGCCCGTCGTCCAGCAGGCTGACCAAGTCCCCATCACGGTAGTGCTGAATTGGCAGGCTGGTCTGAAGAAGTGACCTTTCGGCCTATTCCAACGATCCGCGCCGTCGGCGACTTTTTCGGAGGAGTCGTGAGAATGGCTCCGCCAACACGGCAAGATATCTTTGTCCGCCTGGGCGCGGGACGACAACGGTCTGAGACATTGATTCCTCCGCGTAGCCAAATCGAGCGGTACTTCTCGCAGCCGCCCCGCGCCTGGCGCGCCGCCCGGCGCGACCGAGCCGACGTAAAATCTTCGTTCTTCCACGTACACCGCCTGCGCGCGAAGTCACGAGACATTTAAGACGAGGCTGCTATATTCCATGTCCTGTTATGCTCGCGGCAGTCGTATGCGCAATTTGCATTCCGGCTGTGATCACAATCTGGTGGATCACGAAAGTGCGTCGTTTGCGCATTGCCAACAGAGCCATGCGCGACTACGTACGCCGGTCCTACTGAAACGGACAGTCTGCAGAGCGCTTCCCTGGCGTTCCCGCCCCCACGGATCACGCTCGCGATCGCCGGCGCGAAGGCGCAAAAGGGAGAAGTGGCTTGAGCATTTCAGTGGATGGATGAGGAGTATTTCGGCCGTTGCACGCAGACTCTCACTATCCGCGAGGTCGTGACGGGACGGCAGTCATGCAAAAGGAAACGGAGGTGCTTTCCACGCTTGATGAATCCGGATTCCAAAACATGGCCGGGCGCGGGAGTCGGGCAGTACTCTGGGTGACCCGCAATGCGAATTGCCGTTCCACCGAGGCATTCGATCCAGTAACGTCGATTCTTCGTCTGCACATACAGGCGCGAGCCGCGAGGAAGACTCGCGCAATCGACAAGTTCCGTTGATGTCATCGAAGGCATCTCGTTTATTAAAGATGCTGTGGGCTGGCCGTTGGTTACGCAACCATCACGCGGGGCTCGGCGCGAGCGAAGGTGACGCGAAATCTCGTTTTCGCACCGAGGTCACCGGCGAGAGAATTCACGAGACTAATGCGCCCCCAGAGCGCGCTGCCCTCGGGCTTTCAGCCCCCGCCGATCCCGCTCGCGATCGCCGGCCCGAACGCGCCAGAGCGCGAAGCGTTACTCGTTGTCGGCTCCCGTGACAGGCGGGCCGCCGAATCGTCGATGCCCCAACGTCCGGATCCAAGCTCTACGGTACGGAGGCCGCAAGCTTTCGGGCCATCTCGGCCAGACTTATCTGTCGGTCGACGAATGGGCGCACCGTTTGCTCGATTGGTTCGCGGAACGTCGGCCACGCTCTTGTGAACAGACCGGTGGCATACAGGTACGGTTGATACTCAATACGGCGTGCCGACAACGTCTGTCGCGTGACTTCTCCCGTGATGTAAAAGAGCACCACGTGCCACAGATCGCGAGGATTCTTGCCAACCGCCGTCATAGCCTTGTCCACCGCCGCCTGGACATTTTGGATCAGACCATGTGAAGACTCGTGAAACAGCATTTCAGCGCCAGCCCAACCCGCATAGCTCGCGTCCGCGCTCGCGACGATGATATGAACGCGCGGGACGACAGCCGTATACGCACCCTGGCTCTTGCCGACGCGCACAACATCCACGCGGATCGGCGCGTCAAACCACTTGATGCCGTAGAGGGTTGTCAGGCGGTCGATGATCTGCGCAGCCACTGGCGTGGTTCGCTGCGCGACATCGGCAATCCAGGCGCGATTCGCCGCATCGTGTTGGGGCCACCAATACCGTCTGTAAATAGGGGCAGCGGTTTCAAGAAAACGGCGATGGTCGGCGGCGAGCGATAGCCCGCTCAGTGTCCTGACACCGGCGAGGCTGTTGTTGATAGCAGTGAGACTGCCATCAAATAACAGATCCTTCGAGGCCAGTTCGTGGTCGTAATACAACACGGCCGTATCCCAGGTTGCCCTCTCCGCGTCCGTCATGGCCACGCCATCGTCCGCTGGAAGTGGCATCGCCCGACGCCGCTGTGCCGGAGTATCGGCGCGCCGCGCCCACGCGGAGACGTACAAAAAGTGATGCAGATTCAGCCAGAAATCGCTGAACAGCCGCAAGCCCTCGATTTCCGCGACTGGTTCTGTAGATTGTGCGATGGCGATGTCGGAAACCGAAAACCACAGAGCGAGCATAATCCAGACACGGCGACGCTTCAGCATGAATGCCTCCGATGCGACATTAGACGACTTTCAATAGCTTATCGTTGGGTAGCTGGTACATCGAGGCGCTGAGCGCAACGTCAGGTTCTGGTCAATCCTTCATTGTCGGTCAGCATTTTGGCGATTCCGACGCGTTCGAGAGGAACTCGGGCGTAGCTCAGTTTTCCGCGGAACCGCGCGCGAGCCCCCTCGACCGCCTCTTTCCCGGCAACTCGTCATCAGCCTCGCAACTCGGGGCATAATGAGAGGGAAGAGCCATGATTCAGGTACTCCATCTCGGCGATATAGTGGTTGATAAGGCCCAATTGGCGGACCTCTGTAGGCGATACCAGGTTCGAGAGCTCTCGTTGTTTGGATCGGCCGCGCGGGGTGAGATGCGCCCAGACAGCGATATCGATCTTCTTGTTGAGTTTCTGCCAAAGGCGGAAGTAGGCTTGGTGGAGCATGCCGGGTTGATGCTGGACCTTGAGAGGCTTCTTGGGCGGAAAGTCGACCTTGTATCCAAGAACGCCTTGAA
>Ga0126381_100006008_pt1 | contig 13417 bp, 10 predicted proteins | sample PanSoiMetPlot_28_FD_96465 | JGI IMG/M metagenome (GOLD analysis project Ga0126381, IMG submission 96465) | Tropical forest soil microbial communities from Panama - MetaG Plot_28 | ecosystem: Environmental > Terrestrial > Soil > Tropical forest > Bulk soil | place: Panama | collected 2016-02-17
ATCAGGAGCGCGGAAACAGCAAGGACGATCAGGACGGCCGGTAGGTTGATGATGGCTCCCGATACCGCCCACCCATCCTTGAACACAAAGGGCGCGTTAGCTAGGACCGCTGGAAACCGGATTCCGATGCCGGACAGGAACGAAACGACATAAGCGGACCACCCGACCGCCACCGTGGCCGAACCGACCAGATACTCGAGGATCAAGTCCCAGCCAATGATCCAGGCAAAGATTTCTCCGATGGTTGAGTAAGCGTAGGTGTAGGCGCTGCCGCAAAGCGGGATCATCGATGCCAGTTCGGCGTAACAAAACCCGGCGCAAAGACAGCCCAGGGCTGAGATGATGAACGATAACACAATGGCTGGGCCGGCGTGTTGAGCGGCGGCGGTGCCGGTGATCACGAAAATGCCCGTACCGACAATGCAGCCAATACCCAAAAGTGTGAGTTGCAGGCCGCCCAATTCGCGGCGAAGCGAGTTTTCTTCGTCGGTGTCCGGTTCTACCGGTTTTACGCGGAGTAGGTCCATAGTTTAGTTAGTGCTCCTTCTTCATCTGCCGATCCACTCGGTCTATGACGAAAATGATGAAACATCATCTTTAGACCGGGTCTCGAGGTTAGCCTACCGGACGCAGAATCTGTCTGGTCCCTTTTGACCGAATCGCCGTACTCCTCGTTTAAGTCACGGTATCTTGAAGACCGCCCAGCCTTTGCCTATAGGCGTATGCACGACCTATAACTCTGGATAGGAATAACATTCCGTTGACGGTTCATCCTTTCTTATGACAGTACGAACATACGGTAATACAAGCTGGCCGTAAGTAACGATTCCCAACTTGGCGGGGATAAGTTAGATCCCAAGAGAGTTCGATTTTATGTGTTAGCGTTGGCCGCCACAGCTAACTGCGCGCGAAATTCGGCAGACAATGTTGTCCGGCTCGACCGCCGATCGCCTGTTATGACCCTGACAATCATAAGGGTCGTCAGCGCCTCGACGAAAATAGGTCGAGCATACTCACGGCTTCCGGCAGACAACCTGAACCAGCGCGGCTCGCCCCTCACTTAGATTGCGGCGAAGGTTGACTGTAGCTACGGCGAATTCTTTACCCATTAAAGCTCCGAGCCCAAAGAGCGGCGCCGCGTTGGACTGCGCTCGCTCCCGTTCTAGGAACCAGTTAACACCGGTTTCCGTGCAGTCGGTCCAAGAGACGATGCTGAACCCTTGCATGAGGAGCTCTGCGCGCATCGCATCCGCGGCCAAAAGAAAACTCGTCTCCGGGCCAGGTGCCCAAGGCACAGGGAAGTGCAGAGGGTTATCAGAGGCGGCGATGACATCGAAGATCGCGAAGTAGCCGCCACGGCGCAGCACCCGGAAGGTTTCGCCGTAAAGCGCCGCGCGGTCTGCGATGTTCATAGCAACGTGTTGCGACCAGGCGACATCGAATGCGCTTGAGGAGAACGGCAGGGAAAGGGCATTCCCCTGCCGGTAGTTGACCTTGCCCAGGAGCCCTGAGCGCTCCGCAAGAAAATTCGCCGCGTCGACAAATGATTGACTGAGGTCGATCCCTTGAACCGTACAGCCGTATGTTTCCGCGAGATAGCGGGATGGGCCGCCCAGACCTGATCCGATATCGAGAACGCGAGTTGCCTCATTGAGTGGGATCGCCCGGGCCAGCTCCACCGTGGCCGCTAAGCCTCGGCTATGGAATTGGTCCACAGGCGCTAGATCTTTCGAAGAAAGTTGCCTCTCTCCGAGCCCGCTTGCCGCTAAGGCTTTGCGGAGGCGTTCAACCAAGCTCGACCGCTCGTAGTACTGAGTAATTTTTGCTATCTCGTCCATATTTCAATTTTGTTACGAATTCTGCTTTTCTGCTGATACATGCGCTCGAAACCTGTCTGCTTGGGAAGTTAGGCTTTTGCCTGGTCTGGAGTAGCGCCCAGAGGATTCATCGGACTCTCAGTGGATGCCTTCGTCTCATCCCCAGTGGCTATCCTGCGGGCTGCGAACTCGGCAACGACCATCGCTGCCCCGACAAAGAGGGCTGCAATGTATCCGAGGTATTGTGCGCCAAGGACCTGAATTCCCGCTGCGCCAATGATGCCAGCGGCGGTCGTGCCGAGATAAATTGCAGAGGTGTTCAGGCCGAGCAGGATGGGGGCGATCGGCGGAGCGATACTAACAAGGCGGTGTTGCAGAGGCACAAGCGTTCCCCATCCGCAGCAGCCCCAGATGATGATGGCTGCAACTGCGGTCCAAAGATGAGGGCCCGACCAGTATAACAGGGCGAAGTCGACCAGCACAAAGGCCAACAGAGTGTTCAATACCCTACGAGAACCGATGGAATCGATCAACCGACCCCCGACGAGGTTAGAGAAGATTCCGGCCATTCCCCAAATCGCGAGTAAACCGCCGAACACAGTTGCATTGCCGCCAATTGCCCGCCCGAAGACCACAGCAAAGTAGGTGTAGATGGTGAAGGCGGCGGTGAAGAACAGCATGGTGGTGCACAGAGTGAGTGCGACCCTCATGTCAGCCACGGGCGCCAGCCGTTTGGCCAGCGAAATCGCAGGGAGCATCGGGATCTCCGACAGGAAGGCCAAGACACCAAGGAAGGATAGGAAAGCAAGCAGCGCGACAAACACCATCGTGTAGCGCCAGTTACCGAGGCCGCCTATAACCGTCCCCAAGGGGGCCCCCAGCGCTGTAGAAATTGTCATGCCCGATACGACAACGGAAAGAGCAAAGCCCATGCGCTCACGCGGCACAATGACGGTCGCAGAACCGGTGGCCGTGGGCGAAAACATCGCCGCGGCTACGCCGGCGAGCGCTCTCGTCGCCAAGGCTAAACCGAAAGTTGGCACCAGTGCCGTACCCAGGTTCGCGATCACAAAGAGGCCGAGGGCCGCAAGCAGGAGACGCTTTCGGGGAACGTTGGCTGCCAATGTGGCAATCGTCGGAGCGAGCAGCGCGTAGGTGAGGGCAAAGACGGTCGTCATCTGCCCGGCGGCGCCGATGCCTACATGAAAGCTGCGCGTGATTTCCGGCAGCACGCCGGCGACGACGAAACCGTCGGTACCCATCGCAAAATTGCCAAGTGCGAGAACTAGTAGTCGTCGATTATCCTTCATTTAGTGAATTCCCTTGTTTGAGGTTTCTCGCGATCTTTCCTGATCGCATTTTTAACTAGCCTGGCGGTCGAACCGGCGCTATAGCGCATAAATGACAACTTTGATATCATTTACGCCATGAGAATTTCTTTGCTTGCCTTAGAAGGGTTGTTCGACACGGGGCTCACGGTGACTCTGGATGCATTCGCGATCGCCAATCGGATCTCCGCTCGAGAGATGGGCGGTACCCCGTTTTTCGAGGTGTCGATCGTCGGAGTCCGAAAACGGGTTCGTTCTGGACAGGGACTCCTTATCCCGGTGCGAGCCCCCACGCCCGATTTGAAGCCGGACTGGGTGGTTGTTGCCGCGCTGTGTAACCAATTGCCGGAGCAGTTGATCCGCTCTCTTGACCGAGCCGACGTGAAGCAGGCAAAGGCAGAACTGAGGAAATGGAACTCCGAAGGAGTTAAGATCGCCGCTTCCTGTAACGGAAGCTTTATCCTGGCCGAAGCCGGACTTCTCGAAAATGGAGAAGCGACCACGACCTGGTGGCTCGCTCCGCTGTTTCGACAACGCTACCCGAAGACCTTGGTCGATGAGTCTCGTATGCTGGTGTTGTCTGGAAAGGTTGTGACCGCTGGTGCCGCGATGGGACATCTCGATTTAGCCCTTTGGTTGATCCGTAAAGCCAGCCCAAAACTGGCAACGCTCGTTTCCCGGTACATGCTCGCCGACGTCCGCTCCTCGCAAGCGCCCTACATCATCCCCAACCATCTGGCACAAGCTGATCCTCTCATCCTGCGATTCGAGCGCTGGGCACGAAACCATCTCAAGGCCGGCTTCTCGCTGGAAGAAGCGGCAAAGGCGATGGCGACGAGCCCGCGCACTTTGCAGAGGCGCTGCAATGAAGTGCTGGGCAAATCGCCGCTTTCCTACTTTCAGGATTTGCGGGTCGAACGCGCGCAATCTCTTCTCCACGGGAGCGGTCTCGATGTCGAGGCTATCGCCGCCGAGGTCGGTTACAATGACGGGCACACGTTACGGATGCTCTTCCGCGAACGTCTGGGACGGGGAGTGCGAGAACTTCGCGCCGATTTGCGTTGAGGATCCACGTAGCTAAACAAAGGCTTTGTAAGAGCGAGAATTCAGGATCTCTCCTCATGCCCGTAAACCACAGACAGATAGCCATCACCGGAAAAAACACAGGCGAATTGGGACAAAGGTGGTCACGAGACAAAGAAGCGAGGCAAATAGTTAATCTCCATCTCGGCCTGGGTCATTGGGCTTGCCGATGTCTTAGCCTGGAAGGCTTCTTCCAGAATATCCGCCGCCATTTCCAAGCCATTTCGCTCCTCCATTAGCTTTTCAAAGTGGCGCGAATTTGATCGATAGATCGGATTTTCCATCACTTCGGAAATTCCTGCGGTCAGTCTGTCCGCGGACAGTTCCACTAATGGAACGATTGTGCCTGTCCGGTTCGCCATGATCCGAGCACCGACCCCGGGCTGATCATGGGAAATTGGAATGGCTACCTGAGGCACTCCTTTAGCTAACGATTCTAATACGGTGTTTAATCCGGCATGGGTCACACAGAGCGATGCTTTTCGCAAGACTTCGATCTGCGGCACATACTTGAGAACAATGGCGGTTTGTGGAACCGATCCTAGTTGCTCTCTCTCAATATTATTTCCTATTGAAAGGATCAGCTGCACCGCTTTTCGGCGTTTTACCGCATCGATAATCATCCGAAAGACTTGGGTATTCCCATTTGCGACCGTCCCCAAGGACGCGTAGACGATTGGTTCGCCGGTCAGTCTATCCCAAGGAAAATCAGCGTCCACTCTTCCTTCACCCTCATGCAACGGTCCCGCGTAACGAAAGCTATCGCACAGTTGAAGTTTGATGAAATCAAATTCCAGCGGCATTTGCGTGACAAAGGCCAAATTCGAAAAAGTCGCCGCGGGATTTTCCCAATCAATGCCCACTTTAGTACCTTGTTCCCGCACACCGTTATGAGCCTCGGCGTATAGTTTCACAATTCGTTCTGCGCTTTTTCGATTTCGCTTCACCGCATCTGGAGTGTTCGCAAATGGTGAATCAAAGAGGCACAACGGAGTCTGACCGGAAAAATCAAAGTGCGCTGCGCAAGCCACTTGAGCGTATGGCATTCCCATGGTCAAAGGAAGTACCTCTCGGAACACATCGTAACTATCCAAGACGACCGCCTCGATTCCTTCTCGCTCGTACACTTTCGGCATCGATTTGAGCATCGACTCGGTCTGAATTCCGCGTGACCTGATTACATACTCGGCAGCATCTGGAGGAGACATCTGTGACAAATCTCTCAAGATCTTTGGAATAGTTCCGGCTGGGTAGACATCTTCACAGCAAGGAATAAACGGAAGACCAACGCCTTCTACTAACGGCCTAACATCAGCCAACCCCACGATTGCGACTTCGTGTCCGCGTGAAGCTAATTTTCTAGCAAGGACCGTCGTCGGATTCAGATGACCGGGCGACGGCAAGGGATTGAATGCGATTTTCATAAACAACCTTCAGCGTATGGGAAAGCGGAAGGTGTCTCTTCGTTTTGCTTGAATGGCCGGAAACGTTGTCCGGACTATGGCGAACCATTCCATGGTAGGTTTCTACTAACCTCCAAGTTAGTAAGGCTCACAGCAAATCGAAAGCCCGGCTAATCAGGCGTTGAGCGAATAGTTAAAAAACGAAGATTGAATCAACGCCCTGTGAGATGGCTCAACGCATGAGATTTTTCAGAGCATCGAATTTTTGGGAAACTTTCGGCTCAGCTGAACGTTGCCGGCAGCGGAGCATGATACGACGTAGTACGCCGCTTTAAACGCGGCGTTTTTTGGCCGGTTTCCGCTGGGCTTTACTCTGTACTGCAGCTTGCCGGCCACCAGCAAGATGTTTTGCTCCTTCGGTAGCGGCTTCGATCACTGCTTCCGAAAGTTTTGTTCCGCGGCTGGCTCGCGCGAGTTGGATCGATCCAAGCAAGAGTGCAAATATCGACATAGCCGTCGCGTCTCGATTAGACCCGGGTATATTTTCGGGAAGTCGCGATTGGATAGAGCTTAGAACTTGGTGCACGTGAATCAAGAAGCTCTCTCTAGTCCGGCGGGGAAGTCTGGAGACCTCCGCAGTGAGGCTGCTCGCAGGACACCCCTCCTCAATATCATCTCGATGCGAAACACTAAGATATTCGCCAAGCAGGTCATCCATGGAGCGATTTTCCCCCTGTTTTTCGAGAAAGATGTTCTTGCTAAAGGCGTCATCGATTGCTTCCCGGATCAACTCGTCCTTAGACGAGAAGTGCCCACTGAAGGCGCCCTGGGTCAGGCCCGCCTCCTTCATAATATCCGCGATACCGATTCCATTGAAGCCACGCCGATTGAACGCTCTGGCAGCCGTTCGAACGATTTTCTCCCGGGACAGACGCTTATGAATCCTTGGGTAACGCATATCCGAATGTATCACCGTTCAGTGCATTTTATAGGCGTATGAACGAGCTGTAAAAGCAGGTGAAATAGAAGCTCCGTCAACGGTTCTCCCTTCTTATGAAAGTACCACCGTACGGCAAAAGGGATTTAATTGAAAAATTTGAACCCTCATCGAGGAAGCCCAAGCTCGATATCGTCGAATTGAGGGGCGGTACCAAAGCAGTAAGCGCAGCTAAACCGGTGGCAAAACTCCGGTGTTAAATCCGGGCGGTTCTTTTACCGTAAATGCCTTCGGCACAACCTCAGATACTGGTAAAGTTGACCGAGCCAAGACTGGGATAAGGTCGATATTCCAAATCAGAGCGCGGACGGATCGCCGCACCGTGGCTGTGTCCGCTGGGACTGCTTTTCCGGCAGCTTAAACAAAGGCACCAAGCTGCTATTTAACGTACGCCAACCTTTATAACACCGGCAGCGCGGGCTGCCAGAAATCGCCTCGTTATGAAAGCAGTACAAGATTTCGATAACCGGATAACATCAGAGCAGACGGCGTTCGTCTTCGCTAGAAACCAGGAGCTGTGGACTTGGCAACGACTAACCTCTGAAGTTAATCGTCTCTCCAGCGGATTAATCGGGCTAGGGATTCAGCCAGGTGACCGCGTGATACTACATATGGCCAACCTGCCTGAATTCATTGTGGCCTATCTAGCTTGTTTTCAGGTAGGCGCTATTGCGGCACCGTTGAATATCAGGTTGAAAAGCGCTGAGCTCGAGCCGCTTCTGCAGCGACTCCGCCCTTCCCTTTACATCGGCCAAGCAGCTCTCTACGACCGGATTGTCTCTGTTGACGCCTCGACTTTGGGAGCGAACAGGCGCTTCGTGGTCGAAGGCCCAGTCGACGATCGACGAGCGCAACCCTGGTCTAACCTGTTGGGAGCAACTAACCTTGCCCCGGACAGGAGAATTGTCGATGCAAATGCTCCGGCCTTGCTCCTGACAACCTCCGGAACGACCGGCCGACCAAAATTTGTTACTCATACGTTGGCCACGTTACGGAAATCAGCTGAGTCGTTCAGGCACTGGGACTTGGATATTACCCAGGCCGCAGCAGCGGTAGCCTTCCCCATGGTGCATGTAAGTGGATGTTTCACGGTTCTGGCCTGTCTCTGGTCGGGTGTGCCATTCGTTTTGTTCGAGCGTTTTGATCCCGATGCTATTTTGGACGGGATTGAATTCCACCGCTGTACCTGGTTCGCCGGTCTGCCATTTATGTATGGGGACCTTCTGCAAAGCCAAAAGGCGCGGGCACGAAACGTTGATTCTTTAAGAACTTGTTTGGTCGCTGGAGACGTCTGTCCACTTGAACTGCAAAAAGAGTTCTTAACGGTTTTCGGCGTTCCCCTGCGGTCGATCTGGGCTTCCACCGAAGCGATGGCTTGCCTCACGTACGGCTTGGAACCGGGTCCGGTCAGCCGGGTAGCGAACGGCACGGACTTTCGTCTAGTCAACGATCATCATGCTCCGGTTAGGATCGGTGAAATAGGAGAACTAGTCTTGCGCAGCCCTAACATTGCCGTCGGTTACTGGGCCGGACCAGGGTTAATCGAGGACACGCCCAAGGATGGCTGGTTTCACACAGGCGATCTCATGCGAGAAGACGGGGAGGGTAATCTTTGGTTCGTTTCCCGAAAAAAATTTCTCATTATTCGCGGTGGCTCGAACATCTCGCCGGTCGAAGTTGAACAGGTCCTGGCCAGCCATCCTGCTGTCCAGGATGCGGCAGTAATCGGTGTGCCAGATCCCGAACTAGGCGAACGGGTAGCCGGTTTCATTCAGGTAAGATCCACCGATCTACCAAGCGTCGTTTTAAAGGATATTCGCGGTTATCTCACCGAGCGATTAGCTGACTACAAGATCCCTGAACAGCTCAAAATTCTTTCTCAGATCCCTCGTAATGCACTCGGAAAGATCGACCGCAAGGCCTTGAACTCGTTGCTCTAAAACTAACCGAGCAGACGAATCGATGATGCAATACAGGCATTGCTTGAGGCGAAGGGGCGTAAGCAGGCGGCGCAGTGCGGCAATCGTCACATCGGCAGCAGACTGCCGGAACTATTTTCCGGTCTCGGCTTCGGTTTAGTCAGGCAAGACTCGATTCCGATCACTAGCGAGGTCGGATGGGACACCTGGTGGAGTGTACTTGGTCCTATCATCTTGTCAGGAGCTGGTAACACGCAATCTGACTTGGTTGATCAGGCAATAGCTTGGTTTGCGCGGAACAGGGGCAATGAGCATGCGCTAATGACCGGTTCTCTTTTTATGGTATCCGCCTCGAACCGGACCGCGTTCTGAGTACAAGCGGCGATCCCAAACCGTACAACTCACTGCGAACTGCGTTCCGTCTCGACATTCTCACAGATCCGTTCGACCATTCCCGACGGCAGGGAAGCAAAATGGATCCGGAAAACGGCACAGGCGAATTGGGACAAAGGTGGTCACCGAGAAAGACGGGCCGTAAAATAGTTCAGTCACTATCTCGGCCGGCCCAATTGGCATTGCCGATGTCTTGGCGCTGAAAGCTTCCTCCAGACTATTCGCTTACCAATTCGCCACCATTTTCACTGCTCAACGAGCTACTTTCAAAGTAGCGCGAATTAGATCGATAGATCGGACTTTCCCTCACTTCGGAAATGGCGGCTGTCACTCCATTGAAAGTTGTCTCCGCCCGGATGTTGACGAGGTAATTCGAATGGCGGGAATGACATTAATATTGTCGCTTCTGCCAAATGTACCAAACGGATTCCGGGGCTAAGATTCTGACTGTGAGTACAAGCAAAACATCTACGAAACCGACTATCCTGATCGCCGGCGCGACCGGTGCAACCGGCCGCATCGCGACAAAGCTACTCTTAGAAAAAGACTTTCCCGTCCGCGCCTTGGTCCATAACGAAGATGAGCGGTCAAACAAACTCAAAGCTCAGGGCGCCGAGATCGTCGTAGGAGATCTTCTCGACTTCCGAGCCGTGCGGCGCGCCTTCGAGGGCGTAAAGCGGGCCTACTTCGTCTACCCAATCCGGCCGGGGCTCGTGGAGGCGACGGCAAACTATGGCCAGGCTGCCTTAGAGGCTAATGCTGAGTTCATCGTCAACATGTCGCAAAGGACGGCCCGCCGGGACTCCCCAAGCGACTCGGCACTGCACCACTGGTTAGCGGAACGGATCTTCGACCGAGCCGGGACGCCGGTCGCTCATCTACGCCCGACCTTTTTCAGCGACTGGCTGCTCTACGTGCGAAAAGCGATCCGTGAAGGCCGTTATGCGATTCCCTTTGGCCCCGTTGGCCGCTTTGCGCCGATCGCCTCCGAAGATCAAGCGGCGGTCATCGCTGCTATCCTGGCGGACCCAATGCCGCACAAGGGACAAACTTATCAACTCTTCGGTCCAGTAGAGCTGACGCAGCCGGAGATCGCCGCGATAATCAGCAAAACCCTGGGCAAGGAAGTCCGCCACGAGCAGATCACGGCACGGCAATGGGCCGAGGAACTCAAGGGCAGCGACATTCCGTACCTTTCGCAGTCTATTCACTGGATCACCTTGGACCATCGCGACGGGAAGATGACCGGCACAAACGATCTTGTGGAGAAGATCGGCGGCCGCCGCCCGATGACGGTGGCCGAGTTCGTCGAGAAGCACCGGGCTGCCTTTGAGTAAACCGTTCGCATGACCCGCCGTCGTTCCGGCCGCTTTTATAGGAGAGCGAGCGTACTGTAAAGGCGAGGCGAGAGGCCACAGGAGCAATTCCCAAGAGAAGGATATTTCAAGGAATAGTTATGGACAGGACGGCAGAGTGAGCCGGCAATTGGTAAACATCGAAAATCTGGTTTAGGCAGATACGACCGAACTAACCGTTGCTTTCATCCATGCATCCGTCCGCTTCATCCATTCCTCAAATGGGTAGCCGTGAATAAACTACGGAGAAGAAGTAACCATGGGCACTCTTTGGGCCATCAAAGTGTGTTTGAACAAAAAAGCAGGATCTAGGAAGAAAATGAGCACAACTTCAGATATTGATAGAGTTGACAGAGCAAAGACCGGGATCAGTTCGATCTTCGAAATTGCCGCGCGAGCAGATCGAGGGGCCGTTGCCGTGACCCGCGTGGGTCTTATTGTCGTCCTTCTGTGGATCGGCGGACTCAAGGCGTTTAACTATGAGGCAGTCGGCATCGTGCCAATGGTTGCGAACAGTCCGCTGATGAGTTTTTTCTATGCTGACCCTGGGCAGTACAAGGCGCACATGAATCCGGAAGGAGCGCTAGTGCCGGCTAATGTTCAGTGGCATCAGGCAAACCATACCTACACATTTGCCTATTTACTCGGCGCAACGATCGTGCTTTTCGCAGTGTTACTTAGTCTCCATCCGTGGCTTCCGCAACTTGCGGCGGTAGGCGGATTTCTAGTCTTCCTGATGTCATTTGTGACACTCTCTTTTCTCATTACCACACCGGAGTGTTGGGTGCCGGCTTTGGGCGACGTTAATCATGGCTTTCCGTTTTTGAGCGGCGCCGGGCGACTCGTTGTGAAAGATTCAATCATGATGGGCGCCGCCTTGGTCGTGATGGCCGACTCGGCGAAGGCTTATTTGGAAAGGCGCTCCGGATCGATGACGGCGCGGACGCGCTGGATCCACTTGAAAGGTTGAGCGGGGTCGATAACTAGTCTGGCAGGATCGCGGCGAGTCTCCGGGAACAGCGCGGACATGTACCTAACTCAGTCCCTAACGCTATCGCCGGGCCGGCGGTTTGTCTTGACCAACGCCGAAATCTCTCTCCTTCTGCGCTCTCAGTTACTGGTGCAACCGGGATGACGGTTTGGGTGGCGGCAGTAGATTTTTCCCACCGCGAATCTCGGTTTCGTATTCTCGATACAGTTGCGGGGAACACCCCGTTGCGCGTTTGAACAGACGGCTAAAATAGAATTCATCCTCGAATCCGACCTCGTAAGCGATCTCTTTTACCGGCCGCAATGTATGAAGCAACTGCCATTTCGCATGCTTCAAAATCCTTTCCCGAATAAGCTCGGTCAGAGTCTTGTGGAAGTAGGTTCGAGTTAACTTCCCAAGCGCCTGAGGGTTCATTCCAACCATGGTGGCATAGTCCGCAGGCCGGTGTTTTGATCGGTAGTGCTCTTCGATCAACTTTTTTAACCGATCCAGTAATGCGGGTACGCGCGGCGCGAAGGTATCGGTTGCTCGGGCGTCCCCAGCTAATTTCAACCGAGTCGCTGTTATGAGAAAGATCTTAAGATAGGAGACGAGAATTTCCGAAGTGGCAAGAGCCCCCGAAGCTAGCTCCGCCTGCATCTGTTCAATGATCGGTTGGAGGAATTTCTCATCGTCAGCGGTCAACTGGATCATCGGCGCCCCATAAGCATTGTTAAACAGGACACCATTGCATCCGATCGCCTCATGGTGAGTCTCAATACACAAAAATTCCGCATGAAAACGAACATGAATTCCGCTGACCGCTTCCTGGCTCTTTAGTAGAAAATTCTGGTAGGGAGCCGAGAAAAGAAGAACTGATTTCTCGAAGGGGAATGTCGCCAGATCCAATTCCCAGGTGCCAGATCCGGCTTCGATCCAGCGGATGCCGAAATAGTTAGATCGTTCACTGAACATGGATCCGGCGCCCAGTGCGAATCGCTGCAGCTGAAAAGCGACACCGCCTTGGCGTGGGTCAAATAGTGTCAAATCTGTCGACGGAATTGTGGTTGGCATCCTTAAACCTCTTATAAACCTCTGTGGCGGAGATCCCGTCCATGCATCCATCTTATCCATCCATTCTCAAAAGCGACTACTCCAAATCAGGTGGAACCGCAAATTGAGCCGGTGGAGTCAGCGCTCTTCGGAAAGCGCGTGAACGCCGATGGGCTTTCTGAGGGCCACCGGCATCCTGCCGGGGTCAACGCAAAAGTAAGTCCTCAGCGGAGACTAAGTACTCCTTCAGGATTCACTTAGATAGACAAAATCTTTTAGACGTTGCCGCATTGGCCTGAAAAAGACGTTGTTTGGCAGCTGCCAAGGGCTGCGGAGCGCTGGATAATGCTAAAGCTATGCGGAGCGGCAAAACCCTAGGTTAGTTAATGACAGTTGCCGTACTCCATAATAGCCATGGGTCATTTATCACCCCGAGCGAGATGCACAATTCACCGTGCTGACGCCATAGTGACCAAAGCTTTTTCCAGAATATCCGCCGCCATTTCGACGCCGTCTCGCTGCTTGATCAGCTTTTCGAAGTGACGGGCATTTGATCGATAGATCGGGTTTTCCATAACTTCGGAAATCGCGGCAGTCAGTCTATCGACAGACAGTTCTCCTAACGGCACGACTGTCCCTGTTCGCTTAGCCGTGACCCGAGCGCCAACGCCAGGTTGATCATGGGTAATGGGAATGGCCACTTGCGGTACGCCTTTAGCCAGCGATTCCAGAACCGTATTCAACCCGGCATGGGTGACGCATAGAGAGGCTTTTCCCAGTACTTCCACTTGCGGCACACTCCTTCGAAGAATGGCATTTTCAGGCACTGTCCCTAGTTCTTCGATGGCTACGGTATTTCCAATAGAGAGGATCAGCTGGAACCCTTTTTGACGTCTTACAGCCTCTATGATCATCCGGAACACTTCGATATTCCCGTTTGCGACAGTGCCGAGGGACGCGTAGACGATTGGTTCACCGGTGAGCTCATCCCAAGGAAAATCGGTTTCCATTCTTCCCGCACCGTCGTGCAGAGGTCCAGCGTAACGGAACTTGTCGCAGAGATGTTCCATGAAATCGAATTCCACCGGCATTTGGGTGA
>Ga0126381_100006011_pt1 | contig 13414 bp, 10 predicted proteins | sample PanSoiMetPlot_28_FD_96465 | JGI IMG/M metagenome (GOLD analysis project Ga0126381, IMG submission 96465) | Tropical forest soil microbial communities from Panama - MetaG Plot_28 | ecosystem: Environmental > Terrestrial > Soil > Tropical forest > Bulk soil | place: Panama | collected 2016-02-17
CCGGTCATGCCTGCCAGCTTGTCGTACAGCCTGAAGTAGTTCTGCAGCGTGATCGTGGCGAACGTCTGGTTCTCGTCCTTGATCTGCACGCCTTCCTTGGCCTCGATGGCCTGGTGCATACCCTCGTTGTACCGGCGGCCGTGCAGGATGCGCCCGGTGAACTCGTCCACGATCAGGACCTCGCCGTTCATCACGACGTAGTCCTTGTCCTTCTTGAACAGTTCCTTGGCCTTCAGCGAGTTGTTCAGGAAGCTGACAAGCGGCGTGTTGACCGGGTCGTACAGGTTGTCGATGCCGAGCAGGTCCTCGACCCTCTCGACCCCCGACTCCAGGATGCCGACGGTCTTCTTCTTCTCGTCGACCTCGTAGTCGCCTTCGCCGTCCTCGCCGCGGCGCAGCTTGGGCGCGATCCCGGCGAACACGGTGTACCACCGGGAGTTCTGCTCGGCGGGGCCGCTGATGATCAGCGGGGTCCTTGCCTCGTCAACCAGGATCGAGTCCACCTCGTCGACGATCGCGTAGTTATGGCCTCGCTGGACGCACTCCTCGATCGACCATGCCATGTTGTCGCGCAGGTAGTCGAAGCCGAACTCGTTGTTCGTCCCGTAGGTGACGTCCGCCGCGTAGGCGCGCTGCCGGTCGGCCGGCTGCATGTCCGCGAGGATCAAACCGACCTCGAGGCCCAGGAAGCGGTGCACCCGGCCCATCCACTCCGAGTCGCGCTTGGCCAGGTAGTCGTTGGTGGTGACGACGTGCACGCCCTTGCCGGCCAGCGCGTTCAGGTAGGCGGGGAAGACGCCGGTGAGCGTCTTGCCCTCACCGGTCTTCATCTCGGCGATGTTGCCCATGTGCAAGGCGCCTGCGCCCATCAGCTGCACGTCGAATGCCCGCTGCCCGAGGGTGCGCTTCGCGGCCTCGCGGACCGCGGCGTATGCCTCAGGGAGCAGGTCGTCGAGCGACTCACCCTCGGCGTAGCGCTGCTTGAACTCGTCCGTCATCGCGCGGAGCTCGGCGTCGCTCATCGCCACGAAGTCGTCCTCGACAGAGTTGATCTGCTCGGCGATCCGCTTGAGTTGACGCAGGATCTTGCCTTCGCCCGCGCGAAGGATGCTATCTAGGATGACTGGCACTTTTCGTCGTGCTCCTTGCGGATCGGATGGGCCGAACAAGCCTCGCAAGTCATGGTAGGCGGTAATGTCCGGGGGGACGACCCCTCTGGACCCCGGCATGAGGCCTGCGCGGCCCCTTAAACCCCTGCGGGGGGCCGGCCTTCGCCCACTCGGTACCGATGGGGTATTTTCTTGGCAACTTCAGGATATGCAGCCCTGGCGTTGGAGGAGGACAGTAGTGGCGGAGCAGCCAACTGGGACCGTGGACCTGGGTGCCGCGCAGAACCTGGCGCACTACGGCGCGCAGGAAGTCCACCACCACGGCAAGCCACTGTCCTGGGTCGCGGTCACCGTCATCATCGTCGGGTTCGTGCTTGGCGGCATCGCGATGGTGCCGCGGCCCACCTGGTGGGCGTTCTGGCTCGGCGCCGGGATCGCGGTGGTCGGCTGCATCATGACGCTGTTCGCGCACACGTTCAGCGACGACTGGTACTGACGTTATTCCCGCGGGATAACCCACCGCGAAATGTCAGACCCCCTCGCTACAGTCGTGGCGTGGCAGACAACGCCGGCCTGACCCCGGACGATGTGCGGCGAATCACCCTTCATGCTCAGGGATTTCTGGGCGCGGACGGACGGCGGGGCGGGGTCACCGGGCTGCTGCGGCGGGTCTCGGCAGTCCAACTCGACACGATCAGCGTGCTGGCGAGGTCGCATGAGCTCGTGGCGTACGCGCGGCTCGGCCCGGTCGGCAGGGAGAAGGTCGAGGCGGCGTACTGGCACCCAGCCAAACCGCGGGCGTTCGAGTACTGGGCGCACGCAGCGTGCGTGCTGCCGCTTGAGGACTGGCCCTACTACGCCGCGCGCAGGCGCGCGATAGTGGCCCAGGGCCAGCGCTGGCACAAGGTGTCGCAGCGCGCCTGCGACGAGGTGCTCGCCCGGCTGAAGGCGGAAGGGCCGCTGACGGCCACCCAGCTCGGCGGCGCTAAGGCGGGCGGCCCGTGGTGGGACTGGTCTGAGGTGAAAATCGCCGCCGAGTGGCTGCTGGACACCGGCCAGGCGGTTTGCGTGCGCCGGACCGGCTGGCGTCGCGTCTACGACCTGCCCGAACGGGTCGTGCCAACGGCGCTGCTCGATCGCGAGCCGAGTGACACCGAGTGCTTGACCTACCTCGTGGCGAGCACCGCGCGGGCGCTCGGCGTGGCCACGCACGCGGACATGAACGAGTACCAGCGGCTGAACTGGTTCGGGCCTAAGCCGGGCACCCCTGAGAACCTCGACGCCGCCGCGGCGGCGGCCGGGCTGACTCCGGTCACAGTGGCCGGCGGCCGGCGGCCGGTCCCCGGCTGGGCCGATCCGGAGGCGCTCGCCTGGCTCAACGCCGGGAGTCGCGGCACTAACCGCACGACACTGCTGTCCCCGTTCGACTCACTGATCTGGGACCGCAAGCGAACGCTGCGCATGTTCGGGTACCAGCATGTCCTGGAGGCGTATGTCCCCAAGGAGAAGCGCCTGCACGGCTACTACACGATGCCGCTGCTAGCAGGCGGCCGCATCATCGGCCGGGTGGACCCGGCGCGCCGCGGCAAGACGCTGATCGCAAGGCACGTGACGCTGGACAAGGCAGCGGCCGCCGCACCCATGGCCCGGGCGCTCGCAGAGGCAGCGTCCTGGGTCGGCTGTGACAGTATTCATGCCGAACGGATCTCCCCGGCTGTCCTGGCTCAGCCGTTCGTGTCGGCGCTTAAAGCCGAAGGATTCAGCTGATCTCTATCAGCTTTTCCCGCACCGCGATCATCACGGCCTCCATCCTGGAATGGATCTGCAGCTTCTCCAGGATGTTCCGCACGTGGTTCTTCACGGTGTTCTCTGAGATGAACAGCTCCTTGGCTATGTCGCGGTTGTTCATCCCGCGGGCCACGTGCCGGAGCACCTCCATCTCGCGGTCGGTGAGCTTCGGCGCCGCGACGTGCTTGGCCGGCTCCTCCTCGGCCTCCCGCTTGGCGAGCGTGGCGAATTCGGTGAGCAGCTTGCCCGCCATCGACGGGTTGATCAGCGACTGCCCGCCGTGCACCGAACGGACCGCGTCTGCCACCTCGTCGAGCGGGATGTCCTTGAGCAGGTAGCCGCTGGCGCCGGACCTGATCGCCTCGAAGAGGTCCTCTTCCTCATCGCTGATGGTCAGAATCACGATCTTGGCGCTCGGCGCGACCTCTTTCATCTGCCTGGCGGCCTCGATGCCGGTGGTCTTGGGCATCCTGATGTCCATCAGGACGACGTCGGGTACCGCCTCGCCGGCCATCTGCACCGCCTCGGCGCCGTCGGAGGCCTGGCCGACGAGTTCGATGCCGTCCTCTTCCTCCAGGACCATCTCCAGGCCGCGGCGGAACAGCGCGTGGTCATCCGCGATCAGCACCCGGATCGGATCGGCGGAGGGCACCGTCCCGGGCTCCGGGTGCGCGCCAACAGACGCAGTCCCGGTCGCCATAGTCCCGGCTGCGCCCGGGGCCGTGCTGGGCCGATCCGTCACGACCGCTCCTTCCGCTCCGTACGCCGTTCACGCACAGGATAGGACATGTCACTCTGTTGGCCCCCGGGGGGCGACCCCCCGGTGCCCCCCGACTGGGGGGACTTGTCCAGTCCCCCCAGGCCCCCCCGGACCCCCTGGAACTATTCCTCGACTAGGCGGATTACGCCGTAGTCATAGCCGCGGCGGCGGTAAACGACGCTAAAGCGGTCGCATCCGCTGTCGTGAAAGAGGTAGAAGTCGTGGCCGACGAGTTCCATTTCCAGCAGCGCCTGGTCGATGGTCATCGGATGCGACAGGTGCACTTTCTCGCGGACGACCAGCGGGCCGTCGCCTTCCATCTGGATCGGCACCAGCCCCGACACGGACGCCTCGGCGTCGGTGTCGTCCGCATAGTCACCGAAGTCGGTGTCCGCCGGCAACTCAGGGAGCTGGACGACGGTTTCCGACCGTGTCCGGCCGATCATCCTGCCCCGCCGGCCGTGAGCCGCCGACACCTCGAGCATCATGTCCTCGTCGAGGTAGTCCGCCGCACTGGCGACGGCCGCGGGGTCGGCGCCGGCGCGCGACGCCGAAACAGCCGTCGCAGCGTCGGCGGAGCGCACGGCCAGGTCCGCATGGCGGGCCTTGCGCCGTTCCGATGCCCGGCGCAGCCGCGCCTCGAGCTTTGCGAACGCCAGGTCGAGAGCGGCGTAGCGATCGTCCGCCGCCGCCTCGGCCCGGATCGCCGGACCTCGCGATCTGATCGTGAGTTCTACGCGTTCACTGCGGTCAGACTGCCGTGGGTTGCGCTCCTTCGACACCTCGACGTCGATCCGGATCGCTTTCTGATCGAGCTTCTCGAGCTTGGCCAACTTCACCGTCGCGTGCCTGCGGAAGCGCTCGGGGACGGTGGTGTGCCTGCCCTTGAAGGTGATATCCATCTCGATCCTCCTACGGCTGGTAATGACCGGCAGTGGACACTCGCCCGGCCGACCTGGTCTTCGTCCCCACATCCGCCTGCAGAGGGGTTCGCGGCCTTCCATGGCCACTACTGCCCTTCTCCCGGTGCGGGGAACTCTGTATTCCCCGTCGAGGCAGGACTTACCTCTAAGCCGCACCGTGATCGGTCGACGAGAAGTCGCCTTACGTGGGCCGTTTAGCCTGCGGCTGGCATCGGCTTGCCGGGCCGCACCGCTCGCGGCGGGATAGCCTCCCGCCGCGGCGAGAGCCGACCAAGCGCAACCACGGACCCGGGCGAGTGCCATGCATGAACGCTAGCTCGCCATGGCCGAAATGTCAGGAGGGACATTAGCGGCTCAGCCTGGATAGACCGGGAAGAAGCCCTTCAGCGGGGTGGGGTTGGCGGACCCATACTCGATCGAGCTCCAAGCCCCGCTGAGCGCGGCATCAGAGCTCATGCCGCCCTTGGCTGTACCGACGATCAACGGGTGGCCCTGCACGGCAGTGACCGACGTGGTGCCGACGGGCGCCGGAATGGACGTCGAGTTGCCGCCGCTGACGGGGTACTCGGTCAGTACCGGCGCTTTTTGATCCCCGAGGAGCGCGATCACGTTGTCAGTCCCGAACCAGGTCACCCCGCTGAACATGACCGTGCCCGGTGCCGCCACGTAGAACGGCGAGAGGTCGATCCTGACGAGCTTCTGGGTGACGCGGGTAGCCGCCTGCTGAGCGATCGCGCCGAAGTAGAGGACGGTTTCGCCGACGACGATCGCCACTCGCACGCCGTCCGGCGCGACCCGGATCGCGTCGAATGGTCCCACGCTGCTAGGTCCGGTCGAGTTCGCGTTCTCCACGGCTACCGGGATCGGGTCGCCCCCCGGCTGTCCCGGGCCGACGTTGCCCTGCAATGTCACGATCTGGGTTCCCGTCGTCGCCCACAGGTCGCCGTTGGGACCCCAGCTGATGGACGTGTACCCGGCTCCCTGCGGGGCACCGGCTCGCTTGACCAGCTTGCCGCTACCGATGACTTCGGTGAACAGCGTGCCGTCGCCGCGCAGCGCGGCGAGGTACGGGAACTGCGGATTGGGCGAAATCGCGATCTGCCAGGACCCCTTGCCGAGCCTGGCGATCGGGACCGACGGCTTGGCCTGGATGTCGCTTTGCATAAGCACGTTCCCGGCGCTGTCCACGTAATAGAACACTCCGCTTCGCGGGTTCGCTGGCGGTGAGTACGCGGCGGGCAGATGCTGTACAGGATTCTCCTGGCTTCCCGGCGGGCTCCACGGCTTGCCGTTCACGAGTAGCTCGACCGACTGGACCGCCGGGCCGCCCTGGCCAGAGCCGATCAGCGTCCAGAGCAGCTGCGAGGAGAACGGCACCAGCGTCGCGTCTGAGTTCGAAGCCTTGCTGATGGCGAGGTTGACAGTCGCAGTCTGGGCGGAGAGCGTGACGCCGCCGATCGCGTCGGCGCCGAGTAGGGCCGTTCTGGTGCCGCCGGACAGCCAGTCTCCCGGTGGCTTGGTCAGGTCCTGGACCAACGTCCCCATGAGGTCTGTCGGGGTGGCTTGCAGCGGAACATACACCGGATCCGGCACCAGGTACCTAAAGGTGGGGTCGAAGAAGTACAGGTTCCGCTGCTGGTAGTCGTTGACGAACATATCGCTGGTGAGCAGCAATTCCGACGGCGCTTGCGAGATCCGCCAGACCTTGCCGACCTTGATCAGCGTGAAAGAGTACGGCCCTAGCTGCGGGCCCGAGCCCGACGGGACGGCGTACTTGCCGGCCTGGGTGACGCTCGCCTGGACCTTGCCGCCGACGGTGACGACCACGCTGGCCGGCTTCCCAGACCCCTTAGCCGGGACCTGGGTGGTCGACTTGATGACCGGCCCGAGCCCGTTCTTGAATACCGTGGCACTAAAGTTCGGCGCCCACTTAACGCCGGGCGCCAGGTATTCGCGCGCTATCTTCTGCCCGTTTCCGACGCTGGCAGACGCGGCGAGGAACCCGTAAACGAGCTGCGCCGGATTCCATTTGGGATCAGGCGGCTGGGGGATGATCTGCGGGAACGGCTGGCTCTGTCCGCCAGGGTTCTGGGTGACCGAGTAGGACTGCACTGGTCCGCCGCTTGGCATCGACACGCACCCAGCCAGCGCAGCGGCGAGCAATATCGCGAGGGCCGCCGCTCGCAGCCGGCTAGCCACGGCCGCCGCCCGCCATGTCCGCCTCCAGGGCGCTGGTGACTACCTCTGCTTCGTCCGGCCCGAGCGGGAGCGGCGAGCCGGCGATAGGCTGTCCGGCCTCCCGCGGGACCGTCAGCCGGAATACCGAGCCCCGGCCTGGCTCGCCCCAGGCCTGCAGCCAGCCGCCGTGCAGCCTGGCGTCTTCAAGGGCGATCGCCAGCCCGAGGCCGGTGCCGCCAGTCGTCCGTGCCCGTGCCGGGTCCGCCCGCCAGAACCGCTCGAAAACTAGCTGTTCCTCGCCCGGCCCGAGCCCGACACCGTGGTCGCGCACGGCGATAGCGACCGCGTCACTGTCCCCCGCGACAGTGACAACCACGTCCTTGCCCTCGCCGTGCTCTACCGCGTTCACCAGCAGGTTCCGCAGGATCCGCGCCACGCGCCGCCGGTCTACCTCGGCCACGCACGCCTGGGCGGGCAGCCGGAACTCGAGGCGGCAGCCGCGCCGTTCCGCGAGCTGTTGCGCGTCGTCGGCCGACCCGCGCACTATGTCGCACACGTCGGCGGGCTCGGCGTCGAGCGTGGCGACGTTAGCGTCGTGCCTGCTGATCTCGAGCAGGTCCGCCAGCAGGACTTCGAACCGTTCGGTCTGGCTCTGCAGCAGCTCGGCCGACCGCGCAGCGGCGGGGTCGAGCTGCTCCCTTGATTCGAACAAGACCTCTGCCGCCATCCTGATCGTCGTCATCGGGGTGCGCAGCTCGTGGGACACGTCGGAGACGAACTGCCGCTGCGCCTTCGAGAGCTCTTCAAGCTCGCGCAGCTTTTCCTGGAGACTGGCGGCCATCTCGTTGAACGAGGTGGCGAGCGACCCGAGGTCGTCCGCGCCGCCAACGGTCATCCGCTCCTCAAGGCGCCCGGCGGAAACCCGCTGCGCGGCGCGTGCCGCGTGCCTGACCGGCAGCACCACCCACCGGGTGACTAGCGAGGCGATGGCCGCCAGCAATGCGACAAGCGCGATGCCCACGCCGATCAGCGTCGTCTGCACAAGTTGCAGCGTCTGCTGCTCCTGGCTGAGTGGGAACACAAGGTAGAGCTGGTAATACTCGCCGACTGGCGTGCCGAACGCGATGGCGGATTCGCTCGGCCGGCCGTCGGTGAACGTCATCGTGGTCGGAGCGTAGTAGAGGTAGCCGGCCGACGTGGCGGAGTTCGCGTCCGCCTTCTGTTCCTGCTGGACGTCATTGATCAGCGCTGGCGGCAGCGTCGCGGCTGGGGCGACGCTCGTGGTCACCCATGGCACGTAGCCGGGGTTGTCTGCCAGCAGGTTCGCGTTGAACCCCATCACGGCGTAGTAGGGCGGAGTGGTGCCGTTGCTGTTGGGCTGAAGCTCCTTCTCGGCGTCGGTCATGAAGTTGTCCGCGCTCTGCGCGGTCGGCTGCTCGAACAGGCTCGGCAGCAGCCCCCGGGCGGTGTTCAGCTCGATCAGAGTCTGGGCGCGCGCCGAATTCTCCGCGTTGACCTGCAGGCCGAGGGCGATCTGCTCGGTGAGGAAGAACCCGAGAACCGCGATCATCGTTGCGGAGATGACCAGAGTGGTGCCGACCACCCGGAGCTGCAGGCTCCGGTGCCAGCGGGACCTGACCTTGGCGACGACCAAGTGCTGGAGCCGCAGCAAGCCGCGGATCAAGATGGTCAGCCGGTGTGGCAGCCAGCTCACAATCCAGCGCACCAGCTTGCGGCGCCGCAGCTTCATCTCCCACGCCTCGCGCACGTCGCGCTGGGACGGGGTCTCGGCGAGCGGGACTGGAGCCGCCGCGGGCACAGCCGGACCTGCGGCCGACGCCTGCGCCGACGTTGTCGGCGCGCCGACCGCGTCGGGGTTTACCGCTGACCGCTCCATCAATAAATCAGCCAGGTCCCGCCTTGTACCCCACGCCTCGGACGGTCACCACGATCTCCGGGTGCTCAGGGTCCTTCTCGATCTTGGCCCGGAGCCGCTGCACGTGGACGTTCACCAGCCGGGTGTCAGCGGCGTGCCGGTAGCCCCACACCTGCTCGAGCAGCACCTCGCGGGTGAACACCTGCCTGGGCTTGCGGGCGAGCGCGACCAGCAGGTCGAACTCGAGCGGCGTGAGGCTTAGCGTCTCGCCGTTCCGCTTGACCGAGTGGCCGGCCACGTCGATGGACACGTCCCCGATCTGCAGCATCTCGGGTGCCGGCTCATCCGTCCGCCGCAGTCGTGCCCTGATCCGAGCGACGAGCTCCTTGGACTTGAAGGGCTTGAGGATGTAATCGTCCGCGCCGGACTCCAGGCCGAGGACGACGTCGACAGTGTCGGTCTTGGCCGTCAGCATGACGATCGGCACGCCCGACTCGCCCCTGATCTGGCGGCACACGTCGATGCCGTCAGAACCAGGCAGCATCAGGTCGAGCAGCACCAGGTCTGGCCGAGTGTCACGGAAGACCTCCATTGCCTTGTCCCCGTCGGCCACAAACGTCGGCTCGAACCCTTCACCGCGGAGCACGATGCCAAGCATCTCCGCCAGCGCCGCGTCGTCGTCGACGACTAGCACACGTCCTTTCATGGGCCCCATCGTTCCATGTGTCTGGCTCCAAGCAGAGCACCCACGGCGACGGACAGTGACGCCCGCCGCGCATTCCTGCGTCCAGCATGCGCAGGTTACCCTTTTTTACCAGCTCCGCACTACCCGCGAGCCCGTTTAACCAAGCGTAACGCTCCGCGCTCGCCGGCGGGCGCACTAGAGTTCGCCCCATGCCAGAGCCGTTGAGCAACATCGTCGAGGCGGGCTGGGCCGCCGCGCTTGATCCGGTCAAGCACCAGATCGCGGCAATGGGCGACTTCCTGCGCGAGCAGATCGCGGCTGGCCGGAGATACTTGCCGTCGGGCGAGAACGTGCTGCGGGCCTTCAAGCAGCCGTTTGACGAAGTCACAGTGCTGATCGTCGGCCAGGACCCGTACCCCACGCCCGGCCACCCCGTCGGCCTCAGCTTCTCTGTGGACCCGAAGGTCACCAGGCTGCCCGGCAGCCTAGTCAACATCTTCCAGGAGTACTCGACGGACCTCGGCTACCCCGCTCCCGCCAACGGCGACCTAACTCCGTGGACAGAACGCGGCGTGCTGCTGCTCAACAGGGTCCTCACGGTGGAGCCCGGCAAGCCGGGCTCGCATCGCGGCAAGGGCTGGGAGGAGGTCACTGAGCAGGCCATCAGGTCGCTGGCCGCACGAGACCGGCCACTGGTGGCCATCTTGTGGGGCCGCGACGCTCGCAACCTCGCGCCGGTACTCGGCGGCACGCCACGCATCGAATCCGCGCACCCGAGTCCCATGTCTGCACATAGCGGATTTTTCGGGACGCGTCCGTTCAGCCGGGCGAATCAGCTTTTGCAGCGCCAGGGTGCCGAGCCGGTGGGCTGGAAACTGTCCTTACCAGCCGGAAAGCCAGGGCATCCCCCTCGCGGATTACGCGTAAAAGCCGATGCGGCCGGGCCGACGGAGACTTTAGTGTCGTGAACCATGGATACTGTGTCCGTGGCAGGGGCTAATGGCGCCCAGGCATCGGGGCAGGCACACGTGGGCTGGCCTAGGCGCCGCGCAGTAGCAGCGTGGTTCGGCGCCTTCGCGATCTACGCATGGGCAATGGCTGTCTTCACCGGCCACGCCGACCGCGACTGGGCCGTCTGGGCATTCGGCGGCTACGCGGTGGCGACCATGCTGTTTTTGGTGTGCAAGGGCTGGGTGCTGCCGCTGGCCGCGGCGATCGGCGGCGCCCTGGTCGCGCCGCTCCTCTGGCTGGTGACACAGGTGCCTGCCACGGCAGAGGTGCTTGTCATCGGCCGCGGGGCGACCCACCTCCTCAAGTACGGCACACCGTACTTGCCGCCAGGCGCCCTGCACGACTGGAAGTTCTACAACCCGTATCTGCCGGTCATGGAGGTATTCGGGCTGCCGCGCTCGGCCGGTCTTACCGGCGAACTCGGCGACCCGCGCATCTGGGTGACACTGACCACGATCGTGCTGGTCGCGGCGGCGTTCGCGGTCATGTCGCCGCATCAGCTGCGCGGCTGCCGGGACTGTCGCCGCCGTGTCGCGCTGCTCACCGGCCTCGCCGTCGCCTCTCCGGTGATCGCCTTCCCGCTCGCACTCGGCGTAACCGACCCGCCGCTCATCGCGCTGCTCTGCCTGACGCTGGCCTGGGCCAGCCGCGGCAAGATGGTACGGGCCGCCTTGGTGCTGGCCGTGGCCTGTGCGATGAAGACCACGGCATGGGCGGCCGTCCCAGTGCTCGCCATCATGGCGTGGGTCCAGTACGCGCCGCGCGCGGCCGCCCGGTTCGCCACTACCACGGTGGCGGGTACGGGAATCCTGGTGCTGCTGGCCGCACCAGAGGCGCTGGCCACGCCGGACTCGGTCAAGGCCGTCAAGCAGAACCTCATCGACTTCCCGCTGGGTCTCACCAAGCACAAGACCCCCGCCGCGAGCCCGCTTCCCGGCCATCTCATCGCCGATCTTGGCACCGTTGGCCACTACGCGGCGGTGGCGCTGATGGTGGTCGCCGCGGTGGCGTTCGCGGCCTGGATCTTGCTGCGGCCCCCGCGCGACGCGCGAGACGCCACGTGGCGCCTAGTCGTTGGGTATACGGCCATGTTCGTCCTCGACCCGTCGACCCGGTTCGGCTACTTCGTCTATCCGCTAGCCCTGCTCGGCTGGCTGGCACTGACAAAGACCCGTGATTCCGAACGAGCGGCGGCGACTCCCCCCGAGCAACCGCTGCTCATCGGGGCGTAGCGCCCCGGCTCGTGATCTGCTTACGATCACCTTTCGCGCGTGGCCGGGGCGCCGTCGGCGCCCCGGCCGGGTCCATCAGGCGATCTGGTGCCAGGTGGCGCTGGTCCCGCCGGTCTTGCAGAACCAGAGCCGGCCCTTGTTGTCGGCGTACAGGTCGCCGCGCTGGCCGCTCTTCGGATGAGTCGACAGTGACCCAGGGCTGAGCTTGACCTGGGCCGCGCCGCCGTTGAAGATGCCACCCCGGCCGCCGCTACCCGCGCCGCTGCCATGCACGCCGACGCCTGCCGTCCCGGACCCACTGCCATGCACGCCTGTCGGTCCGATCGCGGAAACCCCTGTTTTGTTGCCTTTGGCGCTCACCGCGACGGGGCCGACGGCGTCTATCCCGATCTGGCCGCCATCAGCGAACACGCCTATGTTCCCGCCGAAGGCACTCACGCCGGTCCCGCCGCTGCCACCGGCGTCGGCGTTCACCCCGATGCCGGCTGCGGAGGTTCCGTAGACGCCCCAGCCTGCCCCTGCTTGTGAGCCCCAGACGCCGATCCCCTCGGCGGTAGTGCTGTTGTTCACGCCTCGGACCCCGGCGGTAAAGCCTCCGGGGCTGGTGTTCTCGATGGTCCCGATGATCGCCGAGGTATTGGAGTCCTTGCTGTCACTGATCCCGACTATCGCTGAACCAGGACCGTTAGTGCTGGCATGCCTTCCCACGATGGCGTGACCGGCGGCGGCCGCGGTGAAGCCATAGATGCCGTTGGATACGGTCGAGCCGGCCCAGCCGGCCAGCGCGGCCGGGAAGGCGGAGTCGGTGGCCACCGAGCCATTGCCTTTGTCGTTGGCCAGCAAGATGACCCCTTCGCCCGCTGACCCGTCGTACTGAACCGTGGTGGCGGCTTCGGCGGTCGTGGGTTCCCCCGCGAGAATGGAACTGCCGGTGGCTGCCGCAGCCGGCCGCGCGGTCGCGTCCACGAGCGCGGCTGCGCCCACCACGCCGGCCGCGGACGCGGCGAGCGCCTTCCCGAGCCTGCGGCGGCTGAACCTCCCGTCCTGCGATCCGTCTCGCGGCTCCCCTTGGCTGGCTTGGCGCTCCGAGCTGATTCTGGCCGTTAGGTGGGACATCTGAGCGCGAAGTTCGGCGTTTTCCCTGCTCAGCTGGGCGCATACCTGGCTCAGCTCGTCGAGTTTCACTGCCAATGACACATATTTCGAGCCGTCTTGTGTTTCCATTTGTCCCACTCCGTTTCAGGCTAGAAATCGACCTACATAAATGCAGGTGAAGCAGCCTTACCAGTTCTTAGCCCTTAATCGGTCCTTAACGTTCCATAAGCCTTTGCGGGTGTCAAGATTTCCCAAGGTGCCCATTCGGCGTTACGTTCGGGAAGGCAAAAAATTGGGCTTGCGTCTGCATCAACCTCATGTGGTGGAAGTGGTTCACGGGCCGGCCCGAGGCCCCTCCCCTGACGCGACCTTGTGCATCCTTAGGCCGCTCGGCGCGCCATGATCGGGGCGGCTGCTACACTCGGCGCCCAGCATGAAGAGATTCTGGGCGATCGTCGGCTCCTCCGCCTTGCTGCTGCTTTCGGCCTGCTCACCGGCAGGTCACCCGCATGCGGCTATGGCTACGGCCACGAAGGCGATAGCAGTCGGCGCCGCCAGCCCGGCCGTCAGCGGCACAGCTGATCCGGGCGCGAGCCGTAGCGCCGGAAAGGGCGTAGCCTCGGTAACAATCACGGCCGTTGGCGACATGATGCTCGGGACCACACCAGATCTGCCGCCCGACCCGGCGACCTACTTCGATGCGGTTAAATCAATCCTTGACCCGGGTACCGGGATCGTCTTCGGCAATCTCGAAGGC
>Ga0126381_100006012_pt1 | contig 13413 bp, 15 predicted proteins | sample PanSoiMetPlot_28_FD_96465 | JGI IMG/M metagenome (GOLD analysis project Ga0126381, IMG submission 96465) | Tropical forest soil microbial communities from Panama - MetaG Plot_28 | ecosystem: Environmental > Terrestrial > Soil > Tropical forest > Bulk soil | place: Panama | collected 2016-02-17
ATCGAGGAGCGCCAATCCTTGGCGATCAGGGCCGCCTTCATGGGCGGCTTCACCTATGAGGAGCTTGCCGAGAGGTCCGGCGTGCCGCTTGGCACGATGAAGAGCTGGATCAGGCGCGGGCTCGCCAAGCTTAGAGAGTGCCTCGAGCGATGACCGACAACAGCACGCCAGAGACTGAGGACAGCCGGCTGACCGCAGCCGAATATGTGCTCGGCGTGCTCGGAGCGCCAGAGCGGCGCGCGGTCGAGCAGCGAATCGCACGCGACCAGGTGTTCGCGCGCGAGGTTGCCTTCTGGGAGAAGCGGCTCGGCGCCCTTGCCGAGGGAATCCCCGCGGTTCCACCGCCGGCGAACGCTTGGACGCGCATCGAGGCGGTGCTCGATCAGGCCGAGAGGCCGACAGAGCGTGTTGGGCTGTGGCAAAGTCTCCGCTTCTGGCGCGGTCTTTCTCTTGTCACGAGCGCGCTTGCCGCAGCGTGTCTCGCCGCACTGATCTATGTCGGCGCCATCTCCCCGCCACGTGCGCCGCTGGTCGCGCAACTCGGTGTCGAAGGCGGCAAGACCGGTTTCGTCGCTGCCGTCAACTCTGGCGGCGGCACACTCACCATCGTCCCTGCCGCGCTGCTCAGCGCAGAGGAGCAGAAGGCGATGGAGCTTTGGCTCATCCCGCCGGGTGACAAGCCGCATTCGCTCGGGCTGATCGATCCTAACCGGCCGGTCACCATCAAAGTGCCGCAGGATCTGCTCGCGCGGGTCAACAAGGAGGCCGTACTCGCGGTCTCGCTGGAGCCGCCTGGCGGCTCTCCCACCGGCCAGCCCACAGGCCCGGTGATCGCCAACGGCAAGCTCGCCCAGCTTTAGCTCAAGATCACGAAAACGTCATCGCGCGCGTCTGCATCTGGACGCGACCGCGCCTCCGTAGCTGCGGCCGTACCCCCCGAAGGGACAGCTCGCAACTTAAGGAGGATCAAATGAAGTTCGCCAAATATGCTCTCGCCGGCGCCGCCGCTGCCGGTCTTGCTTTCGCTGCTCTCACCACAGTTCCGACCGTCGCCAAGGAGGCGACGGTGATGGTGGGCGGCGCCCCGATGTATGCCTCGAAGAACATCATCCAGAATGCGGTCAACTCGAAGGACCACACGACCCTCGTCGCCGCCGTGAAAGCCGCCGACCTCGTCGACACGCTGTCCGGCAAAGGGCCCTTCACCGTGTTCGCGCCAACCAACGAGGCTTTCGGCAAGTTGCCGGCCGGCACCGTCGACACGCTGCTCAAGCCCGAGAACAAGGGCCAGCTCACCCAAGTTCTGACCTACCACGTCGTTCCCGGCCGCATCACCGCCAAGGACCTCATGGACATGATCGAGAAGGGCGGCGGCAAGGCGACGCTCAAGACTGTCGAAGGCGCAGACCTCACCTTCGAGATGAAGGACGGCGCGATCTGGGTGTGGGACGCCAAAGGCGACGCCGCCAAGATCACAATCAAGAATGTGATGCAGTCGAACGGCGTGATCCACGTCATCGACACAGTGCTGCTGCCGAGCTAATCCCTCCCCCCGTTAGCTCAGCATCAGTCAGGCCCGCCGTGCCGTAAGCGCGGCGGGCTTCCTGCATTCTCGTTCAATGCCGTTTAGATGTGGCTCAAGAGCCAATACAGGCTGCCGGACAGCAGAACTGCCATCGCCAGTGTCAGCCCCAAGCCATCAAGAGATTGCGGACAGTAGCCATCTGCAGTCCGGATCCGTTGGCGGCCATGGTTCCCGCCACGCCAGACGAAAGCGCCTGGGTCGTGGATACCGGCAGGCCGAACATGTCGGCGCCAGCGATCGTGGCCATGGCGACCAGCTCGGCCGAGGCTCCTTGCGTATAGGTCAAATGCGACTTGCGATCTTCTCGCCGACCGTCACCACGATGCGCTTCCAGCCGATCATCGGTTCAAGGCGTAGGCGGTCGGTACGCAACCGATCAGGATCAGCATGATCAGGCCCATGCCCTTCTGCCCGTCATTCGAGCCGTGGGCGAAGGACACGCCGGTACAGGTCAGCACCAGGATCGCGCGGATCCACAATGGCGGCGGCGTGGCCGCTCGACGACGCCACGAAATACATCCCGCTCTGGGTCAAGGACTCCGTCGCCATCGGCGCAAGCGAGTGCGTGTAGATGACGGTGGCAACAGCGTTGGCGGTGTCGTGGAAGCCGTTCACGAACTCGAAGCCGAGCGCGATGAGAAGGGCGATACCAAGCAGGAGGAAGGGCAGCCAACTTTCAGTAACAACGCCTGCGTCGCGCACCTCGAGATAGATGTTCAGCCCGGCGTAAAGGATGCCGGCGAGCAGGATCGTGACAAAGAGAATGGCGGTGATCGGATGATCGAGCTTTGGCTTTGGCGAGGCGCCTGCCGTTAGGGCGACGTCTGTCATGGCGGCTTTTTGCTATCCAAGGAATGTTAAAACGTCGACCTAACAATAGCGCGGGGAGTCCACTCCAGAATTACAGAACTGTGACATTTCATACATGCAACGGCGACGGGCTTTCTTGTCCTCCCTGGGCCGATAATATCAGAGCGCAAAACGGACGGGCAGGGCCCACTTCAATGACGATCTGGCTACGCAACGTCGTTCTCGGCAGTCGATACGCGGGCCGCGCCCTGGGATCTCTGCGCGGGCTGTTTATCATGACGACGGCAGCCAGCTGGATGCTGGCCGCACTGGTCGGCGCCACGCACGGCACGGCCGCTCCCTCTCCCTGCGTTTCCCGCGCCTTCGAGGGAGCGAGCTACATCGTCTGCACCTTCGACCTGCGCGACTACGCCCTGCGCCTGTTCTGGAAGGACGAAAACGGCGCACCCTATGGCGGCTTCGACCGCCTGCCGCGCCGAATGGGCGCAAGCCCGATCGTGTTCGCCATGAATGCCGGCATGTACGACGAAAGCCTCGCTCCGGTCGGGCTTTACATCGAGGCGGGAAAGGTTCTCAAACGGGCTAATACCGCGAGCGGGGCCGGGAACTTCCATCTCAAGCCGAACGGCATCTTCTACGTCGATGGTGAGAACGCTGGCGTTCTTACCACCGAGCAATTCCTGTCGCGCAAGCCCAAGGCCGAGTTTGCCACCCAGTCAGGCCCGATGCTCGTCATCGACGGCCGCATTCATCCGAAGATTCGTGCGAACAGCACCTCGCGCAAAATCCGCAACGGTGTCGGCTTGCGCGACCCTCACACGGTGGTGTTTGCGATCTCCGACACTCCTGTCACGTTCTGGAGCTTCGCGCATCTTTTTCGCGATGGACTCGCGACCGCCAACGCACTCTTTCTTGACGGCAGCATATCGAGTCTCTGCGCGCCGGTGCTTGCCAGGTGCGATACGCTCTTTCCGATGGGAGCGATCGTTGCCGCGTATAAGCGATAACCTTCGTCCAAATCAGGCTAACCATTGCAGAAGGCCCGCCCCAAGGTCGCCGATGGCCAATAACGACCAGACCCAAACAAAAGCCGAGATGAAATTGGCGATTTGAAAAGTCCAATAGGGCATTTCGAGGATTCCCGCGACCAACGGAACCGCCGCGCGCAGCGGGCCAAAAAACCGGCCGATGAAGATGCTGAGCACGCCCCACCGCTCCATGAAAGCATGGCCGCGCGGCAACAGGTCTGGATAGCGCGCCAGTGGCCAGACACGGCCGATCGGCTCCTTGAACTTGTACCCGAGCCAATAGGAGACCCAATCGCCGAGGGAATGTCGCTTGCCGCCACAAGCACGCCGATGCCCACCAGGGCGGCCCAGCCTGGGATCAGCAATGAAAACAGCGCGATCGATTCGAGCGCAAAGGTGACCGGCGCGGCCCAGCCATGGTGCGCGCGCACGAAATCGACGGCCATTTGCGCATAAGCGTCTAGAGGCAAGCGCCGATCTTTAGGTGTGTGACGCCGGCAGGTCGTCAGCACCGCTGGTTAGGCGGCGATAGGCGGGACGATCCGGCCCCGCGCCACTTGGTGGAAGGGTGGCGGCACGCATGGCTTCGAGCCAAGGGAACCAGGCGAGCCGGGCCGCCTCGGCCCAAAAAACGAAGGGGTTGAGTGCCTCGAAGGCGCGGGCGAATGCGTCGAAAGAGGGGACTGCCCTGAGATTGATCGAGATCTGCTCGGCCAAGCCGTCAGGCGATTGGCGGTGGAAGATCTCGATATCGAGACCCGGAAGGTGTGCGATCGCCTTCATGGCTTCGCCTTCGTTCTGATGGGCAGCATGCTCGAACCACGGCAACGCGAATCACCCTCGACCGCTTCCTGAAACATAGCTAGGTCCGCCACCGAGATTTCGTCAAGCGGGTGGCGGGAGTCGATGCAACGCCGTCCCGACAAACGCCGTTCCTGACTCATCACGGTTCTAACGGAACCCCAATCCCTCCATCCTGTTTTCCCCTGAAAACACAAGGAGGTTGGAAATACTCAAGCTTATTTTATCGGTGGCAATCGCCTCATTGATGCTGTGCAGCTTTGCGTATGGCGGTACGCCGCCACCGTCTTCGCAACTCGGCTCGTCCGGGGCGGTACAGATCAAGCAGGGCAAGGATCGGGACAACTGGCAGAGGCGCGGCGACGGTGATTGGCGCGACCGCGAAGCATCACGTTACGGACCAAACGATCGTTATCGCGGCTGGCACCGTTATGCGTATCGTCCGAACGATTGGGGTGATCGCGGCTGCGTTGCCGTCGGTCCGCTGTGGTACTGCCCATAGTCTGCGATTAAGCTGACTACCCGGCTGAGGCTACACAGGCTGGTCATCCGACCGACCAGCGGCCCTGAGCGCGCTTAGGGAAGGCCTATGCGTGAATGCGCGCCTTATCGCGCCTCCGCTTCTCTTGTCGCCGATCCTGCTGCTCCTGAGGCCTGCGGACACTCCCTGTCGGCGTTTCGCTTTCCAGAGCTGCCGTCTCGGCGTCCGACCCGTCATCGTATTCGATCTGCGGCGCCTCGTCGTAGCCAGCGCGGCTGCTGTAGAAGATCAGGATCATGAGGCCGCCGCCGATCACAAGGGTGAAGAAGATGCCAAGCCCCATCATCAGCCAGCCCCACGCCGGCATCGTGACATCGCCGGCCGAGACCCATCCGTAATGGCCGACATAGATCGCTCCAGCCAGGAACGCGAGAAGAATACCGATAACGACAAACCGCAAGGCACAGCTCCTCGTCCCGGACATTGCTCCGGACAGAACGCCCTATGGACCATTTGGTGCCGGCGCCAGAAACGCGCTTCTGCGATGTTGCTCCTGGTATGGTCGCCTTGCCTTGAAATCGAGCCCCGGCGCGCTCCTCAGGCTCGACCCGAATGCCGCAAGGGGAACCCAAAAGCCGCAATCGGAAAAAAGCAACTTGTGGACCGGCTCCTTAGTTTTGGCTGAGGGCCTAAGAGGTTTGGAGCATGGCTATACACATACCCCCAATATTAGTCGTGATCGCCTGCAAGGTCGTCATGGCCGCGAACCCGGACCCTAATGCCGCCTTCACCCATGTTGAGAACACGCAGTGGGCGACGGAAAATTCGATGATGGTGTGCCAGCGGCATGAGGTGGAGCTCTATGACCCGGTCGAAGGCATGCAGCTCAATCAGGCCGACAATCCCGCTCCCGCGCTCAACCCCCACTTCACCGACCATGGGCAATGCGTGCGCGCCGGCATTACGCTGGCCGTCGACTGGGATCAGGCACACCACAACACGCCGTGGCGCGTGTGGCGCATTGGCTGCCCCACACCAATCGTCGATCTCCGGACAGGAACGATGATCGGCTACAAGCTCCCCGAATGCGGGCACCGCGACACGGTGGTGTGCCAGACCGACTCCGAAATTTAGCGTGGGCTAGGCCTGCTTCGCCTCGATCAGGACCGCGCGGAAGTCGTTGACGTTGGTGAGCGTCGGACCTGTCACCAGGAGATCGCCGATGGCGTTGAAGAAGGTCCAAGGATCGTTATCGGCGAGCATGGCCTTGGCGTTGATGCCGGCCCTTTCGGCGCGCGCGAGCGTATCGGGATAGATCACAGCGCCGGCATTGTCCTCGCTGCCATCAATGCCGTCAGTGTCGCCGGCTAGAGCATAGATGCTGGGCATACCGTCGAGCGCTATTGCCAGCGCAAGCAGGAACTCGGTGTTGCGCCCGCCTTTGCCCTCGCCCTTGAGCGTGATGGTGGTCTCCCCGCCCGAGATCAGCACGCAAGGCGGCTTCTCGGGCTGGCCGCGCAACGCGCATTGCCGTGCGATGCCGGCATGGACGAGAGCGACGTCGCGTGACTCGCCCTCGATCGAGTCGCCGAGGATGACGGGCTTGATGCCAGCCTTGCGCGCAACCTCGGCGGCGGCTTCGAGCGAGGCTTGCGGCGTTGCGATCATGATGTTCTCCGCGCCCGCGAGCCGCTTATCGCCGCGCTTGGGCGTCTCGTCGCCTTTGCGCAAGCGCTCGATCACGGCTTTCGGCACGTCGATCTTGTATTTTTCGATGATGTGAAGCGCCTGCTCGTTGGTCGAGGGATCGGGCACGGTCGGCCCGGAGGCGATGATCGACGGATCGTCGCCAGGCACGTCGGAGATCATCAGAGCCACTACCTTGGCGGGATAGGCTGCGGCGGCGAGCTTCCCGCCCTTGATGGCCGAGAGATGCTTCCGCACCGTGTTCATCTCGGAGATGGTCGCGCCCGACTTGAGCAGGGCCTTGTTGACCGCCTGCTTGTCTTCGAGCGTCAGCCCCTCGGCCGGAAGCGAGAGTAGGGCAGAGCCGCCGCCTGAGATGAGGCAAAGCACGAGGTCGTCGGCAGAAAGCCCGCGAACCAGCGCAAGGATGCGCTTTGCAGCATCGCGGCCGGCGGCATCCGGCACCGGATGGGCCGCCTCGACGACTTTGAGCCGCGCCGTCGGCACGCGGTAGCCATAGCGGGTCACCACCAGCCCTTCGAGCGGTCCGGCCCAGGCATCTTCGAGCGCCTTTGCCATCGCGCCCGAAGCCTTGCCCGCGCCCACGATGATGGTGCGCCCCTTTGGCCGCGGCGGGAGATGGGCCGGCACGCAGAGCGATGGCAACGCCGCATCGACGGCGGCCTTGAACATGGCCTTGAGCAGCACGTCGGCCGTCATCTTGCAGATAAATCCTCCACCCCTTAAGTGGCCGCTACCCCTGCACAGACGATTGCAAGAAGGCAAGCGAATGAATTAGTTTGCCCATTCCTGATGCATTCTTGCCGCCTGTTCCGTTCAGCTAACAATTTGAGGGTCAAGGAGTTATGTCAGTCCAGCCGCGTGAAGACGCCGAAAAACCGGGCAGGCGTGGAGACGAACAACATAGACGGCCCAAGTCCGACATCGAGATCAGCCAGGCCGCTCATATGCGGCCGATCGTCGAGATTGCCGAGGAAAGACTTGGCATCCCGCCGGAACATGTGCTGCCTTACGGGCACTACAAGGCGAAGATTTCGCTCGACTATATCGCCTCGCTGAAAGATCGGCCCGACGGCAAGCTGATCCTCGTCACCGCGATCACCCCAACCCCTGCAGGCGAAGGCAAGACCACCACCACAGTGGGCTTGGGCGACGCGCTTAACCTCCTCGGCAAAAAGGCCATGATCTGCATTCGCGAGCCCTCGCTTGGCCCCTGTTTCGGGGTGAAGGGCGGCGCGGCCGGCGGCGGCTACGCCCAAGTCGTGCCGATGGAGGATATCAACCTGCATTTCACCGGCGATTTGCACGCTATTGGCGCCGCCAACAATCTGCTTGCGGCCATGATCGACAATCATGTTTTTTGGGGCAATCCGCTCGGAATCGACATTCGTCGCATTACTTGGCGGCGCGCTATCGACATGAACGAGCGGGCGCTTCGCTCCATCGTCACCTCGCTCGGCGGCGTGGCGAACGGCTTTCCGCGCGAGGCAGGCTTCGACATCACGGTCGCCTCGGAGGTCATGGCGATTTTCTGCTTGGCTTCGGACCTCGCCGACCTTCAGCGGAGGTTAGGCCAGATTCAGATTGGCCAAACCCGCGACAAGAAAGCAATTACCGCCAAAGATCTTTCCGCCGCCGGCTCGATGGCGGCGCTCCTCAGGGACGCTCTTGCCCCGAACTTGGTGCAGACGCTGGAGAACAACCCCGCCTTCATCCATGGCGGTCCCTTCGCCAACATCGCCCATGGCTGCAACTCGGTGATCGCCACCAAGGCCGGGCTCAAGCTCGTCGATTACCTGGTGACGGAAGCGGGCTTCGGCGCCGATCTCGGCGCCGAGAAGTTCCTCGACATCAAGTGCCGCAAAGCCGGCATCAAGCCCGATTGCGTCGTACTCGTGGCGACCATCAGGGCGCTCAAGATGCACGGCGGCGTGGCCAAGGACGATCTCAAGAAAGAGAACCTGCAAGCTCTGGAGAAGGGTTGCGCCAACCTCAAGCGCCATGTCGAGAATTTGCAGAGCTACGGGCTTCCCGTCATCGTCTCGATCAACCGCTTCTCCAGCGATACCGAGGCCGAGATGGCGCTGTTGCAGCGCTTCTGCCGCGAGCTTGGCGTCGAATGCGTGCTCGGCGATCATTGGGCGCAAGGTAGCGGCGGCGCCGTCGATTTGGCCAAGACCGTGTTGAAGACGATCGAGACCAAGCCCTCGAAATTCAAGCCGCTTTATCCCGACGACATGTCGCTCTGGGACAAGACGCGAACCATCGCCCAAAAAATCTACCGGGCCGACGACATCACCGCGGACAAGAGCGTGAAGGACCGTTTCGCCGAACTCGAGAAGGAAGGCTTCCGCAAGCTTCCCATCTGCATCGCTAAAACTCAGTACAGTTTTACGACCAATGCCGACACCAAGGGCGCCCCGTCAGGGTTCACCATCCCGATCCGCGAGGTCAGGCTTTCCGCCGGCGCCGAGTTCGTGGTGGTGATTTGCGGGGACATCATGACCATGCCGGGCCTCCCCAAGGTGCCGGCAGCCAACAATATCGAGCTTGCCTCGGACGGCCGCATTGCCGGCCTGTTTTAGGCTGGAAAGGGGTTGCAAGGCGGCAAGGCTGACGTTACCAACCTTTTCCCACACGAATCCGGGCGGGCACGCCTGCCTGCTTAAGAAATCCAAGGGGAGGACTTGATGGCTGGAGCAAGAAGGCCAGGGCGTAATTTTTTGTTTGTTCCGGGACCAACCAATGTGCCCGACCGCATCTTGCGCGCCATGCATATTGCCATGGAGGACCATCGCTCCTCCGATTTTCCCAAGCTGACGCTTCCTTTGTTCGAGAGCTTGAAGAAGATCTTCAAGACCCGGGAAGGTCAGGTCTTCATCTATCCGTCGAGCGGCACCGGTGCCTGGGAAGCCGCGCTGACCAATACTTGCTCCCCTGGCGACAAGCTGCTCGCCGCGCGCTTCGGCCAGTTCTCCAGCCTGTGGATCGAGCTTGCCCGCCGTCATGGGCTCGAGGTCATCGTCCAGGACGAGGAGTGGGGCGCTGGCGTCCATCCCGACAAGATGGAGGAGGCGCTCCGCAAGGATAAGAACCACGAAATCAAGGGCGTCATGGTCGTCCATAACGAGACGGCGACCGGCGTGACCTCTGACGTCGCGGCCGTGCGCCGCGCTATGGATGCCGCCAACCACCCAGCGCTCCTTTATGTCGATGGCGTGAGCTCGATCGCGAGCATCGACTTCCGGTTCGACGAGTGGCGCGTCGACCTCGCCATCACGGGCTCGCAGAAGGGGCTGATGCTGCCGGCAGGGCTCGGCATCGTGTGCGCGAGCCAAAAGGCGCTCGCGGCGATGAAGGATGCCAAATGCCGCCGCGCCTATTTCGAATTCAATGATCACATGAAGGCGAATGCCAGCGGTTATTTCCCCTATACGCCGGCGCTTCCTATGCTCCATGGCCTGCGCGAGTCGCTCGCCATGCTTGAGGAGGAGGGGCTCGAGAACGTGTTTGCCAGGCATCGGCATCTGGCGGACGGCACCCGGGCAGCGGTAAGGGCCTGGGGCCTCAAGCTCTGCGCGAGGGATCCCAAGTGGCATTCCAATACGGTGAGCGCAATCATGGTGCCGCACGGCTTCAATGGCGCCGAGGTCATCGACCGCGCCTATCGCCGCTACAATTTCGCGCTCGGCGCGGGGCTTTCACAGATGGCCGGCAGGCTGTTCCGCATCGGCCATCTCGGCGATCTCAACGAGCTCATGCTGCTCGGCGCGATCTCCGGCGCCGAGATGGCGATGAACGATATCGGCATCGAGGTCGAGCTCGGCTCTGGCGTCGCTGCGGCGCAGGCACGGTTCCGCGGCGCGCAGATGCGCGAGCAGCAAAGAATCGCCGCCGAATAGGCGGAGCGCGGGGCGAGGCGCGTTTCGCGCACGCTCCGCTAGCCGAGTTTTTGAGGTCGGGGCGCCCGGCGGGAATTTCCTCCGCCGGGAATAGTTGAGGCGTATCGCGCGGTTTTGAGCACGATTTGATTAGGGGCTAGAGTTCAGTGCAGCACGCGATCGTGTTCCTCGATCGAGAGTCGGTGGACGCCAAAGTCCGCAAACCGAACTTCCCGCACACTTACAAGGAATATCAGTCCACCTGGACGCATGACGAGATCGTCGAGCGTCTTGAGGATGCCGACATCGCCATCATCAACAAGGTGCCGATGAAGGCCGACACGCTGAAGGCGCTGCCGAAACTCAAGCTTATCGCCGTGGCTGCCACCGGCACCGACATCATCGACAAGGCCTATTGCAAAGAGCACGGCATCACCATCGTCAATATCCGCAATTACGCCTTCAATACCGTGCCGGAGCACGTGCTCGCGCTGATCTTCGCGCTGAGGCGTAACCTGTTCGCTTACGTCGAGGACACGCGGAATGGAGTTTGGAACAAGTCGAGCCAGTTCTGCTTCTTAACCCATCCCATTCGGGACATAGCGGACTCGACCCTCGGCATCGTTGGCTACGGCGCGCTCGGTAAGTCGATCGCAAAGCGTGCCGAAGCTCTTGGAATGAAGGTGCTCCCATTCGACATCATCCCGCAGCCAGGCCTGGTTGATTTCGAGACCATCCTAAAAGAGAGCGACATCATCACGCTGCACGTGCCGCTGACGCCTCAGACCAAGAACATGATCGGCGCGAAAGAACTTGCCAAGATGAAGCCGACCGCGATCCTCATCAACACTGCGCGCGGCGGGCTTGTCGATGAGGCGGCGCTCGCCGAGGCCCTGCGCAAGGGCACGATTGCCGGCGCCGGTTTCGACGTGCTCACCAAGGAGCCGCCCAAAGACGGCAACATCCTGCTCGATCCCACCATCCCCAACTTGGTCGTGACGCCGCACGTTGCTTGGGCGAGCCAGGAGGCGATGCAGATCTTGGCCGATCAGCTCATCGACAACATCGAGGCGTTCGTGGCCGGCAAGCCGCAGAACGTCATCACGGAATAGCTGGGAGGCAATGCCATGAAGAAGCTCCTGTTCCTGTTCGACACCGATCCTTACCCCAGCGTGTTCGACACTGTGGTCGGCTATGACGGCGGCGCCGACCGCGTCACCGGCTATGCCAATGTCACCCCCGACAATGTCGGCACGCTGGTCGACGGCACGATCTTCACCCGTGGCGGCAAGGATAAACAGAACACCGCGATCTTCGTTGGCGGCGGCGACATGGCGAAGGGCGAGGCGTTACTTAAGGCCGTGCAGAAGAAGTTCTTCGGTCCTTTTCGCGTCTCGGTGATGCTCGATCCGAACGGATCCAACACCACGGCGGCCGCCGGTGTTGCACTGCTCGCCAAGGCGACGAAGCTCAAGGGAAAGAAGGCGGTAGTGCTCGCCGGCACCGGTCCTGTCGGTATGCGCGCCTCGGCGCTCCTTGCCCAGGAAGGCGCCGAGGTCTCGCTCACCTCGCGCGTGAAGGAACGCGCCGAGAAGGCGGTGCAGGCGATCGAGGCGCGCTTCGGCGTGAAGGTCAAGCCAGTGCAGGGCGCAGATGAGGCTTCGCGCGCCAAAGACCTCGAAGGTGCGCAAATCGTGTTCGCCGCCGGCGCCATCGGCATAGAGCTGGTCAAGGCGTCGCATTGGGAGAAGAATCCGACCATCGAGGCGGTCGCCGATGTGAACGCGCAACCGCCGCTTGGGCTTGAGGGAATCGAAGCCACCGACAAGGGTAAACAACGGGACGGCGTTATCTGCTTTGGCGCGCTTGGCATCGGCGGGCTCAAGCTCAAGCTCCATCGCGGTTGCATTAAGCAGCTGTTCGAGAGCTCCGAAGGCGTGCTCGACGCCGAGAAGATCTACACGCTTGCGAAAGAGATGGCCTGATGACGAAGTTCAAGGATACCGCGATCGAGCCGTTCCTTGATGCGCTCGCAAGCAGCAAAGCAACGCCGGGCGGCGGCAGCGCCGCCGCCATCATCGGCGCCATGGGCGCGGCGCTCGTGAGCATGGTGTGCAATCTCACCATCGGAAAAAAGAAATACGCCGATGTCGAAGGCGAGATGAAAGAGGTGCTACACAAGGCCGAAGCGCTCCGCCACAAGCTGACCGGCATGATCGAGGACGACGTGAAGGCCTTCGATCAGGTGATGGCCGCCTATGGCACGGCCAAGGAAACCGACGCCGAGAAGGCTGCGCGCGACAAGGCGATCCAGGCCGCACTCAAGCAGGCGACCGAGGTTCCGCTTCGCTGCTGCCACGCCGCGCGCGAGGTGATCGACCTCGCTGCCATCGCCTCCGACAAGGGAAATCTCAACGTGATCTCCGATGCGGGCGTCGGCGTGCTCGCCGCTTATGCTGCACTGCGAAGCGCCGCCTTGAATGTTTTCACCAATGCTAAAATTATTACCGACAAGGCTTTTGCCGAGGCTAAGGTGAAAGAGCTGGAGAAGCTTCTCGCCGGAGCCGAGGCAGCGACCGAGAAGGCCTACGCACTCGTCAAGGGCAAGCTGAGCTAGCGCTTACCCCAAGTGGCCGCGGGCCACGCGTGATCAGGGAGGAGAGAAGTGGACGTCCACGAGTATCAAGCCAAGGAATTGCTGTCGAGCTTCGGCGTGCCGGTGCCGAAAGGCGCCGTGGCCTTCAGCCCCGATCAGGCGGTCTACGCTGCGACCGAGCTTGGCGGCTGGAACTGGGCGGTGAAGGCCCAGATCCACGCAGGCGCGCGCGGCAAGGCTGGCGGCATCAAGCTGTGCAAGACCTATCACGAGGTACGTGATGCAGCAGCGAGCCTGCTTGGAAAGCGGCTCGTCACCATCCAGACCGGGCCAGAAGGGAAACCGGTACAGCGGGTTTATATCGAGGTGGCCGAACCGTTCGACCGCGAGCTTTATCTCGGCTATGTGCTCGACCGTAAAGCCGAGCGCATCCGGGTCATCGCTTCGCAGCAGGGCGGCATGGAGATCGAGGAGATCGCCAGGACCGAACCCGAGGCCATCCTCCAGGTCGTGGTCGAGCCTGC
>Ga0126381_100006013_pt1 | contig 13413 bp, 9 predicted proteins | sample PanSoiMetPlot_28_FD_96465 | JGI IMG/M metagenome (GOLD analysis project Ga0126381, IMG submission 96465) | Tropical forest soil microbial communities from Panama - MetaG Plot_28 | ecosystem: Environmental > Terrestrial > Soil > Tropical forest > Bulk soil | place: Panama | collected 2016-02-17
AAAAGCTGTATGACATCGCCCGGCAAATTACCCGGGAAGATTCTTCCGGAAGAGAATTGGCAGATTCGGTGTACGCCGATCTGTTCGGCACCAAGACGCGCGAGGGTGCGCGGGTTTCGAAGCTCGCCTCGTACAGCGGCCGCGGCTCTCTTGAGGGCTGGCTACGCACGGTGCTGGCTCAGGAATATGTGAACACCTATCGCAAGCAGCGCCGCTTGGTGAGTCTTGATCAAGAGTCCGAGGAAGGCGTGCAGTTCGAAGCCGCGCCCTCCGCCGAGACCACGACTCCCGTCGATTCCCGATTGGAACAAGCCACCGACCGAGCCTTGCGCTCGCTGGCTGCTCAAGAACGCTTCTTGCTTGCCTCCTACTTTCTTGATGGCCGCACGCTGGCTGAGATCGCACGAGCGCTCTCGGTGCATGAATCTACGATTAGCCGCAAGATCGACAAGCTCACCAATTCTTTACGGAAACAGGTGCTGAAAAATCTGGTTCGCTCGGGTATGAGCCGCCGCCAGGCCGAAGAGACTCTGGCGGCCGATGTGCGCGATTTGGCTCTCGATCTCAGGGCCAGTTTGGCGCAAGATTCGCTTCCCAATGCGTTCTCTGAGAAATCAGCTAAAGCCGGGGAAGGAACCTAAATTCAGGGTGGATTCAATTCGCAAACTCGTCAGTGAACGGCTTCGCACGCAGGCTCCCGCGACCCATCCGGACGTGGAGGTGCTCTCGGCTTTTGCCGAGAACGCGCTCGGTCGCGGCCAGCGAGACGAGGTAATGGCCCATCTTGCCGATTGCCAGGAGTGCCGTGAAGTTCTCTATGTGTCCCTGCCTCAGGCCGACAAGCCGCAAACCGTTCTCAGCTTCAACCCCAACCGCGCTCGCTGGTTTCGACTACGCTGGGCGACATTTGTGGGTTTGGCAGGAATTGTGACCGCCCTGGTTACCGTCCGTTATGAGTTCCTGACTACGCGCAATCACCCGAGTTCGGCACCCCTCGGGCAACCCGTCTCAACCTACGCCAAGGTGGTCGAGGAGAAGCCGGCCGCTCCAAGCGATCGAACCAGTCCGCGATTGGAAACTAGGAAAGCCGCGTCCGCCCCGCGTCTCGATAAAGAGCGGCCCGAGTTGAAGGCCATGCACGCGAAACCCGCGGCCGGCCTTGACTTCGATCAGTCCGGGCAAGTTCACCTGCGCCCCCAAGCGCCGCCACCGGCCGAGGCCGAATCCGCTTTGCACGGGACCGACATTGCCTCGAACAACCTCGCATTTGCCCCCGAGTACGCCAAGAAGGACAAAGTCGGAGGAGTGAGCGGGGTAGCTCCCGTCGACGCCCTCGAAGGCGCGCAGGCGCCTGGCGCATTAGTCCGAGACATTCCATTCCGCGCCGCATCCGCGTCGCTGCCTCTACCAGGAGAGGCCAAGAGTGTTGTGGTCAAAGACGGCGTCGTAACCACTAAGCTTCGCCGGGAAAAAGTTGCCACCAAAGCCGAGCTCGAATCGCCGTTCGATTGGACCTTGTCGGCTGAGGGCTTCGTCCTGCGCTCCTCCGATCAGGGCAAGAGTTGGCAGCCACTTGGCTCCTTCGAAGCTGGCCCGTTCGCAGCCCTGTCGTCCGTGGGCGCGCACGTGTGGGTGGGAGGAAAGAACGGCGCTCTCTACCACTCCGACGATTCCGGCCAGAGCTGGCATCAGATCACGCCCTCAGCCGGCGACCGCCTGCTTAAAACCAGTATCACCCGCATCGAGTTCCCCGATCCGCTGAACGGGACAGTTTCGACCGTCGATGGCGAGTTGTGGACGACCTCCGACGGTGGGCGCACCTGGCGTCACAACTAGGAAGCTGCTCGTTTCTGTTGCTTCGGCTTTCACCTGCTGCGCCCGGTTGCTCAGAGGACCCCAAGTAGCACTTAAGGAACTCTAAGTGTATTACTTCCGTGATATTTACGGTGCTTCCCGATTCTCCTACTATGGCTACCAGAGTTTGGCAGTTCTGGGGGAGGGCTGCCGAGGCGTCCTGGGCCGAAAGGTTCAGGACGCTTTTTCTTCTGCGCGAAAAGCAGGCGCTGCGCTGTGGGTTCAGGCTCGCGAGTAATGGGCCATGAAGTTGCGACCTACGCGGCCCGGAAGCATCCAATACTTGATGTTACGATAGTGACGATTTCAATAGGGGTCGGAGGAAAGAATGGCAGGTAACGGAATCATCGAGCTTACAGACGCAAGCTTCGATCAAGATGTACTGAAGTCTGATACACCAGTGCTGGTGGACTTTTGGGCGGCCTGGTGTGGACCCTGCCGTGCGATTGCTCCCATCGTAGATGAGTTGGCGACACAATATGCCGGGAAAGTAAAGATCGGCAAGATGGACGTTGACCGAAATAACGCGACGCCCATGCGCTATGGAGTGCGCGGTATTCCTACCTTGCTAGTGTTCAAGGGCGGACAGGTGAGAGAACAAATCGTCGGCTACGTCCCCAAAGAGCAGATTCAGAAAGCGCTCGACAAGCATATTTCGTAATTGCAACCGGCTCGGCGCTCGCCGAGCCGTTCCTTTTTGACCTGGGCACAATAATCGAAGCTCATCGAAAGCAAGCTCAGTATTTTCTCAATATACCGATCACTCTGCCCTGAACCTCTACGTCGGCAGCGGGAACGATGATGGGCTTCATCTTGGCATTGGAGGGCTGCAAACGGATTTTGTCGCCTTCTCGATAAAGACGCTTCAAGGTAGCATCCGCGCCCTCGACTAGCGCCACCACGATGTCACCGTTGTGCGCGGTCTTGGTCTTTTCTACCAAGACGTAATCGCCGCTGAGGATGTGTTCGTCCTGCATGGAATCGCCCCGTACTTCGAGCACAAAGACTTCTTTCGAACGCACGAAATCGGCTAAGGAGATGGACTCCGGGCGTTCGATGGCTTCAATCGGTTGGCCGGCGGCGATTCGCCCCATCAGCGGCAATACCATCCCGGTATGGATGGACATGGCTTGTTTCAGACGCCCTTTGGGCGGGATCAGATCGATCGAGCGGCTTCGGTTGTAGTCGCGGTTCAGCAGGCCCTTTTTCTCCAAATTGGTGATGTGCTTGTGAACCGTGGCCAAAGAACTCAAGCCCAAGCCTTGTCCGATCTCTTCGAACGAAGGAGAGTACCCATTGCGCTCCACAAAATCCGCAATGAAATCGTAAACCTGGCGTTGACGTCGAGTAATTGCCATGGCCTAAATTGTAGGCGAAAATAAAGCGAAGTCAAGTGTTAAATGCGTCGCCCGTGTCGTTTAACAGGCCCGTCACCTCTTGCCAGCTGGTATTTCGATCCATCAGGGCGCGCTTGAGCAACAGCTTCTTCTCCATCAAAGCTCGAATCCGCGGCGGCTCGGGAGACGATTCAAGCTGCTTCTGGATTTGCTCCAAGCGGCGGCGCAACTGAATTCGCACCAAGGCTTTCACTGCGCCCTCGATCTTGTCGGCGCCGAGGTCCCCGTCATCTTTCATCAGAATCGCGGCCAGCAGACGTCGTTCGTCATCTCCAACGGGCAGTTCCATCACCTCGACTGGCTCGGGGGAGTTAAGCAGCGCGTCGATCAGGGATTCGGTTGCCAGTCCTTGGTGCAAACGTTGGCCGGCGAGGACGTAACGCGCCTGGCGCGGGGGATCAAACGCCTCATCGGAGCCGGAGCGGTCAGAAACATGGGTTTCACTTTGCCAAACGCCCGCCGAAGCCAGCGCCGCGATCAAGATTTTTTCCGCGTCCGTAACCTGGGCCTCAGCTGACATCTTCACCACCGAGGTCTGCCGGGTGCTAGCCGCGTGCTTCAGTTCCTGGCGCAGCAGGGCGGAATCGATATCTAACTTCTGCGCGATCTCTTCCGCCAAGCCGTCGCGAACGATGCGGCTGGGCACGCGTTGGATGTGCGGCAGTAAGTGATTCACAGCTTTCTGCTTGCCATCGGCGCTGCGCACCCGAAACTGGAGCCGGGCTCGTTCGATGAGGTAGTCGAAATATTTCTCCGAACGCTTTAAGGCCTCGGCATAGGCTTCCCGGCCCTTGCGGCGGATAAACAGATCGGGATCGAAGCCGGTTTCAAGCGTCAGCACGCGAATTTCGAAACCTTCCTCAACCAGCAAGCCTAGGGTTCGTTCGGTGGCTTTGGCTCCGGCCGCATCAGGATCGAAATTGACCACTACCTGTTTGGTGAATCGGGCGAGCAAAGCCGCTTGCGGGGCGGTGAATGCCGTGCCGGAGCTGGCGATCACGTTGCGAAATCCCGCTCCATAGACGGAAATACAATCCATTTGTCCTTCGACAAGGATAGTGTAATTTAGGGCGCGAATGGCTTCTTTGGCGCGACTGAGGTTGAACAGCACGCGAGATTTCGAGTAGATCGCGGTCTCGGGGGAATTCAGATACTTTGGCCCGGCCTTTTCATCGCTGGCCAGCCTGCGCCCGGTGAATGCAATTACCCTCCCGGATTCGTTGTGGATAGGAAAGACGATGCGATTGCGGAACCTCGAGTAGAGCGCCGAGAGTGGAATGGTTGGCTGTCGACCGTCGTCCTGGGTAAAGCCTCCGCTCGCCCGAGAGTCGTCCGCGTCCGGCTTTCGCTCTCGAACCGGGACCGCTTTTTCTTCCTTCCAGGAAAATAAGCCGCTCTCGCGCAGCACCTCCTCCGTAAACTCGCCCCTGAGCTGCTCGCGCAGCCAAGAACCAGAGTCGGGAGCAAAACCGATGCCGAATTCGTGCATGGGGTCGCGGTTGAGTCCGCGCCCGGCAAGATACTCGCGCGCCCGCGCCGCCTCAGGCCTCTCCAAACACTTGGCAAACAACTCTGCCGCGCGCTCATGAATTTCGAAAAGGCTTGTCCGCAGCCGAGCTTCCCGGGCCTCTTGGCCGCTGTGAAAGGTGGCTCTGGGCAATGGAACACCCAGTTTCTGCGCCACCCCGCGCACTGCCTCGGGAAAGGTGACGTTCTCGATCTTCTCGACAAACTTGAACACGTCACCCGATTCGCCGCAGCCGAAGCAGTGATAGAACTGCTTCGTGGCGTGAACAGAAAACGAGGGGGTCTTCTCTTTGTGAAAGGGACAGAGGCCGCTCCAGTTCTGCGCCCCGGCTTTTTTCAAGGCCACATACTCGCCCACAATGCGGACGATATCGGCCTGTTGTTTTAGGCTTTGTGCGAAGCTGTCGGGTGCGGCCATGGACCAGTTGCGGGTGGTTCGAGCGCCAATAGGAACTATAGCCGAGTTCTGTTAGCGACGGGAAGTTAGGAAATCGCCGCTCGAGCTCTCGCTCCGACCCGCCCCAGCACCAAGCGACACAAACCCGACGGCACCCATCAGAGAATCATCCGTTCATCGCCCACTCGTCGCGTGACCCGCTCACGGTCCAGGTATTCGAGCAGAGGAATGGCATATTTGCGGCTTACTCCGGTTAGGCTCTTAAAACCGGCCACGTCGATTTTTGGCGATCGTGCCTTGAGTGCGGCCAGGCGGTGGCGCAAACCTTCAAGCGCCTGGCGGTGGAATACCAGTTCATCGGAAACCTTGATGAGAACTTTTTCCCGCAGCAAAAGGGTGACGATTTTCTGCGCTCGCGCCCTGTCGATCTTCAATTCTCCGAGAACATGGTTGAGCGCCGGAACATTCAGCCCGGCCGACAGGAACGCCTCTTCGATGATCCGGCGCGACTGCGCTTCCTCATTCTTCATCACCACGCCTACGCCCCGCTGGTGCACCAGATCGCCCTCGACCTCGAGCTGCCCTTGGCCGGCCGAAACGGCCAGGGCGGCCTCAAACGCCGCCGGCGAGGTACGCATCCTCTCCCGGAGAGACTCTTTCGAGATACCCGGCACGAGCGGATTTTGCCGATGAAACTCCGACACCAGCCGATCGAGGGTAGCAGCCAATTGCTCTAAGGTCGCGCGAGCCATCACCAGATCGCCATGCCGCGCAATGGCCGCTTGCTTGAGCAAACTGGCAAGCACCGACTCGAGCCGCTTGCGCGGTTCGCCGCTCTCGGCCATAAGTTGATCGAGGGTGGCGCCTCGCGGACCACGCCTTTCAATCCTTGCCTGCAAGGCTAGTTCGCTTCCGGGAGCTGCTTGCGTTTTTAAGAAATCAGCTCGGGCCGGCATTTTTTCGAACGGCGTGGCATCGAGCACCACGCCCCCGCCGATTGTGACCACGGGAGAAAACTGGCGGATGATGAAACGATCTCCCGGCAGAAGCAATTCGGGAGTATCGGTGCGCAGCTGCGCAAAGGCCTCCTGGCCAGGTTCGAGGCGTTTCGCTTGATGCAAGCTGACGGTGGCGATGACTTCAGAGGAAAAGGCGTGCAGGTGCAGGCGGGAGCCAGTTTTCAAGGCTCTAGCCGAGGGCAGCAGCGAAAGTGACACGTCGAAGCGCCTGGATCCCTCTAGCACGCCGGGCGCGACCAGCATCATGCCCCGCTCTAACTCCTGCTTATTGACTCCCGCCAAGTTGAGCGCCGTGCGTTCCCCGGCAATGGCTCGATGGGCGGTGGCGCCGTGCACCTGAACACCGCGGGCGCGCACTCTCCTTGCTCCGGGAAATAGCTCGAGTTCCTCGTCTCTTTCGATCTTCCCGGCGACCAAGGTACCGGTCACGACGGTTCCAAAGCCCTTCATGGTGAACACCCGATCAAGCGGCAGACGAGTAATGGCCTCGGCATCCTTGGCGGCAACCTCTTGTCCGCTCGCGATCAGTTGCCGCTTGAGATCGTCCAGGCCTTTCCCGGTCAACGAACTAACCGCCACGATGGGCGAGGATTCGAGAAAAGAGTGGCGGAGAAATTCCTCGACTTCTAGGCGCACGACTTCGAGAGTTTCCGGGTCGACCAGGTCGACTTTGGTAAGTACCGTAATACCTCGCTTTAAGGAAAGCAGGCGGCAGATGTCGAAATGCTCCCTGGTTTGTGGTTTGATGCCCTCGTCGGCGGCGATTACCAGCAGCACCAGATCGATTCCACTGACCCCGGCCAGCATATTGCGCACGAAACGCTCATGCCCGGGCACATCAACGAACCCAAATCGTAGGCGTTCCCCGTCGGGAGCAGTCAATTCCAGGTGGGCAAAGCCGAGGTCGATGGTGATACCGCGCCGCTTTTCTTCTTCCAGGCGGTCGGCATCAATTCCTGTGAGGCTCTTTACCAGAGCGGTTTTGCCATGATCGATGTGGCCGGCCGTTCCGACGATAACCGATTTCATCTAGCCAAGTATAGTTGGCAAGATTAGTTCAAGAGCCGGGCCCCGGAAAGGTCCCTTAGAGAGGTCTGGTCCGGCTATTTTGCGTGATAGAATTTTCCTCGAGATTTTGCGAGAGTTCCTTTGGCGATTGAGCTAGCACCCTCAATTCTATCGGCGGATTTTGCACGTCTCGGCGAGCAGGTAAGCCGGGCCGCGGAAGGTGGGGGGAGCATCATTCACGTGGACGTGATGGATGGGCACTTTGTACCCAACATCACGCTAGGCCCACAGCTGGTCCGTTCCTTGCGTAAGGCGACGGATTTACCGCTGGATTGCCACCTGATGATTGAAAATCCCGACCTGTTCATTCCGGCCTTTGCCGAGGCCGGGGCCGACTGGATCTCGGTGCATGTGGAAGCCTGCCGCCATCTGGATCGTACGTTGAACCTGATCAAGACGCATGGCTGCCAGGTCGGGGTGGTGATTAATCCCGCCACTCCCGTCGACCTGCTCTCGGAAGTCTTGGATATTGTGGATTATGTGCTGATTATGTCGGTGAATCCCGGATTTGGAGCGCAACCGTTTCTCCCCAATTCGCTTCACAAACTGCGGCGGGCAAGGAGCCTGCGGGATGAGAAGGGACTCAACTACCGGATTGAAGTAGATGGTGGTATTGCCATCGATACCATCCCCCAGGTGGTGCGTGCCGGGGCAGAAATTCTGGTGGCAGGCAACGCTGTGTTCAGCCAAGGGGATCCAAAGACTAATGTGCAGACATTGCTGAAGGCAGCGTTTGAGGCCACCTTGCAACAAGTGTGAGCCTTGAACTTGCGTTAGTTTCCGGAAATCTAGCTTAATGGCACTTGAGGTTCTAATGTCGTTGCGGACGTACGTAATCGCGCTATTCCTGGCGCTAGCGCTCACCGTTGGCTGTACCAATAAGCGGGTCTCGAACCCGCTCGCCAAAGTGGATTCCAAACAGCCCGATAAGACCTTGTTTGATCGCGGCATGGACGCGATGAAGCACAATCATTTCGACGTTGCCCGGCTCGAGATGCAGACGCTGATCAATGCTTATCCCGACTCGGAGTACATCGCTCGCGCCAAACTGGCGCTGGCCGATTCCTGGTACGCCGAAGGCGGCTCGGCCAGCTGGGCGCAAGCCGAACAGGAATATAAGGACTTCATCACCTTCTTCCCCAATATGCCGGAGGCGGCGGAAGCCCAACTAAAAATTGCCAATATCCACTTCCAACAGATGGAAAAACCGGACCGCGACTACACCCACGCGGTGCGCGCCGAGAGCGAGTATCGGCAAGTAATCCTGCAGTATCCCGATAACCAGAAAATGGTGGCCGAGGCCAAGACGAAACTCCTCGAAGTTCAGGAAGTGATCGCCGAGCGGGAGTATCGCGTGGGACGATTCTATTACCTGCGGGAGTCCTTTCCGGCGGCCATCGCCCGCTTGCAATCCTTGGAAGACCGCTACCCCCTATATAGCAAGGCCGATGAAGCCCTCTACTTAATCGGCCAAAGCTACGAAGGCGAGATTGCCCTGATGCGGCGCATGGATGCCACCGAACGCCAGCAGATGGAGAAAACTCACAAGATTAGCGAGGAACAGCTGAAGAGGGACGAACTGGGCCGGGAGCAATTCATCACGGACTTCGCCAACAAGGCCGCCGCCGCGTACGCCAAGATTCTTACCCGCTACCCGGTCATGAATCGCGCCGATGACGCCAAGGCACGCCTCATCGCTCTGCATCAACCAGTTCCTCGTCCCACCAAGGCCGCCTTGGCGCAGAACAAGGCGGAAGAGGATGCTCGTCATGCAACCGGCACGGTCGACAGCTTGATGGGGGCCTTCAGTCGACACCCTGACATGCACGCTGCTACGAGCGTCGGCGATCCCAGCCTGCAAGATCAGGAACCGATCAGCGCGAAAGAGATTGTCCAGGAGACGGCTCGCGCCGCGGGAGGAAACAAGACGGGCGGCAATGACACGGTATCGGTTACCACGACCGGGAACAATCCCCCGGGTGAGAACCAGCCAGCCCCACGCTCGGACGCCCCGCCGGCAACCGAGGCAGCCGCAGGGGCGGCCGATCAACCCACAGCAGCCGCCCCACCCGACCCCAACGAACTGAAGCCAAACGCCGCCCCGTCCGACCCCGATCCTAAAGTTGCCGCCGCGCCTGATCCGAACGAGCTAAAGCCCAATGTGCCGAACGATGCCCAGCCCGCCCCGGCCCCGGCCCAGGTTAATGAACTGGAGGCGGGGACCCCATCCCAGCCGCAGGCATCCTCGAACAATAGCGCCTCCAGCCAGGAGCCGGCCGATGACGCCTCCGTGGCCTCGAGTAAGCACAAGAAAAAGAAGGGTCTGGGCAAGCTCGTGCACATGAAATAGAAGCCGTTTTGTGGGGGGAAGTGCACTCGACGCATTGTCCCCTCGTAACCTCCCTAAAGCCTTAGGTTCATTGACTTAGGAGCCCTGCCAGGTTACCTTCGCTGTATTCCCCCGGCAAACGAGGAAAGGACCTCCTTGGCACGGACCGTACTGCTTGCTGACGACAGCGTGACCGCCCAGAACATGGGCCGGCGAATCCTGATGGATGCCGGTTACGAGGTTATTACTGTCAACAACGGTTCGGCGGCTCTTAAGAAGATTCATGAATCTCCCCCCGACTTGATCGTGCTCGACGTCTACATGCCCGGCTATGGCGGACTTGAGGTCTGCCAGCGACTGAAGGAGTCGGGTGAGACTATGCGGATTCCAGTGTTGCTTACGGTCGGCAAAATGGAACCGTTTAAGAGCGATGAAGCCAAGCGGGTGCGAGCCGATGGCCATATCGTCAAGCCGTTTGATGCCAGCGAATTGCTAGCTGCCTTAACCAAGCTCGAAGACCGAATCGTGCCGCAAAACGAATCCCAACGCGGACGAAAAGGCAAAGGGGAAAAGAAATCGCGATTGTGGCCAAGCACAGACTCACAAACGGAGTGGAGCGAAGGCGTTGCCTATCTTGCCGAGGCAAAGGAAAGAGAGGCGCATAGCGAGCTGGTGGAGGAGCCCCAGGCCGAAAAAGCTGAGGAAGTCGCGGACGCGGAACTGCCGACTCTTCCCGTGAAAACTAAGCCGCCCGCAGCTGCCGCCTCGCTTGCGCCGCCACCCGAGTTCGAGGTGCAAGAGACGGTCGCGCCCGGGAATGTAGCCGAACAGCAAAGCTCTCCAGCTTCTGAAGAAACTCGAGCCCCCGAGCCTGCCCCGATTGAAGCCGCCGCCCCACAAGAAACTCCCGAGGCCAGACCCGTTCCTGCGCAGGCTCCGGGAGATACTTCGCTGCCATCAGCCACTCAAGGAACTCCGGCCGAGGCCGAGCCGGGTCGGGTGCGACCAAGCCGTTGGATAGCGGAAAACGCCGCACTCACGGCCGAAGAGGCGTCTCTCGAATTAGAGCAAGAGATGCTAAAGGCTCAGGCCGCCTCTTCCGAGGCGGGAGCCGGTGCCGGCCAAGAAGCGGAGCTCATGCCCGAAACTCGAGCTGAGGCCCCGGCCACTGCCCAAGCATCGCTTCCATCCTCGGCCCCACCGGTTCGAGAGCCTCTGGACCAAACGCCTGAAAATTCCGCCTCCGGCGCCACCTTTGCCGCAGCCGCGGCAGCCTCGGCGGATGCGGCACCCGTAGTTGAAGCGCCGTCTTCTTCCGATCCTCAGGCAGACGCCCCGCTTACCTCTGAGGCTCGAGAATCCTGGGACAATTGGCAGCGCATACGCGACTCGGTCATCAGCGCGCAGAACCCTAGCGCCGTGGGAGGCTCGGTGGTTGAAGCGCTTCAGAGCATCGCGCCCGAGGCGGCGCGCGAGAACGAAAAAAACGAGACCAGTCCGGCGCTTGAGAACGCCGCTGTGGCCAGCATTGTTGAGACCGTGTTGGCGGAGCTGAAGCCGAGGTTGATGGAAGAGATTGCCAAGAAATTGAAGAAGTGACGCTTACGGCAGGAATGTTGTTGTTCGCTTTGTAGCCCCAGTTCCAAAAAGGCGGCCTATTGCTTGGCTGCCCTTTTTTTTGTCCGCTTGTTTCTTTGTCTCACGCTTGAGGAGCGGGGAGGCGCTTCTCGTCATCGCGAGCAGCCCACCTGTTCGCCATGAATTCGGGCCGCACCTCGGGGCGACGCTTCGAGATTCCCGAGCATTTCGACGAGTGCTTGCGCATGCCAGATTTGATGTCCGCTCAACTCGGCAACTGATCTGGTTTTTCCTTAAACGTCTTGCATACAATGAACCGCGGTTCAGCCCATCGAAGTAACCCCGGAAGTGATCGTCGGCGTGTACCGCGATTGCTGCGGCGAAACGCAAAATCTTCTCTCAAATCTTTCTCCCGACACCCCGGGAAGGTTGCCGAAGGAAGCGCTTCGCACCATGCGCCAAGTAGGCAATGAGATACGCAAACGAAACCGCCAGTCTGCGGTTTCAGCTCGCGCGACTTGTCCCAATTTTTCTTGCCCGCGGCCGTCACCCGAGTTGCATTTTTTTTGCGCATCATCTCGTCGAGCGGCAATGGCCGCGCCAGTGCTTGAATCGCAACCAAGGCTCGCCGGCCGAGCCGAGGTGCTCGATAGCCTGCACGAGCAACTGTCCTTGCGCTACTTCCTTCATCAAGTACGTAACCTGCGCGCCTCCTGCGACGTAGTTGCGGATCGGTAGAGCGACCATCTTCACACGATTGCCATGTGACGGTAGTAACCTGAGCATCGAACTTACCTCGTGCTATGCTGGCGGCCAGCGCAAATCATGGCCGTTCGCCCCTATTTTTATCTCTGTATTCTCCTACTGGGTTTTGCTCGCGATGGACGGGCGACTAGCGCCCACGAACGCCCCAAAGCGAAGCCGTTGGCACCCTCTACGCTCGCAATTAGCACGCCTTCGGCGGCCGCCAAGAATCTGTTTGAAAAAGGCATGGCCGACTACCTTAACCAAAAGCCCGAACTGGCGCTTGAAAGTTGGCGCGCGGCGGCCAGCAAAGACCCCAATTGCACCTTGTTTTCCGCATTCATCTCCTTTACTACCATCGACCCGAATGAGGAGAGGCGTACAGCCGACGCGGGCAAGAGGCTGGGCGGCTGCCTCAGTCCGGGCGAGAAATTGCTCAGCAAATGGATGATCAACACGCGCGAGGACAATTACGTCGTGGGCATTGCCGCCATGAACGACCTCGTGGTCATGTATCCCAAAGACAAGCGGCTACTTTATATCGCCGGCCATTGGCTCCTAAATCAGCAGAGCTACGATTTGTCAAAAAAACTGCTCGAGCGCGCATTGGCCGTCGACGCGCGCTTTCCGGGAGCTTTGAACGATCTGGGAAAGATCTATGCCGCCATGGGTGATTTCCCCAGCGCATTTGCCACCATGGAACGCTCGGTGAGTGTGCTTCCCAACGATCCCATCCCCCAACATTCCTATGCGGAAATCTTGCGCCGTGGAGGAAATTTTGAAGCCGCCCTCGAACACGATCGCGCGGCTCTGAAGCTGGATCCCGATTTTCAACTGGCTCACCTTGGCATGGGGGACACGTACGCCTTGATGGGCGAAGAAGAGACCGCCCGCAAGGAATACGCCCTGGCCATCCGCGGCGCGAGTGAGGAAAGCCAACGAATCGAGGAGTCCCTGCAGTCGGCCCTCACCTACGTTCGCGAAGCTAAATATCGTAAGGCGAACGCGGCTCTTGAAGGTATCGCCTTGCATGCCCGGGATGCGCATCTGCCCCTGCTTGAGGCGGAAGCCTACCGTTACGCCGCCGCCTACCAGTCGAGTGATCAAGAAGCCTTGCGCTATGCCGGATTGGCCGATGCTGGGCTCGAAGTTTCCGGCGCTGATGTAGCCGAAGAGCAGGCAAGAATTCTCGAGCTGCGCGCCATCCGCGGCACGTCGGCAGGGAGAACCGATGTCTCGCACGATGCACTCGAACAGTTGTCGCGTCTGGCGAACCGCAGCCGCAGTACGAACATTCAGCGCGCCTATGATGCCGCGCTCGGTTCCGTTCTAGTCCTAGAGCATAAGGAACTAGAGGCGATTCCCCATTTAGAGGAAGACGACCACAACCCTCGTTCCATGCAGCAGCTGGTTATGGCATACAACAAAACCGGGGCCCCCGACAAGGCCCATGCCTTGGAGATGAAGATTGCTGCCATCAACGAGCCGACTCTGGAGCAA